>JAABUK010000181.1_pt1 | contig 151558 bp, 131 predicted proteins | sample 5559141 | NCBI WGS metagenome assembly JAABUK01 (sample SAMN10711869, study PRJNA513367) | rock metagenome | isolation source: Antarctica rocks | place: Antarctica: Victoria Land, Pudding Butte nord | collected 2016-01-03
AAATTCCAAAAATTCCGGCTAGGTACACGGAAGGCGGGTTCTAGGGCACTCTATCGGGGGTCTACGGCCTTCAGCCCTACGAGTGGACGGTTCAGCGGTTTGGACGGTTCAGGGGTGACCCCTTCTAGTCATGGAACGAGCATTACCACTAGCTGCGGAGTCAGCGGGCTAACCCGAAGGGGCTTAGCGGTGGTTCGGCTGGTCTGAGGGACTGAGGCAAACACCCATCGAATTCGCTCGAGGACTATTCACTTTCACCACCTGTTGCTACCAACATTATCCATCTAAGCTGGATGTAGCGGCTCGCTTTGTGGAGTTCACATTGTCTCTATAGCTAGGCTGTCGACTTCATCTATGGTATAAGGGTGGGTATTGCTCTAAATTTGTCTGCACGGCATCAATAAGGATCGCTCGTTCGACAGCGTCTATGCGATCGACTTGACCTATGGATCCTGTGGTGGAAGTTTAAATGCAAACTCTCGTCTTGTATTTTGAGCAACATTTCTTTTGTCTTTCTCTCTACGCAGAAAGAGCCAGACTGGGTGCGATCTTCCCAATGCCTACTGTCGTCTCTGCAGCACCATATATAACATTGAAGTAGCATGTAACATAATGTCGCTCGTCAACGATAAACAACGCAAGTCCCTCAATCACTTCAGCGAGCTGACTCCAAGTAAGACCGGGATTGGGCGAACTTTGCCAGCTAAGCACTTCCAGGACAATGCCCGGATCTTCAAGATAGTATCGGAAATTCCTTCCCGTGATCACTGCACTCTCCCCGTGAATTTCTATTTGATCATATATGCGATTGTTCGCACCGGTTAGAAGAGCTTGGAGGGCGAGGAAACCGATGGGCTGGTTGTTTCTTGTCGTCAGCGACAAAATCATCTCTGTGTTGGGAACTTTGAACCGTGTAGGTCCCGTTCCAGGATTGGCAATGCTGGAATTTGGGACCTGAGTAGTGAGCAGGCTTGAATTGGTCTGGTTCGAAACGGAGGAGGTTGAATCTTGAGCAGTAGACGAGGACAATGCCGCGTTCAGATTCAGGGATGACAACTGAAATTCTCTTTTTGCGGTGGTCTTCGAAGGGGGATCCGGCAGCCAAAGGCTTCCTACGGCACCCTGGCCCAGTACATCATTGTTTGGACCATGGAGGACACGAAAACGGACCGATCGGGGTCGTTTTCCGAGGACCAGGTAGATCTGGAGTCCGGTGATCATTGTCCTCAGCTGGCCATAGGACAAATAACCCTGCGGAGGTCTGAAAACCTTCAAGAGCCATATCTCTACCCCCTCATCCAAACTATAAACGAATTCTGGTTTCGCTGATGGCGTATAGTCGCCATACTTATCGACATCTCTGTCTAACTCGACAGCAGCCACGAGCAGGAGCGCATTCAAGTTATGCGCTGACACTCGGCTACCGAAATCTCGAAATTCCAAAGTCATCTCAGAGCCTGGGATGTGGAAATTGACTGTGCTATCGAAGAGGATTTCAGCGTTCCTCCACCCAAGGAAGAAGGATTAAGCATACGCTGACAGTGATTGCGATGCGTTCAAGGCCGCCAACCCAGCTGCAGGGGACGATATCTGAAGGGCTCTTTTGGATGTCGAATTCAAAGTTGCCCCCCCACGGGAAGTATTCTCGAGAGTAGACTGATTCTCAACGATACTAGCCCACCCATTCTGGGATGCTTCTTCCACCGTAGTGTCATATATCCGACAATAAGTATACGTAGCATTGTCCAACTCGACGAGAAAAGCCCATAGCCCATCGACCACAATTTTGAGCTCTCCCCAAGTCATCGGAGTCATTTTGCCGCTCCACACTATCAATCTTGTGAATGGGCTTTCTCCAGTACCATACTCCCAGATGGCTTCTGAAAATCCACCTTCACCGAAGATGGAAATTTTTCTACCACCCAGCTATCTGCCGTCAACAAAATCGCGCGTATATGTTGTGGATTGATAGCTCGCTGAGGTTTGAGCTCGAGTATCAAATGGCTGCGCGGGATGCGAAAATGCACAGGGGTTGACAGGGGTCCTACAGTTCCAATTGGAAGTGCTCTTTTGGAAGTTGAAGTTGAATTCGACGGGCCCATCCCGAGTAAAGGACTGCCTAAAAAACCCCAGGGTTTCGGTTCTCCAATGTCGCCCCAGCCAATTTGTGTGTACGCGTCATGTGTATCAGAGCCGTGGATATTTGAGTCGTGGATCTTGAAGTAATACGAGTAGGGCCGGTGTTCATCAACAAGGTAAAGCCTCAAGCCGCGCAGAATTGTCTCAAGTTGGCCCCAAGTCCATGGGTCTCCTAAAGCCCATAAGATTATGTCTATGCCTTCTCCGAGACTGTATTGAAACGGTATCAGATAGCAATACTCGTCCTCGCCATGTTCTGCGAGCCCTTCGTCAACGAACGCGCCAGCAACGGTCAATAGAGAGCGCAATGGGACGGGATCTAAAACTTTTCCCTTCTTGAGTACGAGCGTCATGGGACTGTCTGGAATGGGAAAGGTGGAACGGCTATGGCGAGGCTATCAGTAGGTGGACAAAGGGATGCTGGACGAAACTCGCCCCCATGTTAACGATGCCGTCGAGCCAACGAACGCCGAAAGAGCTTGAACCTGGGGAGCACTAGGTAATTGGCGCTGATCAACGGGCAATGACCTGGCAAGAACGGAAAAAGGAAGTAGGAGGTCGTAGAAAAGGAAGGTGTGGAGACTGAACATTGAGTCTTGCGTGACAACGGGGAGTTACAACCTGAGCTCCACTAAGGTATTGCTGCACTTGCTGACTAGTTCTACATATTTATCGATCTGCAAAGATATTCTCAGAGACCCGACGTGATAACACAACAGCAAGACGTTTCCCTGCCGCCAACGCGCTATGCGACAACCAACGTTCCCAACCGTTGAAACCGTTCAGTTTTACCCCCAAACGGACTGACTACGCTAGTATTTAGCGTAGTTAGTCCGTTTAGGGGGTCGAACGGACTATCAACTGTTAACGCTAGTTGACGCTAGTTTGAACGGATAGTTTTGACAGTTTGCATAAAATTCATAAAATTCATAAAATTCATAAATCATTCATACTATGTATTAAGTAGAAAATTTTCGAAGATTTGCGCAGTGAAAATCCTAGCGCTAAGCCTATCCGGGGAGTGCTTTACCAGAATAGGTAGTAGACCCTAACTCTGCCCCCCCCGCAGGGGGGGGTCTTCAGCCTTGCGTAAAACGGTCAAAACTACCAGTTTAAACCGTTTTGCCACTACATAAACGGTTTAAACTGAACGGTTTAAGACCTCCAACGGACTAACTATCAAGGGAAAAAAGGGTAAACTGAACGGACTAACTGGCAGTTTACTAAATAGTCCGTTAACGGTTGGGAACGTTGGCGACAACCGTCCTGCTAATGCATTCGCGCTTTCCAATACACTGGGTTCCACATTCCGCACTCATGTACTGATGGCCATCTTAACGACTTCAAAGACTGCCATAGTGTCGGGTAGTCCCACGAGATCAAGGTAAAAGAATTCCGATTACGAGCATCCTCACAACAAATCCGCAAATCCAGACCATCCATCAACGACAACCAATACCCCAAACTTCCTCACGGGTGACTTATCGTCACCAAAAACTGTGCCTTATTTCCCACACTTACGTGCCCTCCAAATTCCATACCTGGATCCCCGCCCGAAAAACACTGCTTAAGAATCCAAGCCACCCTCTGCAAAATCTGCACCTCTGGAAAAGTATCGCGCGCATTCGCCCCCTTTGCCGATAGAACCATTCGGCAGATGTTGCATGTGTAGCACTTTGGTAAATCGCTATTGTTCCAACGTACGTTTTCCAAGACGTTGGGTCGGAGGATAAAATTGGGGAAGAAGGCGACGCAGTCGACTAGTTCGACGGGCAATCGTCTGGTGATTGTGGGGTGGATATTTTGGGTGAGGCATGTGACTGGGGGGTAAATGGTGGGGAGGATACTGTTGAGTAGGCTGTTGAATGGAAGGGTAAGGTTCCCAAGGCCGGGGAGAATCAGTGGAGATGTGAGATCGATGTTGCTGTTAGGAGTTGACCGCGACTGGAGGGCGATAGCATTAGTCAATGAGAAGCAGAAAAGACCACAGAAAAGAAGTGGAAGAAGCATGTTGATGACAACGCAAGTTGAATGCAGCCCTTCCCCCCGTGAGAACTTCGCAACTCTGATCTATATTGCCATATTTACCTGGGAGTTTCAATAGCATATAACAGTGTTTAGCTGTTTACTAAACCCTGCCCTGCCTTTGCCCTGCATTCAATAGTCCGACGTGGGTCCCCACGCATATTTCCCTCGTCGGATGAGAGCCGATTTGTGAAAGCTATGGATCGGATCGCTCTCTGCTGCATTATCTGAAGCAACCTGAAGCTGTTCGCCTGTCGCGTCTCGAGAGGAAACTCCCATATGCCTGGAGCTCCAATCGTTTCTCCGTCTACGAATTCTATAGATGTCGTCATTGGAGTATCAGAGGCTTTATTGTCATCCTAGCAGCTAGTGTGTATGTGCCTTCTCTTGAAAGCAAAGGATGCGTGTGCCGGAGGAGATATTTCTCACGGCGAATGCACGGCAGTATTTGTTTTTGCTAAAGTTGAGACTGTAACAAGCTATCCACGCCTTTATCCGCTGCAGGGTCCAATATGTGGGAACGCTGGACCTTTTAAATTCTGACTTGAAAAACTCAAAGAGGTTCAGTGCATGTATACTCGAGACGAGGTACCGCTCGGTGGAACGATATTCAACGTCGTTTCACGCGACCATCGATTCAAAGCGCCCATAAGGCCGTGGAGCCTAGATTGTATGATGTCCAGTATAAGGCTATCTATAAGAAACGAAACATTATCGCATCCCTCTACAAACCATCAGAAAACACCATTACCCCCGCCCGCCCTTCCCCCCTTCGGCCCCTTTTTCCCATTTCTGCCTGACGGTCTCACATATTTCCAGAACTCAACCCCCTCCTCCTAGCCGTAGCTGTATTCCCACCACCACAAACAGTACCAAGCGCCTTCAACACATCCGTCGCGTGCCCATTCGCATCCACTAGACTCGGATTACAAGCTTCCGGCGCGCCATTGATCGCCGGGCTATCCCACTCGCCGCTATTCCAAAAGATCTTGTCCACATAACCCAGGGCCAGAATCTGCGGGATAAGCGTACTCATGTAGTTTGCCATGGTACCGGGCCCGGTGCCGGTGTTTGTGAGAGAGCAGCCAGCGGTTGCGGGGGACAGTTCGGTGATCCAGATTTTTTTGTCGGGCCAGGTGGTGTGGAGTTGGGTGATATGGCCCATTACGCCGCTGGGGTCGGGGTTGTAGACGTGCATTGCAATGATGGGGATTTGATCGAAGCAATTATTGCAGTTGTCGCGGAAGGTGGTGAGCCAGTCGCTGTTTGCGTTCATGAGGGCTGGCGAGATCAAGGTGGTCTTTGGGTGCGGAACGGCGAAGAGGGCTGCGAGGTTTTGCGCCGCGGGAATAGGGTCGGTTAGTACGGTGAGGTTCTGGAAGGAGAAGTCGGGCTCGTTGAAGAGCTCGAGATAGGAGGGTGGGGAGGCGGATTGGAGCATGGTGATAGCGTCATTGGTGTCGGTGGGATCCATTACTACATTTATTTGGGCGCTGTTCATGGCGGGCATCACTTGCGCGGGACCTGAGGGGCCGTTGTAGGTCGCTTTGGTGTCGAGGGTGTTGAGGGAGAAGCCCACTTGGGGTGTGATGTTAGTAAGCTGTGAGACTGAAGTGGTGGGACAGACGTACTCCACTCGTTCACGCCGTTGCCGGTTAGTGAGCTCCATACGGTCGACGGCCAGCCTCCATTCTTGGGAGCGTTGGTGTTGAAGACCGTATTGAGGAAACCCTTTGGGCAAGACCCTGGTGTAACAGGGGCGCCGTTTGCGGTAGATCCACCAGCTGAAGCAGTAGCACTTGGTGAAGAAGATCCTGAAGTGGTTGCAGTGGTGTTTGCTACAGAAGCTCCTTGGGTGAAGCGCAAAGGACCACTATAGGAGCCCAGTCCGCCGGAAGGGCTGTTCAGGACGATATTCTGACCTGAGCCAGCGGGTTGCGCAGCAGCTTTTTCGTTCGTTGCGGGCGCAGAATCTCCAGTCGCCGGAGCAGAGGAGCCAGTAGATGGGGTGCAGGGAGATGCGTTGCTGCCAGCAGCAAGGGCCAAGACGACGTAAAAGAGTGACAACATTTTGCGGCAAGATATTAAACGAGTGAAAGTATTATGAAAAAGCCCGAGTACATGCACGACCAAGACAAGAAAATGGCAGGAAAGCGCTCAGAAGATATAGATGCAGAGAAATGAGAGGTCAATCGACAAATCCTACCAACGGAATACATGGCATCGGAGTGGGGCATCGGCCCATCTCGCGAGGGTGTTTCAAAGTATACAGAAAACATGCATTGCTTCACATGAATCCGGTCAGGCGGCCCAAGATGACCTTCGGAGCTGTCCCGAGTCACTAATTGGTTCGTTAGGTAGATATAAAGATGAAGTGCGTAGCCAGGAGGCATCTCGGCAGGGAAGATATATGCGCTTGACATGTATGAAACGTAGCAACACGAGCCTCATGGATTTGCGCGCCTATAGAACTATCAATGGCCTCGACGTGGGTTTCCTCCTTCCTTACGTGAGATTTTTTGCGGCAGGCTGCATTTTGGCTCGAGGTTATGAAGCTTCGTACCCGCAGAAGGCTTGGTGTCATCTAGGAAACTTGCATGCATGAAGATGGAAGCTGGCTGGATGATGGATGCGGGGAGCTGGTCGAATGAGTACAATGTCAACTTTGCCTAGATCATCTTCAATGCAGTATAGAAGTATAGGAAAGGAGAGATATGACGCATCCTGTAGGAGTATCGAGCTAGTTGTGAGGGTTACGTTGAAACAGAGTGCAAGCCCGCTTGAAGCCTGCTCCGAGCCGTGCCGATCAACGATCCTTTCTATGCAACACGTGTATGTGAGGGCTACTCTATATGTGCGCATATGGTGAGATCTAATCTATTGTACTATCGGCTCGTGCAGTACGGACAGCTCGTGTTTGATGGAGCTTCGCCAGAAAATCTCCGAGCATCCCTGATTGCAGCCAAACAACGCTTTTGTGGGTATCTCGCATTTGAAAAACGCCAATGCTATGCAACGCCGACATTGAATGAAAAGACCCGTTCTGTCATATCTCAAGCCATTCTTGGAAGTAGGTGCAAGTCCTAGCATTCACAGGGCCATCTTCTTCGCACATGTCGAATACTGGACATCGTCCACATGGCGACTCGGTCAGCCCGTTCTCAAGCGTAACACCGTCTTCCCCAGAGACTAGGCGAACAGCTCTGTATGCTTTGCCATTCTTGATCTTCTCAAGACGGCCGTCCCAGCAGAGGATGTCCAGCAGCTGGCCCACTTCCGACTCTTTCATGATAACCCCAGATAATTGCGATTCATTGATAGCCTTAGTTATTTCGGAAAGTGTTGGGTAGCCATTGTAGGTAGCCGGAAATGGCAACATAGTCTCGTTCCTGCCCCTCCCATGTCCTCTTCGATGAAGCTCTCTGGTCCTCAGTGCTTCGGCCTCTTCTTGGGTCAGCTTTGAGCTTGTCTTTTTCCTTGAAGATTCTGGTAGAGGCGGATGCCACCAGCTCCTGCCAATAACGAATTTCTCAGTCCAGTAGGACATTTGATGAATGAACTCCTCATCCAGGATACCATCTGTGTAGAAGGGTCCACCAGTCACATCTTCGGATGGCTGTAACTTGGCCAGCATGTAGGTCTTTCGATTGGGCCACTTGACGCTTTTTATAGACTTGATATAGTTCTTGCTTTCCAAAGACTTGACAGCGCGGTTCAAAGTAGTCATGTGTAGATTAGTTTTGTTCCGAAGCAATTTGCTCCATATGCCATCGCGCGCTGCGGCCTCGATGTACGAAAAGACAAGAGCTTCATCCTGGTTGAGCGACCGATATCTGAATGAAGGACGTGCCATCAGCCATCGTCCTCAAAGTCTAATAGCTTCTGTTGATTGTAGTATAACATACTTGGCAGCATCGGATTTCTTGACAACTTTCCAACACACTCTACTATCTTTGGTCATAAGCTTGAGAAGCCCCTCTTTTGTGAGTCTGTTCGTGTGGACGATTAATGCCTCGACAGTGTTCTCGGGAAGGAGCTTGAATGAGAGCAATTGCTCTTGATTAAATACATGATCCTCGTCCTCCATCGCACAACGGGCGTAGATGGCATTTCGGAGCTCCTTCGGACTGGAGACGCCACTGGGTTCTGTCATTGCGACATCGGCATTTTCACCGAGCTCATCTTTCGCTGGAGTGGCCATGTTGACACTGGAGGCGAGCTTGGTCCAGCTCCAGGGAATGAGAAGTAAGAAGGATACTTGTAGGAAGATCTAATGGGTTCAGGAGATAGCGCTAGCGGAGGTAAATTCGGTGTTAGAGCTCCGCGATCAAGACTAAAATTCGACACGCTTCTAGAATTTCGACACTGGTTGACACACAAACACCGGCTCCAGGATTTCCTACCTCAACTTCGTTGTCGAACAGTTGAATTCGATATCGTGGTTTTACGAAATTATACCATACATACTAGAAATTATGGCGGACGCTCTCAAAGCCGAAGGCAATGCGGCTGTTGCTGCAAAGAACTTCGACGAAGCAATGTACGTGAAAAATTCTACGGCTTGTCAAAGCTCTATACTGACTTAATACAGTGACAAGTTTACTCAAGCTATCGAGATCCAGCCAGAAAACCATGTCCTGTACTCCAATAGGTCAGCAGCGTACGCCTCAAAGAAAGAGTTTGAGAAGGCTTCAGAAGACGCAAGCAAAACTACGGAGCTAAAGCCTGATTGGTCTAAAGGATGGGTGCGTAAGGGAGCCGCACTCCACGGTACTGGGGATCTAGGTATGCCTCATCGATGTCTATGCTGCACAGCAATTGCTGACGAGTGGTCTCAGTGGGCTCCAAAGACGCGTTTGAGGAAGCTCTCAAGCTTGATCCCGCCAACGCAGGAGCCAAGTCAGGCCTTACAGCTGTCAACCGAGCTATTGATGCTGAAGCGGCCGAAGATGGCCCTGGGAGTAGTTTTGGAAACATGTTCAACGACCCTCAGATGATTCAGAAACTTGCCAACAATCCTAAGACGCGCTCGCTGCTTGCTGATCCTTCATTCATGCAAAAGCTACAACACATAAAACAAAACCCGAACGATATAAGCTCTGCGTTTCAGGATCCGAGAATGATGCAGGTCATGAGCGTTCTTTTGGGCATTGACATATCGATGCCGGGTGGCTCTGGTGAGGGAGGCGCGATGCCCGACATGAATGGCTCCAAAGAAGCCGAGGAAGACATCCCCATGCCAGACGCTCGCCCTTCATCCACCAAGCCAGCTGAGGTCGGAAAGGTCTTCGAATCAGAGCCAGAGTCAGAGCCAGAGCCCGAGGACGAGGAAGCTGCCGCGGCCAAGAAGGCGAAGGAGGAGGCCGAGGTGGAGAAGAAGCTGGGTACGGAGAACTACAAGAAGCGACAATTCGATGTTGCTATTGAGCACTACGACAAAGCATGGAAATCACACAAAGATATCACATATCTGACAAACAAGAGCGCGGCTCAATTCGAGAAGGCCGATTACGAGGGCGCAATCGAGACCTGCAAAAAGGCAATTGAAGAGGGCCGGGAGGTTCTTGCAGATTTTAAGATCATCGCGAAGTATGTCCCATAACCAGAATCGTGTTGGGATTGCTTTGTTGACTTCTTCTAGGGCATTTGGCCGTATCGGCACATCTTATGAAAAGCTCGGTGACCTGCCTTTAGCCATTACCAATTACCAAAAGGCTCTTACGGAGCACCGCACGCCCGACATCCTGAACAAGCTCCGTGCTGCGGAGAAAGCCCAGATCAAAGCAGAAAAAGAAGCCTATATCAGCCCTGAGGAGGCTGAGAAGGCTCGAGAGCTAGGTGGCCAGAAATTCAAAGAAGCAGACTGGCCCGGAGCAGTCGAGGCCTACACCGAGATGACCAAGCGAGCTCCTGACGATCCTCGAGGCTACTCAAATCGTGCTGCTGCCCTAATCAAGTTAATGACTTTCCCAAGTGCCGTATCGGATTGTGATATCGCCATTCAGAAAGACCCGAAGTTCATCAGAGCATATTTACGAAAGGCACAAGCATACTTCGCGATGAAGGAGTACAGCAAATGCACCGACGTTTGCGCGGCGGCCATGGAGCACGATGAGGGAGGCAAGAATTACAAAGAAATCAACGACCAACAGCAGAAGGCGTTGCAGGCCCAATTTGCTGGACGCTCTGGCGAGACCGAAGAGCAGACCACGGAGAGAATTCAGAGAGATCCAGAGGTAAATTGTGAAACACGACGTTGATATTCGATGAAACTAACGTCATCATAGATCATGGGTATATTGCAAGACCCGATCATGCAGAGTATCCTGCAACAGGCCAAGGGAGATCCTGCTGCCTTGCAGGACCACATGAAGAATCCCGATATCAGGAACAAGATTACAAAGCTAGTCGCCGCTGGTGTGATCAGAACCCGCTGAGCTCGAATCAGGCCTGGAACATCTGAACGAACAAGCATCAAGAGATATGGTGGAGTGTATCTTGTAACTTAGCGTGCGGTTTGTGCATAGCAGCATTGTAACATAATTGCAAATGGAAGATAATGGTTGATACTGCAAGTTCTTTGAATTTTCCACGTATGGTGCAGGTCTCCCCTTCGACCGGACGATTCAAAGTTGTTTTTCTATTATCATCCTCTTGAATATCAAGACGACTATTAATCGAAGCCGAGCTTCTCCACTCACTTGATACTATCTCTGATAGGCCTGCTTTAGGTTTCGCGGGTGCGCCAAGATCTACTCTGCATATGGCTGAACGTCGTGCGGTTCGATACTTAACAGTCTGCTTCCGAAGACGTGGGACTGGCCAAGTCCTGCCGACTTCCTCCTATTCAAAGAGTAAGTTGTATAGCTTCAGATAATTGTCATTGAGATGTTCCATCCCGGTCACTCGGCTACAAACTTCAACGGCTAAATTGGGCCTTGGCCTTTTTTCCGGCCGAGGACCCTGATTTCTCTGGGGCGGGAGATCGGCTCGTGTAGATCTCGCCGAGCTTCAAATTCCATTGACTTAATTGGAGGGTAACACGGTAAATAACCTCAAGTCAAGGCAGGGCAACGGCGAGCTCATTTGCCGGCGAGCTCATGCCAGGCTGCTGAGCCCACTGCTCCTAGAATTGACCCTCCAAAGCTGACGTAAATCCTTTGTTTACAAGATGATGTCCCATTTGAATTCGCGTGCTGGGGAGCTCAAGTCCCAAGGTGCTACCGAAGCTGCACCAGACCCTAGCAGCAGAGTGACTGCACAAGATGCAGAGGACGTTATGGCCAACGAATCGAAGAAGGCGGGGATAGCTGCCTTTCAATTCGACCCCAATGCGTCGCCAGAAGCCAAAGCTGCTCAAGCTGCAGCCGTAAGTTACCCAAAGACAGAAGCGAACAGCAACACTAACGTTGACCAGCACGTGCCTGCCAACTTCCACCATGACAAGAAGCCCAGGGCTGTTGGCATAGCTACGGATATTGTAAGTTACTATTGCCCCGATATCAAGCAGTACACTATTCTAATTGGCTTTGATAGGACGATGGCACGCCAGACGCCTACGACCTTCCACCGCCGAGCAAAGACGGTGCGATTCCCGCGTCTCCGACTGCAGACGGTCAATCAGGCATGCCTAATGGCCATATACACAAAGATGAACATGACGACTATGTGAAGAAGACCGGCTGGGCGCCTAGGTTTGGCCAAGGAAGCATCACAGAAGAGGAGGCTGGATCAAGTTTACTCGACCATGCAACGCTTCTGGAGAGCACGCTGGACGACAAGTTCTTTGGCGGTAAGAACTCTTTTCTTGGTTACCCAGCGGCCTAACCGGTCTATTTTGCTCATCATCGACTGACATAACTGGCAGACTGGTATCAGAATGCTGGAGTTATCATATTTGCATGCCTTGGGTCCTGGATAGTAGCCATACTTGGAGGTGGTCTGGGATGGGTCTTCTTAATTATGGCCTGCTGCGCAACCTACTACAGAACATCTATCCGCCGAGTACGGAGAAACTTCCGGGACGACGTCAATAGAGAGATGGCCAAGACTCGTCTGGAGACGGATACTGAGAGTCTTGAATGGATAAACAGCTTCTTGGTCAAATTCTGGCCGATATACCAGCCCGTGCTTGCTACAACGATTATCAATTCCGTGGATCAAGTCCTTAGCACGTCTACCCCGGCTTTTCTCGACAGTATGCGCATGAAAGTCTTCACACTCGGGTCGAAGCCACCACGCATGGATCATGTCAAGACCTACCCAAAAGCGGAGGATGACACGGTTCTTATGGACTGGAAGTTCAGCTTTACGCCCAATGACACGATGGACCTCACTGCACGGCAGCTCAAAAACAAGATAAATCCCAAGGTTGTGCTTGAAATTCGTATCGGTAAGGGAATGATCAGCCACGGCATGGACATCATCGTCGAAGATTTTGCCTTCTCGGGTCAGATGAGGGTGAAATTGAAGCTTCAGATCCCGTTCCCACATATCGAGAAGGTTGAGATCTGTTTCCTCGGAAAGCCAGATATCGATTATGTCTGCAAGCCTTTGGGGGGCGATACTCTTGGCTTCGACATCAACTTTATCCCTGGGCTTGAGGGTTTCATCAAAGACCAGATCCACGGAAATCTGGCGCCGATCATGTATGATCCCAATGTTTTTCCAATTGAAATCGCGAAGATGCTTGCAGGAAATCCAGTCGATCAAGCTATCGGTGTGCTTGCTGTCACCATTCATGGCGCGCAAGGACTCAAAAATTCCGATAAGCTTGCAGGTACTCCCGATCCATACGCAGTGGTCTCGCTCAACAGCCGCGATGCTTTGGGCAAGACGAAGATCGTCAAGGAGAATGCCAACCCTCGCTGGAACGACACGCTATATCTTATCATCACCTCGCTTACCGATACCCTAACGCTTCAGGTGTATGACTGGAACGAGTATCGAAAAGACAAAGAGCTCGGAACTGCGAACTTTCCCCTGGATCAACTGGAATCGGTCACAGAGCATGAGAATATGCAGCTCGAAGTCATGGCCAACGGCAAGCCTAGAGGAATCATACAGGCTGACGTTCGCTTTTTCCCGGTCTTAGAAGGCATCCAACAAGAGGATGGTACCAAGGGACCTGCGCCAGAATCGAATACTGGCATTGCACGACTCACAGTAGAGCAAGCGAAGGATTTAGATGGCAGCAAGAGTTTGATCGGTCAGCTCAATCCATACGCAGTTCTCATCCTCAATGGCAAAGAAATGCATGAGACGCACAAGCTTAAGAGAACCAACAATCCGATTTGGGACAACGGCTCGAAAGAGTTCTTGATTACTGACCGTAAGGCTGCAAGACTTGGCTTGGTGATTAAAGACGACCGTGACCTTGGCACAGATCCAATCCTAGGCACATACCAGATCAAAGTAGATGACATGCTGCAATTGATGGACAAAGGCCAAGAATGGTACAATTTGGCCGGAGCAAAGACTGGTCGTGCCAAAATGATGCTACAGTGGAAGCCTGTGGCTTTAAAAGGAGAAGCTGGCGGTTCTGGTGGCTACATCACCCCTATCGGTGTCATGCGATTCCACTTTGGAGGTGCTCGCGACCTTCGGAACCTGGAAACCATGGGCAAATCCGACCCATATGCCCGAGTTCTCTTGTCAGGTGTGGAGAAAGGCAAGACAGTCACATTTCAAAACAACCTCAACCCGGAGTGGGATGAAATTGTCTACGTACCAGTCCATTCACCTCGCGAGAAACTTGTCGTCGAGGTGATGGACCAAGAGACGACAGGCAAAGACCGGTCATTGGGCCAAATTGACGTTCTCGCATCCGACTACATCCACCAGGCTGACGATGGCGAGTATGAGGTCCACGGCGAAAAGCGACATTTATCCGAATCACTGCGTATGAGTGGCAAAGGATCACCCAAGGGAACGCTTAATTTTACGGTCTCCTTCTACCCTACACTCAACGTTCTTGATCCAGAAGAAGAGGCTGCGGAGAAAGGAGCAGAGGAAGCAGCAGCAGCAGTGCTGGCACCTTCTGTAAATGGTACGCGAGGTAGCGCCGACGGGCGATCAAGGAGTAGCACTGTGAACGGCTCCAGTATTGTTGCGCCTAATTCTACGGACAAAGACAAAGACAGGGAGCTTGGAAAGATTGACACTAACCTAGCGAAGCAACTGTCGAGGAACGAACAGGAGCAGGAGGAATTGCAGGGTGATGGCCCGAAGACTCCGCGGAAGGTCCACATCACCCCGGAAGAGCTCGTTAAATACGGTAAGCATATTCTCGTGTGTTTCTGCTGGGCTCCTGCTGACATTAAGCACTAGAATCGGGCCTTGTCATATTCAAGCTCATTGAAGGAACTTTGGCACACTCCGACGTACGCGTCGAGGTTCTGATGGACGATCACGTCTTCCCTGCATACTCTTCGTCCAAGGCTAGGGCAAGACATACCCAATTCGGCGAAAGTAAGTACAGTTGGGTTTTTCAGGATGAGTACACACTTACACACATGACTTAGCTGGCGATGCTTTTGTCAGAGAGCTTGATGTCTCGAAGATCACGCTGCGACTGAAGCAAAAGCACGACAAGAAAGGCGAGGCTGACCAAGGTGACCACACAATCGCTAAGCTACAAGGAAACACCTTGGATATACTGCAAAGATGCTTGGTAAGACTTTTCATTGGTCATTCATGAGATTGTTGCTGACAGTGTTCTCTACAGTACAAGAACACAGAGTTGATCTTGAAAGGCTCGGATGGTATCTCCAGCCGAATCACGGTTAACCTGAAGTATATCCCTGTCAAGATGGACCTTGATCCAAGTGAGAGCATCAACAATATGGGTACCCTTCGTCTCGATGTCTTAGACGCCGACGACTTGCCTGCTGCAGATCGCAACGGCTACAGTGATCCTTTCTGCAAGTTCATTCTCAACGGCAAGGAGATTCACAAGACCAAGACGCAAAAGAAGACACTTCATCCCTCTTGGAATGAATTTTTTGAGGTGCCAATCAAGTCTCGGACGGCTGCAGATTTCAAAGTCTCTGTCTGGGATTGGGATTTTGGCGACAAGAACGATCTGCTCGGCGAAGCCGCTATCAACCTCGACCTTCTTGAGCCCTTCAAGCCCCAGGAGATCATACTAAAGTTAAATGGCAAATCCGGTGTGCTTCGCCTAAAGATGCTTTTCAAGCCAGACTATGTCATCCGATCACGGCAAGGCTCATCCACGTTCTCCGGCACATTCGCCGCACCAGGCAAGATAGTCGGGGCACCCGTCAAAGGCGTCGGCATGGTCGGCGGAGGCGTCGTCAAAGGCGCATCCTTCCTGCGGCACGGCTTCAGGAGCAGTAAAATTGGTCGAGATGTTAGCAATGGCAATGTCGAGCCACCCGAAGAGCAGCCAGCGATGAACGGCGAATCTGCATACCCACCGATCGGCACGCCACAGCGAGCAGCGCCCATGATCGATGCTAGCCCATCAGTGCCTCAGACGCCGCCGTCCATCAACAAACGAACGACAAGCTTTGGCGGGAAATCCACCGCAAGCGCCGCGGGAGGAGCACCAGCTGGGCCAGAAACAGGCACAGCAATGTTCTTGGTGCAATCAGCTTCAGGCTATCCCGCCTCCTCGAAGATCCAAATCCACATTAAGCAAATCTCCGCCAAAGGTAGTAAAGAAGTTCACAAGACCAAAGCCATCAAATCTGCCTCCGGCCAAGTCGAATGGGATGCCGAGATGTTCCGCGTCTCCTGCTCAGCAGACACGCAGTTCCAAGTCGTTGTCAAAGACGATAAACTGCTTGGTGGTCATGAGTTGGGGGAAGCATTGTTCTATATTGATGATTCGCCGACTGGGAGTGAGAAGGCTGTAAAGGTTGGGGAGGGAAGTGTTGTGATCAAGACTACATTCATGCACGCGGAGGAGAGCTTGCCGGAGAGTCCGAAGAGCAGGAGGAGCTTTTTGAGTAAGAGACCTAGAGATGTTAGTGGGACTGGGAGGCCCTCGTAGGCGGGCTTGGTCCTGGCTGGCTAGGGAGGAGGTGAGGGTGGAGGAAAGTGCAGATTTGCTGATTCTTTACTACTAGTTAGCGTCTTGATACCACTTTGTTTACATGAGCGAGGATTACTATCAATAGCTCCTCGACAAGAATTTTATTTCTAGGTCCATTCGCTTTTCATTGGGAACTGCTCGTGAAAAGAGAATTTTTGTTCGGACTTCATGACGTTATGAAGATTTTGGACTTTCTGGTGTTGTACAGAAAATCTCGTGACAGTCTCCGACATCGTTCCTGCTTGGACTTCTTTCCATCTTCCACCCTCCACATCTCAACACTTATCGTTAAAACATCACCTCAATCCCTGTCCTTACTACAACAAGCAAATCGCCTACATTCAGTATTATTAAAAGAGCCAACAACAGCGGTAAGTACAATGGGCTGCTCTACCTCCTCGTTTACCAGCCAGAAGGTTCACCATCTTCGTCTCCAATGATTCGATTCGCTGACCACCACCCCTTCCCAGAACATGCCCGCTACCTATCCACCCGTCGTATCCTCCATCACCACCCTCGGCTACATCTCCGACATCAACACCATCGGCTGTACGTCACGTTCTCCGAAAACTTCCCTACCTATCCGTACCTTTTTGCTAAGTCACGAGACATACGATAAGAGCGCTCTGCTCCCAAAATTCGTCTTACACCCTTAACCAGAGATATCCTGACATCGAAAGCAGACTCCCGTGACATCGGACGCTCATTCACCCTCGGTGGGCATCACTGGATCGTTTTTGGGGACACTTTCTGCAAAAACACCACTGGCGACTTCGTTGGTCTAACTAGTACGTACCCTTTCTCAGTCGTATCTTCCTCTGTTACCCTCCTTCTCCTTCTCCTTCAGGAAGAGCTACTCTAGGGAGATCAGAGCTAATTCCGAACTGGTGCAGACAACACTGCCGCCATACTCTATGACCCAGACAAGGATAATGCTGCCGTGAGCAAGTACCAAGAAATCGACCCTAATGGAATGGTAGAGCCATTCATACCGTTTCTGTGCGGCGAGGTTCCCCCAGCGGGGAGTGGGGACCGTGTCGTGCTGTGGATCTTTGGGGGCTGCGTAGAGCTCGAAGATCGCACCGGGCGTGTGTGGTTTGAGAAGTCGATTTTTCATGCAGATGATAGCAGCACGTACTGCGGCACTGGCATCGCTAAGGTCATGGTCCATTGGTACGTATTCTATGCGAGTTGTCCCTATCTCTTGAATGCCCCCTTTTGGAGAGCAGGGCATGAGCTTTTAGTGCTTTCTGTCTGATGGATCGTCCAGCCCATCGAGAAGGAGTAGCGCTGACTCCGAGTTGGTGTAGTGGGAAGCTTGTTGTCGAGAGGCTTAGAGGGGAGCATGACTTTAACCTAGTCTTCGGCCCAGACGAGCCAAGAATCGGATCTTTCTCGACACTCGTCCACGGCCAATTCGTCTATCTTTGGAGCAACTACAAATCCAACATCATCCTCGCTCGCACGCACAGGTCCGTAACCGTTTTACCTGGCGCCTACATGTATTGGAGTGGCAACGACTGGGTTCCGGACTACAACGAGGCGTTGCATATTCAGGAAATCCACAATGCAGGTATCGTGCAAGGCGGTATAGTCCGCTCCTCTCTCTTCGGCGAAAAGAAACCATTCGTCTTTATTGGCGTCAATAAATTCGCGGATAGTAAGATCCAGCTCGGCGTGGCGGAGAGGATTGAGGGACCCTGGGAGGTCCAGACCATTGGTGTTGCGACTGGCATCAATGAGAAGGATGGGTTTCGATACTGCATCTACCCACACCTTTGGGCTTCGGATACGAAGAAGGGCGAGTTGATGGTCACGTGGAGTGAGCAGTGCCCTGGTGGCGTCATTGCTGCGAAGATCACGTTTGAGATGGACAAGGACGAGTTGTGATTGCTACAGGTTGAAGCCTGAACACTGAGTGAATTTGCACGTGAATGGGTGGAAATTTGGGGTATTTTACCAGATTCACATTGCAGCCGGGCAAGGGACAGTCTGCCATTCGCTAGCAGCTTCAGCTTCCAACCAGCATCGACCATCAATCATATCGTCCCATCCCTCTCCACTCCCAACAGTGCTTCAAACCCCCTCAACAAATCGTCTTTCAAGTCCTCAAACCCTTCCAAGCCCACACTGACCCTCAACAACCTCGTATCAACCGTCTTATCACTCATAGCCCTCCACTCAATCAGACTCTCCACACCTCCCAGGCTCGTCGCATGATGAAACAAATCCAGCTTACTCGGTAACCGTTTCGCCAACGCCTCACTCCTCATCGTAACCGCAAATACAGGCCCAAACCCATTCGGCATCTGCTTCTTCAACCAGTCCATATCATTGCGCTGTACACTAGCATGCCACACCTTTTCCACCACTCTCCCCAGCCCCTTTTCCTGTCTCGCTAATCCATCGAGCCAGGTCACCAGTTTTTCAGCAGTCCCGCTCTGCCTTGTGACTCTGACTTCCAGCGTCCGAAGACTGCGCACACCAAGCCAGCCTTCTAGGCTCCCCATCACACTCCCCAGATACGTCCGCTCATCTTTTAGACCATCCATCCAGCCTGGATGATTTGTGGCAAGAACACCACACAGCATATCACTATGGCCACCCAAGTATTTAGTCCCGCTATGCATGACAATATCGGCGCCCCATTGGAAAGGGTCTTGCAGTCCTGGTGGGGCGAAGGTGGCGTCTACTAATAGATAGGCGCCTCTTCGGTGTGCCTTCTCCGCAAACTCTGAAATATTGAAGGCTTCGCCTGTGGGATTCACAGGCGTCTCCAAATGTATGACATCTCCATCCCCGAGCTCCTCCTCTGCACAATCCAATGGCAATTTCTTTGCACCGGTGAGTTTCGTATGCAACCCCAACACTCCATGGCTCCCATGATAGCCGCCGCCTATTGAAACTCGTTTGGGATTTAAAAACACATAAACAGCATACAACGCACTCAGGCCAGACGAGTACGTCAGACATGGCGCCTTCAATAACGGCTGTAGTAAATATTCTAATCGCGTTGTGTTGGGCGTTGTGTAGCGCGAGTATATGTGTGCGTCGACTGGGAGTTGGCCTTTGAGATCTTTAGCGGGGATGAGGTCTGAGGGGTTGGAGGCGTAGCGGAAGGTTGTTGAGACGTGCAATGCGGGGGCGACGTCGGTGGTGCGGTTGAGGTGGTCGTCGGCGTGGATGGCGTGGGTGGAGTTTGTGTAGGGGCGGGAAGGGAGAGTAGGTTCCCTGGTGGAGGGGCCATTGATTATTGATTCGAGGCCATTGGTGCCATTGGTACCGTTGGTGGAGGGAGCCATGTTGGAATTGTTGAGGAGATTGGGAATGTTGGGAGGTGGGAGCTTTTGGACGACGAGCCCTCAGACCGAGGGACATCGGACGAGAGATGCCCTTATCGATAAGAGATCGCGCTAGGGTAAAGGAAGGCTCGAAAAGACCATGGCAATTCACTTCCCAGCCGTGGTAGCCCTCGGTCAAGCTCCGGAGCTATTTATCAATCTGGTAGAGCTTTGTATAAAAAGATTAGAAACTCGGTGCTGCTATCTTTACCGGCATCGAAATTACAAAGCGGACTTGACAATCTGGCGTATGGATGAGATCTCGCTGTGCGCTAATAAAGATCTTGTAACAGGCAGGTCCAGAAAGCTGTATACTGTCTTCGCCTTAGAACATGCTACTTCCCTGTGACCTGCGAGGCTGCCGGCTTTTCCGGGGGTCTCTCCTGGTGGAAATTTGATTGCCGCCATAAAGCCCATAAGTCCCAACGCCCTCTTTATATATGCGGTCCGTGTTCGCCTTCGTAAGGTTTGAGAGAGCGAAGGCAGTCGAGGCTATGGCGGCCCTTCTCTAAATCTTTGCAATGACCGCTGTTACCTCTACGGTATTCGTTGACACTGTGGCGGTGAGGTATCTCGTTGTTTTTGAAGAAAGTCTCCGAGCTCCCGTTCGAAGGACTTGTCTTCCTATTGTTTTCCCAATGAGGCTTTGACTTAAGTATCCCTTTCTTATCATGGTCGAATGATTCCTGTGTACGAACCTCTGTTAGAATATATGACGACCTAATCAAAGAGTGCTCCTGGGCGTTCGAGCTAATCATGATAGCATTGATAGTACTATTCGATTGCACATGACTGCTTTGCACTGACATGGTGTGGAGGAGCTGGAGTACGCCAAACAGACCAATGACGAACGGAATCAATTGGCCCGTTGATCGTATGTCGTATGTATCGTGAACTTGGTTCCAAACTAGTGTCATCTCAACTGATACGACTGACCATACAAGACATGCTATGTTGACAAGCTGCCCTGCCCACCGAAGCTTATTTATTCTACAAGTAGCAGAGATCAGTCAATGGACTGGGAATCGTATACAGGCTTGAGACTTACACCTTCAGCGCCACGTCCTTAAAGCTTCTGGGGTAGGTACGCAGGCTTCGAACTATGGCTTTATTCCCGCTCGACCGAGTGAGGAGTTGACCTACTACCAAAAATGAGGCTTCCATGATGAATTCCAGGAAGAAGAAAATCCAAGTAGTAAGGTCTGGCCGTTTCCGTCCATCAAAGACCACCCCGTTAGCCCTCGTCCAAGATAGAGCGAACGGCAATTTGTGACCTCTTTTGATGACAAGACTCGATTTATTCCAGGGATTCCACCAGTGGCCCCTTTCTGTCTTATGAACGGAAAACCCGAGGACCAACATCGTTGTTATAGTCACTGTGGTGAGGTAGAACCACATGACGAAAACAACTTCCCAAATATACAATAGTCCGAGAGGCGCCATAAACAAAGCCGATTGGAGTTGAAACAGAATATGGACACCACCGCGAACGTTTGCTTTGGCAAAGATGAATATATAGGCAGGGCAATCATTTGATAATGAGCCCTGCGCACCTGAAAACCAGAACCAAACAGAATATGCACAGATCACAGTCGTCAAGCTAAGCCGGAAGAGAGAACCCATCAGAGGGTGCCGACGGAACTCACCCTTAGGCCTGCCATAGTCTTCTCGTAACCTGAGACCCCAGATGGTCAAGACACCTAGAAGGAAGCCCCAACAAAGCTGCAAGAGCACGACAACTTCGGCGGCATGGACTTGACTGCGCGCTGTGGCAGACACTAATGCGGTGAAGAGGGCGGAGAGGAAGATGGTGTTCACATCGAGGTTTGTCGAAACGGCCTCGGGATGGAAATAGTGTGCAAGCATTGCTGTGATCCCTTGTGGATAAATACCAAGTCGAATACCAAGGCCATAGAAGTCTGGATTTCCTGGAAGTCCACATTGGCCATCGCGCGTCGACATGCTGGACTGTTTTCAAGACGGTTGGAGGCGTCACATTTACTCTTAATGAACTCGTATCATGATTATGGGAGGGAACATCTCTGCCTTGCGTGATAGACACCACATGCAAGTCAATTGACTTCAAGTTCGTTGGATTCACAGAGCGAGGGCAAGGCTTTGGGGCAAGACTTTGAGACATACTTATCCCTAATGGTTTTGCCTCGTATCCCACGGCAGGATTACTGCATTGTTTCAGCCTCGCCGCGCAGCTGAATAGCACAGGGGGTGGTGAAACCCCTTGCCGGTCCAGCCCTATCGCGTAGCACCACAGAAATATCGAAAAACCACGTCTTGGGGAGGGTATTTGCTTGTAGACAGTCTATATCTGGACGATGTGGGTCTGGTAACAGCGTACGAGGCTTCATTGTTGAGTGGTCGATAATAGATCAGTGGAGGACATCCATGATTTCTATGGTTTGTTTGTTTTTGTTTGTTTGTTATCCTACACCCCCCAGCACCACAAATGGGCCAGGTTTTAACCGCTAGGCTATGTGGGGTTGGTATCTATGGTATTGCTTGAATCGCATACAGGGGGCGGGAATCCCCAGCCAGAATCCTGTACCCATTCCAAGGCAGTGCTTGTTTCCCTCCGGTATCTATCTAGTGTAGAAGAACCCCCAACTCGTTGCCTCCTACACCCTTTATTGGTGTCTTATGTACCGGCCAATCTGCCACGTAGAACACGCGGTAACCAGCTTATCCGAATACCTATAACTAATTTGTAACCTCGGTGTTCCTATCTCTTCTTCCGTAACCATTGGGGCCTCGCGTACGAGGGTTTGGTCCAGTAGGCGTCAGGATAGCGAATCAAACGTAGTAGGCTTGTACGGGGGTGGAGTAAAAATCGATATCACCGTCCAACGGGGCCGCGCGGGAACACAGGTAGTCAACCCTTTCTGCTGGTCTCTCTTATCTAACACGTCGTCTACCGCCTGAGCAAATCTCATCGTCGGGGAGTAGTATCGAATATCGATCGTAAAGGCCGTAGGGTTTGAATACCTACTAGGAAACGCGGTTCGTCGCCGTAAACATAGAGGGCGATTAGTAGGCGAATCCGTCTGGTAGGAGACGTGCTGCCGGTACGCCTCCCAGCCTTCGGTGTCGTATCGTAGAAGCTAGCTCTCTACCAAAGGGGGACCAATCCTCTGTAGGGCCGGCCACCGATGCGACGTGAGATCGTTTGGCTCTGCTGAGTGCCTAAACACCAGCAGGTTCGTAGCCCCCAGCTCGTACAGCTAAGATCTCGAGGGGGCCATGATTTCTATGGTGCTATGTGGTACCCCCATCATGTTAAAAACAAAATTCAATGAGGGGAAGATCACTATCCTAGCGCCTAACACCACTCTTGGGGGATCTTTAGGGACTCGCTAGGTGGCTCGCCTAGGGGGCCTCTCATTGAATTTTGTACTTTATTCAACATGACGGGGCCCTGTGTAGGCCTAATAATAGCCATGGAATTTCATGCACCCTAGCGGAGGCTCTGAAAGCCCGTGCCGAGCAGACCTCGGCAAATCATCCTTGAAGATCCATACCTACACCAAGTCAATCACTTACCCTATGCTCAAGAAGCTGTCCTCATCGAGTCTTAACAGAGGAGCAACCTCATCGAGACAGCTCTCCACATCGACCCAGGTGCGAAAGTATCGAGGAAATCCCGAATTGAAGCTTCGACCGGCATTCACAATTCGCAGTTACATCACGAGATCACCCATGGCTCCCTCGTACAGCGACACAGATGACTTCAAGAGTATAATGAGGGGGCCCTCCACCGGCTCCTCCGCTAAGAATTTCCATATCTTAGCCAAATCGCCTAAAGACCTTCCCCTCGCGAGCCCCAGCGCAAGTATCCTTCTGATATCTCTCACAAACCGCATACTTCTCCTGCACCGCGTTCAAACCTCCACTTCCTTCGCCAGTGCACATGTGTTCCCAGGCGGCCATGTGTCCCCGCAAGATGGCTACTTGCCACCGCCCGAAGATATTCGAAGACACGAAGACAGCGATGCATACCGAATAGCTGCTATAAGAGAATGCTTCGAGGAGAGCGGGTTGTTATTGGCGAAAGACTTGTTGAGTTCAGGAGAGCTGGTGCAGCTGAGTGAACAAGAGAGGGAAGAGGGTAGGATAGCCGTGCATGATGAAAAGGTTCCGTTTGCCGAATGGGTGAAGCAACGAGGAGGCGCGTTGGATACGGAAGGTCTAGTGCCGTTTACGCGATGGTTGACGCCTGCGAATATTCCGAAGAGATTTTCGACGCAGATGTATCTTTATTTCTTACCGATAGATTCCGAGCTTTCGTCCAAGACCGATAAGACACAGATGCACATTCCGACACCGGATGGAGGCGTGGAGCACACAGCTGCGCGGTTCCTATATCCCAGAGAATGGTTAGAAATGGCACTAGATGGGGACATCGTCCTCTATCCGCCACAATTCTTTTTGTTGAGCCTTATTGCTGATTTCTTGATCTCACCACCCACTGGAGGAGAAGATCTTGACGCTGCGGCGCTGCGCGAGCAGAGAAAGCGTTTAATGCACTTTGTAAAGACGGATGGTGATCCGCTGTGGGGTGAGAAATGCATAAGTCCTAACCCGATAAAGGGCGAAAAGGGGAAGTATATGATAATGGGGATGGGGGATGCGGGGCCGGAGTTGGAGGGGACGAGTAGAAGAGGGGATGCGGAAAGAGTGCTTAGAGTGGAATTGACGAAAGATGTAGAGAGGGGACGGCAGAGGCGTAGTCCACAAGAGGTGATTTGGAACAGAGATATGTTCATGGAGACGGAGAAGCTGTAGATGAAGCTTTTGAAAGACGATCGCGTAAGCTACCCCGTCTAGCGCAGGTATCAATGAGAGAACGCACTATGGGTATATTGCAATAGACGCATTATAGATGCTGAATCAATGTACTGAGCATATCTTTCAGCATCGAATCTTCGTCCTCGGCGCTCGCGTTCATGCTGTTGACTTGCTCTGAAATACTGTCAGCTTAGAGATCGTCCTCGAAGAAGGGGAAACGAACCCTGTAATGTGGCTTTCACATCGTTCAAAGTCTCATCCCGGTCAGCCAGCAGGCTCCGAATCTTCTTCCGCGCGCCATCATCCTCGGCGACCAGCCAAGCTAAAATGACATCGATGGTCTGTAGCACAAATAGACCAGCATCCAGCCGTCTCGAAAGCCACTCGTCAGCGCGTTCTTCACGTTCCTCAGCCGAAGAACTTGCTCGTTCAGCTTTGATTTCCTTGTCGACTTGTACGACTTTCGAGGCATAGTCTCGCCGTATCTGTATCAAGCGCTCAGGTACCTGGTAATTCTTCTCCACGAACTTGGCCAGAAGCCTTATCCTCGGAGCTTCGTTGGCAGGTAGTGAGCGCAGCATGGACGAGAAGATGCCGAGAAGATGCTCTGTCGCCTCGTTATCTTGCTTCTTCATGAAAAGACTGAAGGTAGACTTCAAGCCGGCCGCTTCGATGAGTCTCTCGCAGCAGCGACCACCGTCTGGGCCTCCAAGCGCGTGATCGAGCAGTCTCAGAGCTCGCGGGCGGCTCATCTTGCCTTCCTTGAGCATGATGAGACATAGTTCTATGCCTTCAGCTTCCAGAAACTTGGTTTTGCCTTCCCTATCGTCGACACAACACGTGAGCGAATCGAACAAGTTCTCAACATACTCCTCTTCCTCGGTACCTTTTTCTGGATCTCGCTTTCTGTATGGGCTCAGTAGTTGAAGTAAGGTGTCAATCCCATCTGTCGAGATAAGCTTGGTACGATTCGTTGGTGCGGATTGCAGGAGTATTCCCAGAACTTCGGCGGAGTATTGCTTGTTCTGGCTGACACTGGGTTCTGGTTTCTGAATTCGAGAAAGCAGCCAGAAAAGTAATTGCGTATCTTTTCCCATACGAGAAACGATAGAAGGGCGAGAGGAGAGATTCTCGAGCACGCCAAGAACATGATATATGCCAGCTCTATCTGATTCAATGTCTTCATTGAGCCGCAAGATATTTTCGTAGAGCAAGTTCAAGAGGTCTGCTTCTAGCAGCGCGTCAACTAGTGAGTCCCACTGCTCTTGTTCGCCTTCGACGTCTTCGTCGGTGAGCTCGTTGATGATCTCGATCGCATCGATCACGATATCTGTGTTACCGTGGGATAGCAACGATACCAGGGATCCAACGCATCCCATCTTTGCAAATTCTTCATAGAGATCCGGGTGCTCGGACACGGTGGATAGTGCCTTGATATCTGCATCCAGATCCGCTTCTGAGCTCATAAACCTTGCATAACAGTCAGGTCAGACCCATTAGATGATAAAACCAGCTTCTACGTACTTTTGCGGTGTGTCTTCGAACTTTGCTCTTAGCTCCAGATTTTTTGATATTCGCTTCTCAAAATTCAGGGCAAGCTTCCGGAGCCAGGCGAAATCAATCTTTTCAGGTTTCTAGGACCTTTTTCAGCTCTTGCACAACGCGAGACAGGTGGACATCCACCAAACATACTGACTCATCCTGATCCTGCTCTTCCATGAAGTCCAGGACGTCTGCTGTGTCTCTTGTAATTCCCCCTCCAAAGAACCTGCCCTCCTCGTCATCCGGACCCTCCTCTTCATCTGGTGGCATCCCAGGGCCTGCTTCGATATCCTCATCATATTGCTCATCTTCTACTGTAGCTTTCCCAATGGTCTTGACATCTCCCTTCGTGCTTAATTTTGCAACTTTGTACACCTCATCTGGGAAATATCAGCTGTGTTAGGGTTATCAGAAGTCGCAAACTGACTTGGTTCCCGATTGGCATCCAGCTTTCGTTTATTTCCTGGTAGGCTGGGCTTCTGTCTTCAGTCAGTACTCGAAAATTGTGCCTCCAATTACTTTCGTTACTTTGAATAACTCGTCGAGGCTTGTCATATTCATTTAGGGTCGCAACTGTCTCCTGTCGTTAATCAAGGCAAATCACTACTCAGATAGGATTTATTTAGCCTCCGGTCGTGCTTGTGTGCCAGCGCTGCCAGCTGGATTGTGTTGACATTTTCGGATAAGTTTCCACCGGAGTTAAAACATTATAGCCGGATTCGCGTTCGACTAAGTTGCGCACAGTGTGCTCACATGTCGAGCACACTTTGATCATGTCGGGCGATACAAACCTGTCCATTGCCTTGCGCGATGGAAAGGCTGCGACACTCAGCGAAGCAGACGTGGTTTCACGTATTCAGAAGCTAGGGCAAGATTGCTACGGTGCAAAGCAGTATGCAAACGCGCTTTTAGCCTTTACAGAGGTGAGAAAACCGGCCTTCTACACATGCTGCTGCTAACCAAGACTAAAGCTCATCGAAAACGATGCTATCGCCTCCATGCCTATCTTCACAACTGTCCTCGACAATCGAGCTGCTACCTACGTCAAGCTGGGGAACTTACAAGCTGCGTTGAACGATGGAAGGCAGATGATTGAGCGAGAGAAGACCAACAGTACCGTATGTTCACAACAGAAGATGTGATGGAATTGTAGCTAACTTACCAGGGGTACCTACGTACTGGCAAGACTCTGCAACTTGCGGGCAACAAAAAGATGGCATTAAAGCTGTACGAAATGGCCTTACGCAAAGTACCGTACAGTGACTTCAACTATGGGGTAAATATTTAAAGCTTTCTTCGTATGCGGAGATTAATATAATGACATACCATCCAAGTTGCTTCGATGCATGCGTCAAAAGCTTTACGCATTGCTTAATCCTTCGAAATGCGTCGATCCTCTAATGGTTCTGCCTCACGAGCTTGGAAAAATGGTTATGACATCGCTAGATTTTCGACAGCGAGTGTGAGTAATTTTCTGGGTCTATATACCAGCCATTTCTGACGTCCTTACAGTAGGCTTCTCAGGGTCTCAAAGGGCTGGAACGAGTTTCTCTGCTCGGTGCCGCGTCTGTGGAGCCATCTTGATTTCTCAAAGAGCAACGCAAATATGAAATTGCAGGCCGTCCGGAAATACATCAAGCTAGCGAAGGGAACTGTCACTCAAACCACGTTCGACAGTTTTGGTGCGAGTCCAGAGAGGGTACCACGATACATCACGACACGATGCAAACACTTGGAAAAGATGGTCCTTCCGGCAGGCTTGCTGACGGCTTCCATCCTGGATTCAGCACCTTGCGCGCCAAAGCTCAAAACCCTGATCCTCCTCTCTCAATGTCATACTACCATTGATGCAGTCAACCAATTGCTCCAACATTGCCACGGCCTGGAACGGGCGGAATTCCACAGCGTGGCGTCAACGTCTGGCTCTTCAGTCCTACATATGGATAATTTGCCCAACCTCCAGTCTCTGACGTTGAGATGCCGCATGCCTCCGAAAGGGGCTCCAGACTGTCGAAGATTGAAGCTCAGCGGAGGTTTCTTTGACGCCCCTAACCTCACTATGTTGTCCCTTACAGACTGGTTCTTCCACCCTAACACGTTCGGCGTGCCGCCACCGCCTCCAGATTTCTCTACTCTGCAAAAGCTTGAGGACCTAGACATCTCAGGCATGCTTTCCACGCTTCCTCCGGTGCTCCCATCCTCACTTCGGACCCTCGATATGAGCAGATGCGGTTTTGGAAACTCCACTTTGTTCGTATCACCAAACCTACCGCTTCTAAACCGTCTTGCAATCGCGGATATAAGCAGGACGACTTTCAATGGACCGACATTGGATCCGTTGCGAGCTATGCTTCTTTCGAATAAAGGTAACCTGACACACCTCGACGCTAGTGGGGTCATAATGCAATCCGAAATTGAGCAGCTTCTAATGGAAGGATATCTAGGCAACGTCAAGGTATGTACACTTCCAAGGGCTATCTCACCCCAATTTGATTTCAATCTACGACGATGCTAATTGCGAGAAACTCATAGGAGCTCATGCTGAACAGGTGCGGGTCCGTCAACGACAAGATTGGGGTCTTACTGGCCCAAAATCTACCTAAACTGAGAGCTTTGCACCTCGCGTTCACCCAGGTCACCGGTGTCACCGTCAAAGAGCTGGTATGTACGCTATTGAGAATATCTGACCCTGAATTTGGTTGCGCATTGAGTCGTGCAGATTTGTTTTGGGTTTGTTATAGGTGTCTGCCTGCTTACTACCACCAAAAATTGCCTGGAGATTCCGAAAAAGCTAATGCTGACTCCGAATCACTCACACAGATCACTAAGCATTTCTCGGATCCCAAAGTCACTGATGTGGAAGCGAAAGGAGCGGTTACCGTTCCTAAGGGCAATTTGAAGTTTCTATGCGTCGACGATTGCAACAGCATGGGCATCGACGCGGTGGAATGGGCCAGATCAAAAGGCTTAATCGTTGCGTTTAGCTTCCCTGACCTCAAGACAGGCAGGAAGATCAGGTAGTTCGCTCAGCGCAATACTTGTCGACCTCCTTCTGCAACGTTTCGCTTTGCGAGTACACCAGATCCATGGTGTCTTTACATCCACGCAAACCTTTATGCGCCTCATCGACTTCGATCATTTGGTTGTACACGCTGAAGAGCTGGTTCGGAAGCCACTTTAGACTGGTCAGTATTGATTAAGAAGACTCTCTTTCAGAAGACTCACTAATACGATAGGACTACCTCCAGTAGCCGTCGGATGTGTGGTTTTTTTCAAGATGTATTCTCTCGTGAAGCACCAATGGCGCCAGCGAAAGTCTCGGACTTGGTTTAGAGCACGCAAATACAATGCTGGAGGCAACTTAGCTAGATCCGACGCCAATGAATGGCCTGAACTTACTCGCGGAGTCCCTGTCTTGCATGGCATACTTTCGGACTCCAATATATTGAGCCCGATCCCTAACCCACTCCAGAAATTGGCGATGGTTGCCTGGACGGTACGAGCGGAAGTCTTGCAAAATTTCCGTCAGAGGTGTCTCTGGCATGCTGATTTCTAGCAGGTTGTCACAGAGAGGTATCTTTATTTTTTTTAGCATGCCCTTCCCTTCAGTCCAGTCCTGGTCACTAATTACCATGCTGTCATTGGCCCCACTCTCGCCCCTGAAAGACATCGGCTCCTCACTAATACCCTCGTACACGACCCCATACGGAAACATCGATTGCTTCGTGATGCCGAAGATGAAGGTCCTGAAGCTGTTATAGTCGTTTGGCTTGCTTTTTCTCCACATTCCTTGCAAAGAATGTCAATTTTCAGAACTACTTTCACCCAGAATGCCCAAAAAAGAAGCTGCTCACCATCCATAACCGCATTGACCTCCACCATAGCCTTCACAACCATCTCCAACCCCTCATCGAAAGCCTTTCTATCCGCATCCCCACAGGCAGAAAGCGCACCAAAAGCACCTTTGACGAGCTTCCCAGAGTGCTTAACCATATCCACATGAATCAACACGAATCCAGCCTCGGAGCTCTCCGGGTCGAGTCCATGCTCGAACGCACGAATAAGTCTCAAGTTGCTATACTCCATCCCCAGCTCCTGATCCTTAAGCTTCCAGTTGAACAGCGCATAAGATCCCGCATACTCCATGAACGGCTTGAACCCTGATCTGCCCTCTCATCAGCCTGCAATTGTACAAAGCACAAAAATCACAACACATGAACGCAGCAGAGCCGAGATCTCATCTATCGGCGCTCAAGTTGAGGCGCGATTGGTTCTTCCGTGTGGCTCTAGAGTGAGCCTGAATGCCCAAATCGCTTCTCGTATTGTCTGCGATTGCGTCCAAGAATCACACTTATTTTGACACCAACCCTGGCATTCACTTGTTTGCCATTTGCGCGAGGTTATCCAAAACTCAAAAATCTTCAACTGCCAACGATGGCCCTACTAACCCGCTCCGATTCCCCAAAGCCACCGCTTTGAAATGGAAGGAAAAGCACAAACTCACATTTCAGCCACCCTCCCCAATGGCCGCGCCAAGCACGCTGGCAATCTCTGCCTCCCCAACCCATAGCCTTCCCCCTTAACGTGTCTCTCATGACAAGGCTCCAGCAAATACGCACTAGCCAGGAAGCAATAATCCCTATACAACGCACCCACGATCCTCAAATCATCCTTCACCTCCTCAATAGCGTCCGTCAAATCTGGTAACTCACTCAACACAGTTTCTCCAAGGGTGAACGTTGCGAGCAGGCCTGGCTCCCCGGTAAGAGTGCGGATGGGCATGCGCTCGAGGAGGGAAGTGAGAGCGGCGAAGGCGGGTGGGAGGTGTGTGGGGGGTGGGGAGAGGGGGAGGAAGCCGTTCTCAACGGACACGGTGAACGGGGAAATGCGAGACAATTCTATCTCGGAGGTGGGGATGGTGGTTTGGAGGGGGAACGTGGAGGGTGGGGCGGTGGAACCCATGCTAATTCTTTGGAAGTCTTGGAACAATTTGCTCTCTGATCCGGCTCTTTGATTGTTTTGCCAAGAGATGGGCCTTGGGGTGATGGTTTCTCAGGGAGAGATGGAGGGAATCTGCTTAATTTATAAGATTACTTTCTGGCCGGAAACCTTCCGGCCTCGAGGAGGGGGAGGCCGGTAGCATTCCGGCCTTTAGAGCTGATTTAATAAGAGATTGCTGTATTACGTGGGAGTGTCTGCCGCATTAGGGAAGCTGTTCCAGCAATTCATTGTTGTGGTTTGGTTGATTGAATGGTTCGGCGCTAGTGGACAATGAAGCGATACAACTCGATGGAGAACTTTGGCGTACGCAGACTCGAGACGCATTGAGCAGGATACTCGCTTTAATCAAGCAATCAGTTCATCGGGGTTGTTTGATATGATAGATTGATGGTTGATCTATCTTTTCATCTTGTGCGATTGAGTCTTGGATAATGCAACGTCCAGCCAGGGAAACGCACGCACAAAACATCTATCATCTCTGTGACGAAGCCACAATTGAATCGAAGGAGCTAACACTTCTCAAGGATCTATCGCAAATCCACAGCAAGTTTTAAAAGCAGAGAGTGGTAGCTCTTGAGGCGAACAGAATACCCATCGATGGGATATGGCGGCTAGTAGAAAAACTTGTCCCACAGCGGGTTTTACTCTCCACAATGTTTCCCCTTGTGTTTCCACCTGATTTTTTTTTGAAGAAGTCCTTCGATTCATTCTATGGCAACCTATTTTTCCAAAGACTCGAAAATTATGGTACGTACCACAAAACTTCTGCCTTGCAACGGCTATTCTGGTACGTTATGCGCGATGATGTAAGGTGGGAGTTGGTCATGTGGCTGTGCGGTTGGCTCTATTCTCTGTGAAAATTACCCCTCATCGTCATAATTGACACCTACATGACATAAGAGCTTGAAATCTTGACACTCTGACAATATCACGAACATACTGACTTCATTCTGAAAACCTCAACAACTCATAAACCAAACCCAAGACTTGAAAAAACGAAAATCAGAACACCATGGACAAAGTAGGCAGTAAGGCTAACCCTCCGACACTCCACTCCTCCAGTACCTCATCAAAAGCTGACAACCCATCTCAGATGCAGCAGGTGGTGTGGTAAGTCTCTTAGGTTCTATTTGTGAATCCTCTCCTCCTCGCACAGGATCAATCGAAGCAACAACGAAGGGCTCAAGTCTCCTCTCCTCCTGATCAAACATATTATCACACCATACTAACACAAAGATTTCTCTAGACAGATACAGCAGGCAAAGCTGTCGGAGGGTGCGTGAAACCAAATCGATGGCACAGACAAGACATAGAGCTGACCTACCCACTAGTGTAACAAACACTGCCGGCAATGCTGGTACGTCCGTCCCCAAACCCCTCTCCCCTACATCCCTTCTCCCCCTTCCGAAACAGCAGAAATACTCACGCCCCATCTAGTCAGTGGCCTCGGTAGCGTCCTAGGCGACACGGTCAAAGGTGAAGAAACGATCTGTTCACTCAGATCTCCATTTCTAATAAAATCAAAGGCGTGACTGGTACCGTTGGAGACACGGCCAAGGTTCGCTTTCTAATCCTTCTAGGCAGTAACTTCGTCTCTGACCCCTAATAGGGCGCTGGTGGTGTGGCGACCGATACTACCAAGGGCGTGGGTGATACTGCTAGGTCGACGACAGGGGCCAAGCAGGATGCGCAGAATCCGTTGGGATTGTCTGAGTGAGGGTGGTGTGGTTGACTGAGGGATGGAGGGGTTGGTTGGATTGAGGGTTACTTTCTGATGGAAATGTATCTTGCACTCTCTTCTTGTGACGATAGTTTTTGCTTAGATGGGGAATGAGATGACATATGAAACGATTGTTCGTTGATGGTGTGATGACGCACGTTCCCACACGAATGAAAGCCGAACGGAATGGGGTTTAAGTTTCACAATGTTTGTGGAATGTTCACACGGGTCGTAGCCCATCTATCCCTAAATTCACCCAAGATCCAGCCTGTAAATGCTAAGACAAAGTATGTACTCAAAAGGGGTATCCAGAAAAGACTGTGTGAGAAGCGAAAAGATAGTCATACGGCAAGCCACCAGTGCCTACTCCCTTCATGATTCATAATGCCCTACCTCAGGTCAAGGCAGACTTCATGACCTTGATGTAATCCTGTCCTCCGTTCTTGTTCATCACCGCTTCCGGTCCATCCCACAGCATGACGCCCCCAAGATTGCTTACATCCTTCACGCTAGCGACAACGCTGGTCATAGTAGTCGGATTCACATACCCAGACCCAGCGCAAGCTGAGCAGCCTGGTGCGCCAATATACAGTTTTGGCCCAGAACCCTTGGCAGAGAGGTCGGAGCTCCATGCTTTGAAGCTGTCTACGAAGCCAGATTGTCCAACATTGCAGTCGCCGTTGTTGTAAAATTGGACAAAGACGAAATCCATGCTTTGCATTGCGTCGAGCGGGATGGAGGCGTCGGGGCGGGGGCATTGTGGAGCAGCACTGATGTAGTAGGTGCGGGTTTTGTCCGCGGACATTGTGGTGCGAAGGGAGGAAACGAAGGAGGAGTAGAAGGCTGTGCTGTGGTCTTCGTTGTCTATGGGGTAAATTAGTAAAATGTAGATTTTGCAAAATTGTAGGAACAAGACTTACCAAGATCAAAGCCATCGATCTTGACATCTCCGAATGGCCTCAGACCAGTATCCTCGCCCGTGCCAGAACCGAAAAGGTTCCAAAGCATAGACGCGAATTGATCTGCTTGCGAGTCGCTCGAGAAAGCCGACGTGGCTAACGAGCCTCCCAAACTCAAGAGCACCTTCTTTCCAGAGCTCTGGCACGCAGTGATGTCTTGAGCCATAGTCGGGCAGCTCATCAAACCGCTCGCACCCTTGCTCGTCATCGCTGAAGTCGTCCCACCACATGCGGCGCCAAAGTTGACGGTAGGATAGCCACCCGGACCGAAGAACGTGGTAAGGAAGGCTAGCACAACGATGTCGACGCTCGAATCTTGGCACATTTGAGCTAAAGTGACTTCACCGGTGGCACCTGATTGACCGTAATAAACGGCGACATTGCTGTTTGACTGAGCATTGAAAGAGCCTCCAGAGCCGCCTGGTCCGCCGGGTGCTGTAGTTGGGGCTGGCGCAGCTGAAGCAATGGCCGAGGTGTAAGGGTCAGCGACTGCGGAAGTAGCTGGACTAGGCTGAACAGGTGCTTGGGATGGGGACGTTGGTGGCTGATACGATGGTGCTGAACTCTGTCGTAGACCCGATGCTGAGCTGTGATGAAGACCGACCTTTTCTGGTACTAAGCCACTCGAGGCGGCAGCTGGCGATTGAGCGGAAGTCACAGAGGCTGTAGAAGCGGAAGCCTGGACTGGAACCAAGACACTAGTCAAAGTTGTCGCTACAGGAAGTGGCACTGGAGCGGATGTGACGGGAACAAGGGTTGGGGCAATAGCGCCAGACGACATTGCGGAGTTGGGAAGAGGCACCGACGCGACCGTGATAGGGAGTGGACTTGGAGCAGGAGCGCCGATAATTGCTGAGTCTAGCCATGCACTCATCCATCCTTGATAGGCTTGATACTCCTGTTGCAATAGTGCAACAGAAGCTTCACGATCTGCGCTGCCAGATGAGTTAAACCAATCGTTCATCCACTGCGCAAAGGTGGCTTGTTCGGACTGAAGCATTGATAGCTCAGTCATGGGGACTTCTACCGAGCCAGCGACTTGCCGAGCTCGGTGGTGATGACCGGGATGGAGATGAGCTCGAGCATGGCCAGCTGCAGAGCCAGATACTTGAGCAAGGAAAGTGATGGCGGCTAGCGCCGAGGATGCAGTAGTTGGGTAAAACATGATGAAGTATAGTAAAGAACGTGGTACGAAAGACTGCGTAGAGAATCGTAGAGACAGTATATAGTGAGCCGGCACGCCGATGAGGATTTGTAACGTTCAAGAGCGCGTGTGGGGAGCTTTATATATTGATACATTTCTCGGAAGACCCCTCCGGAGTCCGAACCCCTGACCGCAGGACCGTCTCCTTGGCTTACCAATGGGCATCACGCTATCGAGTGCGTAGGATGAAGCAAGTGATCTGTACCTGACATCAGCTCCTTCAATCTCGGAATCTCCTGCGTTAGGCTTGGTGGTGGTGGTGCTTTTCAAGCTGATTCTAGCAGTAGACGCTGTGATTGGTTCGCCGGATTCAAGGTTCGAGCGGTGGTGGGATGTAGTGTCCGCAGGCTAAAATCTGAGCCCCATGCAGGTCGCATTCCTCCCCAAAGATCATCACCAACACTGCTGCTCTAGAGCACTCTGATTGGCAAAAGGGAGCAACGGGCTCATTCTTGGTCTCAGACTTGTCAGCAAAATCTTTGCCTCCCACCTGCCAAGGTGCATTAGCATTGGCCCGCAAAACGTGACCCATTTTGCCGCCCTTGTAACCGCCGGAGAGTAAGAACGCTGCCAACGCTGCTTGTGAGGCTTCATACAAATGTTTCTGGGATCATACTTTCAGACGGCCAGTGTAGAGAGCTTTTGCAGTCACACAATGTGTGGAGAAGAAACAGTACGACGCTCCTGAATTCACTGTATCGGAGATTGGCAGGCAGCTTAACTTGAATGAACGCTGCGGAACAGGGACGAGGCATGAAGGCAGAATACGAGTAGGTACTCGTACCAATAGTAGGCCTTTCAACAACTTGGCAAGCACCATTCTACTCCACGTGGGCAAAACCTTTTTGACGGAGATGATGGAAATTGTCATCACAGACTCACATGTGCAACCCTCTGAGACAACAGGCTTCCATCTGGCTGTGGATGGTAACCCATCCGAGACAAAAGCGGAGTGATTGGTAGAGGTAGAGGCGAGTTGGCTCCGACGCAAGCTTAGGTAGAGAATGATGTTGCCTGGCAGAGAAGGATCAGTGTTCTGCAACCTCAAGGTCATTCAGAGATGCAAGCACTGCGGTTGAAACAGCAAGTGTAATTCGCCAGCTGCTACGTAGGCAGAAGTTTGTTCGAGAGGGGTTTTTTTGTCTGCGGAAGCGGGGCTGACGATACGACCCCAATGATTTCAAAGCCTGAGAAACATAAAAATGGGAAAGAATCCTCTGTAGAGACTCGTAAAGACAGTGGAGCTGGCAATGACAATGATCAATGACGATAATTTCGTCGCCGCTTCGGGGATAAGTTCCCCCTGTCGCGAAGGCTTGGCATTGTATGCTTAAGGTAGTCTTGCCTTGATGGAAGCAGCCTCAACCAGTTCCCCGATAGAGTGTAACAAACCGAGCCCCAGAAACGCGCACGTTGATCAAAGTCACAATAATGGCCGCTTCATCCTTTCCCCTGCCCGCTCTTATTTATCTCCACCACTTCCAACACTACTACCTACCACCACCAACACAACGACAACGTCAGCATCAGCGACCAAAAATCATTCCATCGCCCAAAATCGCGATAATGATGAGTATCGACTAGGTACCTTGCCAGTCAGCTGGACCGGCCACGGTCGCAAAAAGCAACCTTGTGAACCGGGAAATCGTGTCAACCTCCCATACATCGCACCAAGAGACCACTCAATTGCTGGTAACGTTTCAGACAGGCGACTCAAGTTCTGGTAGCACCCTCAACAGTCTCACAATGATGATGGTCGCTAACCATCAAGAAGACACGGAGCATGGTTCCACCCCCTAAAACCGCCCTCCGACGGGCCAGCTCATTGTCCAAGGTCTCCACTCCACCAGCCACGACTTCCACTTCATCTCCTACGCCTACTCGACCAAGCAAATCATCAAAGCCAAGCAAAGTCGTTCGACTTCCCCTTTCCGGGAAACTTCTCTCCCGTTGGCCACATGAACAGACTATTCGCAAGGCCAGCCAAGCGAAAGCGTCACCGTTGTCACAATCTACAATCGTCACCCCAGATGAGCCTTCAACATCTACACCCCTCAAGTCCGAGCCAGACCCAAAGCCTACAAAGAAAGTTGAAGAAACTCAGGTGACACCAGCCAAGGACATCAAAGTGGAAAAGAAACCAGATGCGAAGACTGGTACGAAACGAGAAGATGAAGCTGTCGTTGAAGGTGATGACAAGGAGAAATCCAAGGCCAACCCTCGAAAAAGACCAAAGCCGTAGGCACTCGTCCCTTTCCAGGCTTCTGTCCTCCCCAACGTTGCTGATACAAATAACAGAGACCCTAGCAAGCCAGATGGTCGAACTACCGCCGCCAAAGCTGCAAAGGGCGCTACAGGTGCTACGACTGCCAGCCACAAGCTTGGACCCAAAGCCAACCAAGGTGCTATCAATGCAGGGCTTCGTGCTCTCGACCGAACAGGCAAACAATGCAGAAGATGGGAGAAGACTGGCTTTCGCGTCAAATCCTTCACTGGCAAGGCTTGGGAGATACCGTCATGGAAGGCACCGACGATACGAATGTTCGGCTCCGAGAGTGAGACAGCAACTTCGAATAGTCAAAGCAAGGAGAACAGCAGCAGCAACATCGGTAGCGACAAAAGCCCTGCAGTACTGCCGTCCAACGTCGCTAGCTCACCAGCGAACGCGATCGCGATGCCTGCTTGACGACCCAAGGCATCCTTTCGTACTACCATCAAATCTTGCTACTGTACGGCGGCATACACTATATTTGCCCAATTATTGAGGCATTTTCTTCAAGCGTGCAGTTAAGAGGTGCTTGCATCCTAGTCAGGATACGTTGTTTACGGTATCATGTTCGGCATAAGCTTAAGGGAGAGGAAAAGCACTGCAGAATTGTGTCATTCAGATGTACTTTTACAGTGGGGTCCTTGGTCATACTATGCGAGAGAGACTACAGGGGGTCGATAAGAACTCCTTCACCTCGTCCATATCAGTGATTGTGCTACACGTGCCTATGCATGCAGATTCTACGAGCCGGCGGTACGGGGCTTTATGTGCTGCAACGTGTGCTGTTTCTCCAGCCCTCCATCACTTCTCATGTGTCTTTCAGTACGGCCTACACTTGCTTCTCGAGAATTTGTTTTCTAAACCCACACCTCGTGCTCTCAAAATTCATCACTGACCAGGAACATTCTCAGCGCCTCACTTAGCCCCAGAGAGAGAGGCTTGTTCAGACGCTGTGGTCATTTATAGCTGAGGTACCGAAATACAGGGCCTTCCGACCCTGCATTGCTGCATGTTCTTCCTCCCTCCTGACGCTGCCCTTGTTTGTGACATGTTGTCTGTCAGTGAAACCCCTTACCATCACTCAGCAGGGCAAGTCGCCCTTCAAAACCAACCAACGTCCCATGGAATCTCCTCGAACATTTCCTCAAGACCTTCGAATCAGTGACTTGAGCGACGCTCTAACAGGCCGAGTTTTCCAATGTTTGTTTCTGGCTAGCACGTGACTGGATCTGGCCAAAACTTGCACACATAAGATACAAGCAATAGACTTTCGTAGAGCACTGACATAGTGCTGGCTATGTAGGAATCGTACTCAACATTCAAACTCCAAGCGCACAGTCGAAAGTAGCTCATGATAAGGGGTAGCTTCTCGCTTCTGGGCAGTCTTATGACGGGTGCGGGGATTCGTACTCATCCGAGTCAAACCTCAAGACTCAACAGGGCCAGTTGTCTTAATTGCTCTCTAACGCGTCCGCTTCCACTATGAATGTTCTTGATTACGCCATTGTGTTAACTGTTGACAACATCCTGGGATCCCTTACCAAGATGATAAAGCAACACCTGGTATCATAGGGTCGGCGCCTTCGCATCAAGGTCGCCGTAGTCGTCTTCACAGCTATACAAATCCTCCGTCCTGTCATCCTCGATCCTACCACTCACTACAGCACAGTGTACGAATCGTAAAGCTCGGAACTAGGAGAATAGAGAAGGCTGCAGAATTCGATCATTAGAGCATCTAATACTGGTGCCTTGAGATGACCCACGCCCCTCCCCATGGCTCTCCAGGAGCTCCTCACATGACCTATGTAAACCCAACTTCTGGCATCACACCACGGCGAAGCTCATGGGCACAAGTAGCGGCCGGGTCAACAGCAGCCTCACAATTGCCGCGCACAGTGAATACAAGCTCATACCCTCATCAAGCTTTCCAGGACCAACCTTCAAGGATACCCCAGCCAATCTCCGACCCCGAAGCACAAATGGAAGGAGGCATCAATATACCTGGCTCCTGGGGAGCAGGAAGAGGCAACATGTCCAGTTTCTCAAGTCCGCGGTTTCCGAGCCACATCTATGGCAGCGGTGGAGGGCCGTTAGGCTTTTTCATACCATCATATCTCCGAGACTCGAAATATATGGAAAAGCTGGAAGAAACACATAAAGCCAAGCTAGCTGCTCAGCGTGATGAGCCTCCAGCCCGCTCATCCAATCCGGGCTCGCTTTCTACCAGCTCCAGCAGTGTAAGCCTGCACAAAATGGCACCCTCACACCGTGGAATGACCTACGAAATAATAGAACGCCAACCAGAAGTGGAAGAGGATGGTCTGGCACAATTGCCATCGAAATGGGCAGAGATAGATAAGCATGCCGTTCTAGAAATAGCACCAGACGGTCTAGACGTCAAATATGTTGGTCCGTCAAAAGTGAGTGATCATGAGGCTGCGGCTACTCGGACGGATCACCCTATGCCTCCTCAGTGCGGTATCTACTATTACGAGGTCAACATCATATCATCAAAAGGCAAGGAAGGCATGATTGCGGTTGGCTTTGCTGGTGCAACTTCGTCATTAGAGAAGCTACCGGGGTGGGAGCCGGAGAGTTGGGCGTATCATGGGGATGATGGGAAATCGTTCTGCTGTCAGTTGCAAGGGAAGAGCTATGGTCCGACGTTTACTTCTGGGGATATCGTGGGCTGTGGTGTCAATTTCATGACCGGGTGTGCATTCTTCACCAAGAACGGGGTCTTTCAAGGTGAGTGAATCGTCATCACAAGCTGTGTGATTTTTGTAACCACTGATTGGTACGACAGGCAATGCGTTCCGCGACCTAAAGAACGCAAAAGTGTATCCATCCATTGGGATGAAACGTCCACATGCGCAGATCAGTGTCAACTTTGGCCAAAAACCCTTCTTCTTTAACATCGACGCTATGATGTTGGTAAGTTTCACGGAAATATTCCATCGGATGAAACGTGATGCTCATACGTAACAGTCTGAGAGGCAGAGAATTACAGAGCAGACTAGCCTCGCGGACATCTCGAATTTACACCCCACTCTTAACAGAGACGAATTGTGCAAGTCTTTAGTAGCTCAATACTTGTCACACGACGGCTATGTTGAGACAGCCAGAGCATTTGCCGGAGAAGTGAGAGCCGAAGCAATTGCACTGAATGGAAGACCTGAACCGAAACTCGAAGGCTACTTGTCCGTGGAAGAAGATCATGATGCCATCAATCGTCAACGTGCGTATAGAAATTGTTCCTCCGAAATTATTATCTGGCTGATTACTGTTATAGATATACGGACCGCGATTCTTGATGGAGACATCGACAAAGCGGTCAAGCATACTAATGCTTACTATCCGCACGTTCTACAGGATAACCCACAAATTTACTTCCGATTACGATGCAGGAAATTCATCGAGCTCATGCGTCAAAGCGCAGAATTACTCGATAGCTCCGCAGACAAACGAACAAAATCCATAAATGGACATTTAACATCTATCTCCGATGACGGCTTCGAACCCGATATGGACATTGACGAGCCGATGAAAGATGGCGATGACTGGGACAGGATGGATACCGAGGAAATTGACAGTGGTTTTGCAGGCCTGAAGCACGCAATGCAGATGAGCCTGGTCGATTATGCTCGGGAGCTCAAGACCGAGTTCAAGGAGAACCGGAGTAAACTTGTCATGGACACTTTTACAGATATTTTCTCGATGTTTGGCTATGAGGATGCAAGAAAATCTCCCTCGGGGAAATTGCTGGATAATAATCAGCGGGTGCCGGTAGCAGAGGCTTTGAACTCTGCTATACTGGGTATTCAAACCCCTTCCCTTTGAGTGTTGTCTCAACGAGACTGACAGTTAATAGTCTCACTTGGTAAATCCCCATCCACGGCACTCGAGCGTCTCTACAAGCAAACAGTGGTCTTAATTGACAAAATCAGCGAAGATGGAGGACCAGGATCAGTGATCAACGTCCGTAATATTTTGAAGTCAGCAAGTCAGCAGCAATAGCATCACCTTTCCATCTTGCTAGCGATGGAGTCATTGGCATAGCATAATGGATATCAATACAGCATGGAGCGGGAGTACTCTACGGATTGGAAGTGGCCCATTGGCGTCGCGAGGCTCTCCTCTTTATCAGCCGGACTATCCAGCATGTAGATAGACTTCAACATAAATGCATTACGATTAGTACACTGTACAATAAATATTTCGACCATTATCTCAGGAGGGCCAATTGAGTCGCCGCTTCCGAATCCGAAAGTCAGCTGAAGCACAGCCGCCTTTGTCCGACCCTGGCTCTCTAACCAAATCACCTTTGAAGCAACCACGATGCACATGACCAGCGCCTTGACCTTTCGACCCATGGGCATAACACTGTTCCATTTACTCTCAACATGCTCTCCGCGTGCACTCAGTGAAGGTTACCATAAATACCCACCCCACTGACACCCTCCCACTATGTCCGTCCGCATCCAACTCGACCGCCCACACGCCCACTTCACAAACCTCGATCAAATCAGCGGTATCATAGTCCTCCAATTGCCAGGTGCCGAGACTATATCTGAAATAACGGTCAAGCTTGAGGGAGAAAGCAGATCCCGGCTTGTCGGGCCAACGAATGCGAGGGGCACTTATGATCCGTATGAGAGGAATACGGCGCTTTTAGAGGTCCATAAGGTGAGTAAGTAGGTCGATATTGGAATGAAAGAGGGCGCCCATGTTAACGATTGGGCGCAGCTGCTGTATAAGGTGTCGACTGTCTTCCCTACGCCGGATCTGCTGAGGGCGAGTGGGCCGAGTGGGAGTTACACGCTTCCGCCTGGGAGTCATGTGTATCCGTTCAATTTCAAGGTATAGCATTCGTATCTAACAGTACGGCTGTTGGGGACACTGCTGATGGAGGTTTAGTTGCCGTTCAACAACGATTGCTCCAATAACAATTCCTTGCTCACAAACCTCAGTGCTTTGAGGCTGGATATGGCAAGACCTACGGATAGACATGTGAAGAAGATGTTGCCGCCGAGTCTTAATGGACTGCCGGGGGAGGCGGAGATCAGGTATTATGTAAAGACTACGGTAGCGAGGCCGGCTTTTTATAAGGAGAATTTTAGGAATGTATGTGCTCCATCTCTGTAGAAACCTCCCAGTACTATGCCGGGGGCAACACCTCTCGGTGAATGCGCTGCTTATGCCAAATACAGATATCACCGTTCACATTTCTCCCTATTGAGCCTCCTCGACAACCACAGAACAAAAGAGAGTCCTTCGCCAGACGTTCACATCAATTCAGTCCAGCTATTGACGTGCCCGAAAAACCGGGGCTTTTTCGTAAAGGCTCCGTACCAACAGACCCGAGCACGCCTAGAGTACCTCCCCCGAATATCAGTGTCGATGGGCGCTTGCCCGATCCTGCCATCATTACGTGCAATGAGCCGCTTCCTCTACGCGTACTAATCACAAAGAAGAATGAGGCCCCGGCAACGATCTTTCTACAATTGTTCAATATCAATCTGATAGCGTACACGATCGTCCGGGCTCATGAGCTTGTCAGGAAGGAAGCAAATGTCTGGACAATTCTGAGCAAGAGCAACCTCAAGACTCCGCTGAGTGGAAGTATCAACAATGATGGAACTCAAGTTTTGGAGATTGATTCGAACCTGTGGAAACAAGTCCCTCTGCCGAATACAGTCTGTCCGTCGTTCGAGACGTGCAATATCTCGCGCAATTACGAGCTGGAGGTTAAGGTTGGCTTGCAGTGGGGCTCGGCGAGGAATATCAATGTAATTCGATCCACGTATTTTCTCTGTAGACCTGACTAACATTCATAGCCCGAACTACAAGTTCTCCCCCTCCGCATGCCCGTCCAAGTCTACTCCGGCATTTCCCCACCCCAACAACTCCTCGACCAAATGGCCAGCCGCCCCAGCGCCCAACAAACTCCCTACATATCCTCCAACCTCCGACCACCCGGCACAACCAACATTCCCGTATCAGGCCCATCGCGACCGCCTGGCCAAACGCAGCAACCGAGCGACCACATTGAGCCTTCACCTAGCGACATTCCAGACGTAGCGCCTCCGAGTTATGAAGATGCAATGGCAGATGATTTAGCGCCTGTGGATGGTCCGAGAAGGGATTATGCGCAGCAGACCAGTCAGCCTACGCTGGGGGGAAGTGAGAAAGGGGGTGCGGATGAGAGGTTGTTTCCTGAGAGTGGGAGGTGACTGGGGAGGAAGGGGTTTTGGGTTGGATTGGGATGGTGAATAGCGGTTTAGCGGGAGTTTGGGGGATAGGTTGTGGTTATGGATTACAAGACATTCTAATGCATGGTTCAGGCTCCAAAATGCTCTCAAGATCAACGACTGCACATTTTCAACAGGAATGCCCTCTACTACTAGAAGAGCTTCAACTTCTTTTGTGTAAGGCAAGCATGATCATTGTTGCAATATCAGATGAAAGCTGCAGGAGTTATTTGAAATTTAGACTTTCTCGAGCTTCTTCTCAAAAACACTGAGAGTACTAAGGTAATGTCGACTACGAAAGTCTACATGCTTATTTGGTTGGCGGGCAATCTCGAGTGCATTGAGTGGGTGGGCGCGTTGCGAGAATAGGTTGCACGGTAGGGCATTCGTTGCGACGATTGCATCCATTTATTCCCTCCATCGGTCTTCGTGAAGGGTGAGAACGACGCCATATCCTACCTGGCACCAATCAAGAATGAAGCCCCTGGACTTCCAATACCACTATTCCGACACATTTGGGATTTTTGGAGAGGTGAATCATCATTGACTGGGACTGGCTACCCTAGCTAAGTCTAAGGATGAATCTCAAGCTGATGAAATCAAGATCACTTCTCGATTCATAAAGTAAGCAATACCTAGGCGCCAAGCCTTTTCGGCTTTTCGGAGCTATCTCCGAGGTTAGAAATCGTGACCCTTTGATTTGCTTGATGATTTCACTACTCACACCAGCTCACGGTGGAGGGGTAAATTGCTCTTCATTCTGTTTACATGCCACCCTTTCCACTACCGATACTTCGACTTGCACTGCACAAACAGCACATCTCCGGTCTACTACCCAGAACGTTCCCTTTCAGTACCTCCGCACTAGTAGCTATGGCTCAAGAATATAAGATCAAGGGTCTCTCAGGCCTGGATTTGAAGAGCGGAGAGAAGCGTGAGGTGGAGGTTGAGGGTATTGAGAACGGGAAGGTGCTGTTGGCGAAAGTTGGAGAGAAGACGCATGCTATGAGTTCCAATTGCACACATTATGGGGCGCCACTGAAATTGGGAGTGCTCACTCCGGACGGCAGACTGACTTGTGCGTGGCATGGAGGTGAGGGACCCAAGCATATGCTTCTATCTGGGAGAGGAAAGGGAGCTGAAGTGAGTGTGCAGCCTGCTTCAATGTCGGCACTGGCGACGTCGAAGACGCCCCGGCCTTGGACCCTCTAGCGAAATTCGAGATCGTTGAGAAGAATGGAGGGGTCTATATCAAAGGGGATGAGAAGACGATCCAGACGAGTAGGAGATCGGTCAATACGAGTTGCAAAGCACAAGGCCAGGACAAGGTTGTTATCGTAGGAGGGTAAGTGTGCCGTCCCAAGCATAGATGTCCATACGCTAATAAATCACCACGTACAGAGGCAGTGGAACCATGGGAGCAGTCCAGGCACTCCGCGAACAAGGCTACAAAGGTGCGGTCACTATGATTCACAGCGAACCATATCTACCCATCGACCGAACCAAATTGTCCAAGGCTCTCATCGCGGACAAGTCGAAGATAACATTGCGTCCTCAGGAGTGGTTCGAGGAGTCTTCGATCGAGACGCTCCAGGATGAAGTCACTGGTGTAGACTTTAAGTCCAAAACAGTCTCCACTGCTTCGGGTTCATCCCACCAATACACCAAGCTCATCCTCGCTACAGGCGGCACACCTAAAACTCTCCCCTTACCCGGCTTCAAAGAGCTCGAGAATATCTTCCTCCTCCGCCAAATTCCCCACGTCCAAGCCATCAACTCTGCCGTCGGCGAGAAAGCAGGCAAGAAGATCGTCGTCGTCGGATCGTCATTCATCGGCATGGAAGTAGCCAATGCTCTAGCTTCAAACAACGATGTCACAGTCATAGGCATGGAGTCCGTCCCAATGGAGCGTATCATGGGCGCCGAAGTTGGTAAAATCTTCCAAAGCCTCGTCGGCAAAAACGGCGTCAAATTCCACATGTCCGCCGGCGTCGAGGCCGCTGGGCCCTCATCTTCAAATAAGAAAGCCGTTGGATCAGTCAAGCTAAAGGACGGCACTGTCCTCGAATGTGACCTCGTGATCGTCGGCGCCGGGGTCTCGCCCGCTACTGGCTTCTTGAAGGACAATGACGCAGTGAAACTCCAAGACGACGGCTCCCTCCTCACCTCCGAATCCTTCGCCGTCAAAGGCCTCTCCGATGTCTTCGCCATCGGCGACATAGCTACATACCCCTACCACGGCCCCGGCAGCGACGGCTCCCTCACCCGAATCGAGCACTGGAATGTCGCGCAAAACGCTGGCCGTAGCGTAGCCCGCTCTATCGTCACTCCCTCGGCCCCACCAAAACCATTCATTCCTGTCTTCTGGTCTGCGATGGGTAGCCAGTTGAGATACTGTGGTAATACGCCTAATGGATGGGATGATCTGGTGCTGCAGGGTGAGCCGAAAGAGGGCAAGTTTGCGGCGTTCTATGGGAAGGGGGATACCGTTGTCGCGGTGGCGAGTATGATGATGGATCCGATTATGAGTCAGAGTGCTGAGTTGATGAGGCGAGGAAAGATGCCGGGGATGGGGGAATTGAGGAAGGGGGTTGATGTGAGAGATATTGGTGTACCGGGGGAGGTAAAGATGTGAGTGAGTGCGGACATGAAAAGGAAATGAAGACCAGAGAGAACGAATATATGAGCACATGAGCTATGCGCAAGCATTTTCGAGGAGAGGTATCAGTCGTGTATATCTTGCATTGGAGCTTTGCCCAATACAATTTCATCAGCTCGAGGTTCTGCACAGTCAGTACGATTTGTCAAGATGACGGTGAGTGGGAACCACAACCTCAATTTCTCTATTTTTCTAAGGCATCCATTCTATCGCCTTGGTCAATGTAAGTTAGCTTCCGTTACAAAGTTATACACGTCAGATTTCCAGAAGCGAGACTTTGACGGAGGCAAACTATGTTTCACAGGTTGGTGCTCATGAGAGCGCCTGTCGTGACATTGCAGATCCTGATGCTTTTGGTCTATGTGGCTATGCTTGAGTAGAGTACCCTTCCAAGTTTATTACTTTTGATGAGATTTCTGAAGATAGATTGTGAGGCTTGGTACGAATGCAATGGTGAAACAGTTGTCGAGATCTCCTGTCCCAGGTCAAGGTTGTTTCGGAGACCTACCTTAATGTCGTCTACCAGGACGAGTGAAATAGTGGAGGTGGGTTATAATCTATAATGAATAGATAGCGGGCTCTTTTATGCAATCGTATTCCTCACAGGTTCGAGGCCTAGGTTCTTGCATGGGGTGATGGGTACTGCCACCAGGTAGATTGTGAGGGCTGAACGGACCAATTTCATACCTGCTGTTACTTGGTGTTTGCTTATGTCTATATGTCTATATCATATTTTTACTGCTTTGTATCCGTGAAAGGGTACTTGAACGGTGGCTCTTTCTGTCGTTATACTTCGTGCCGACTTCTTACCGCGGCAATACCGCTTTCTATTGCTATATTACTTTCGTTCTCATCACCCACCGTCTTTTTCGGCTTTCTTATCCATCTTACAAACTACATATAAGCCATTATAAGTCACGCCACGCAACAGCCGCTCAGAATTAGACATTTTTTCCTCTCGACGATCTTTGTGGTAATTTAAAAATAGGGTGTGATCGCGTAGTTCATCTTCATCTTCGGCGAGGATGCGAGTCTTCGAGCTGATCGGCAAACCGGGAGCCCGCACAAGAAGAGTCGAGGTGCTAAATACGCAGGCGCGTAGCTCCTGATCCAATGGCTCACTACAGCATGCCAACGGCGCGATTTACATTACTGAGTAGATGCCTTCTGTGGGGGCAGGATAACCACCCACAACTCGTGGGATTAAAACTACCATGCTGCCTGTATAGACTTAATTTGACCTGTGCAACATACTTTGACAACCGCCGGCGCAGACAATTCTTCGCAAATGGAACGCTCGGCACGCTATAAACCACGAGATCTATGGCGGAGGTGATCATTGCACACGGCGTTATAAGTTCAGGTACGATCTTACTTTGACCTGTCATGGAGCATGTTGTAGTGTATACTGACTCAAATGCCCAGTCATATCCTGTATCGAAATGAGTGCCAAAGTTGCTGATCGACTGGAGTATTACCTCTCCAGAACTAAGAGCCCACCTCAGAGTGAGCCTTTATTCCCGCACTGGTTTCTAGCGCTGACGAGACACAGTCTTTCTTACACTGCACGATACCATTCCTCTACTCATATCTACTTTTGAACAGATCAGAGATGCCTGCGACGACGGGCGGCTGGACATCGGATCCCAAAAGCGGCTGACCAAAATTGTGGACGGCTGCGTCAGATTGACCACGCTCCTCGAGGAATACCTGAACGAGTGCTTGCCTGCACAAGGCGATTCATTCGCTCAGAAGACAAAGAAAGCTATCAGAAGCATAAGTTCCGAGAAGGCTATTGGGGAGATACAACGCACGCTCGAAACGTACAAGTCGACGCTTACTCTGTACTTCAGTCACTTGACTGTTATGGCGACTTCGGATTCGAGCCTTACGGAGGCTCCTCAGCATGGGAGATATTATGAGGTCCCTGCTATGAATGTGCAATAATTCGTCGGCAGAAAGCATCTGCTTGAACGCATAAATGGTCACTTCCAAGAGGACGAGAAGGAGGAGGATACTACGGAGGTTGTCATCCTGCTGGCTATGGGTGGCCGAGGAAGCCACAGTTGGCTCTCGAATATTGTCGGATGAAGAGACCCAAGAACTCGATCTTCTTTGTTGACGCTACGTCTGAAGGGACGGCTTTCCGATCTTTCGAGAATATCGGCTCAAAATTTGGCACCTGGATCGAACTTCCCCAACCCCGAAGTCGCACGGACCTTTGTCTTGAAGAGGCTTAAAAATATTTACAGGTACCATCATATTTGTTTTCGACAACTTCGATCAGCCCGGCGAATTCAGTACCATCAAGGAATTCCTTCCCCATAAGGCCAAGACCATCTTCACAAGTCGCCATGTCGATTCGAATCGACTGGGTAAATGCATTGAAATTGGGGCAATGTCGAGTGATGAAGGCGTCGAGCTCTTGCTCCATCAAAGTGGTCTCGAGAAGGCAACGGAAAATGTGGAGAACGCCAAAGCGATTACTGAAAAGCTTGGGGGTCTGGCACTCGCCATTGATCAGGCGGCGACATACATCAGCGCGAGACATTTGCCTTTAGAGTCCTTTATCGAGCTGTATGCGAAGAGGAGGGCAGCTATTCTGAAGCATACCCCGAAGCATTAGGAGTACAGGAAGACGATCTCTAATGAGCCAGGGCAGCCAATCTCCGTATTTACAACATGGGAGATGTCTTTTGAACAATTAGAAGCAACCGGACATGAGCGAGATTCTATCATTCATCTTTTGACATTGGGAGCATTCATTGATACTAACAAAATTGGGGAAGGCCTCTTCAGGTTATACTCGCAGCTGCCAGACAGACCACAATGGCTTGAAGCCTTCATGGATGAAGGCGAGTGGGACACCGACAAGTATCAAGACTCGATTGTCCGCTTGCTCTCTGTATCTTTAGTCACTAGCATCGACCTCATGGCCACAGACGCTCGTTTCTCTTTCCACCCACTAATTGCCGAATGGCTGAAACTTCGGATCGACGGCAAGGCGAGGGCTGAGTATACCGAAGAAGCCATCAAAGTGGTACGGGGCTACGTGGACAATGGAGATAAAGTGGAGATGGATATTCGGAACAAGGGCGAAACCCTCTCCCACATCGATAAGATTGTGGAGCATGACCAGGTCTACCACTCTCCTCAGTGCGGCAAGCACATCTCTCACGCTCTCAAAGATGCTACTATCTCCTTCGGCAGCTTCTACAGGCGACTCGGACGCTATCACGAGACGCAGGACCTGATCGAACGAGCAATGAACGACGACGACGTTAGTCCGGCGGTGAGAAATGTTTTGGCAAACATGTACTGCGATCAAGGCGCGCTGGAAAAAGCCGAGAAGCTCTATGACAAAGTTCTCGTCAGTCTGGGCAAGACACCGTCGGAGAAAGACCCAAACACAAAGCTCGAGGGCACTACACTGGCTTTAATCTACTGGACACAAGACGACAAACTCACTGATGATGGTCTTCGGTATGAAGGAGCTTACAAAGGCGACTTCCATCAATTCGACCCTTGGTCTGTGAGTGAGTTAAGTACTTACAACGGACTTGGGGTCCTGTACATGAAAACAGGCAGACTAGATCTCGCAGAAAAGCTCTTCAACCAAGCTCTCGAGGGCAGAGAGAAGGCAATGGGACCTGATGACCAATATACTGCCGAGCTCATCGATCATCTCGAAGCACTGTACACGCGGACTGGGAACTACGAGAGGGCCGAAAGCCTCTTGCTCCGCGCCTTGAAGTACCTTGATAAGGCCTACGGCGAGTATTATATGGCCACCCAGCCTACAGGCAATAACCTTGGCATACTCTATATGCAACAGGACCGCCTCGACGACGCCGAGAAGATCATCAGCGTACCACCGGTTATCTCGAAGGCGGTTTTGGCCCCGCTCACGCGTCTACTCTATGCGCTTTCCACAATCAAGCGTTGTTGTACCGCAAACAAGGTAATGTCGGCGAAGCGAGGAGCTTGCTTGAGAAGACTATACAAGGGTGGAAAGATAGTGGCGAGGGTGTTGCTAAGCCTGAAGCTGATTCGAAATACTGTCTCGCTGATATCTACGAGGCCTCGGAAGACAAGAAATGGCAAGCTGAGCATCTGTTTCGAGAAGCAGCAGTGTTGTATGAGCACGCGCTTGGGAAAGAGCATCCGCAGACGAAGGACGCGTATCAGAGGGCTGACGCTGCCCATAATAATACTGGAATGAGTAAGATGAGTGTGGGTGAGGACGCACCGCCGCCAGCCTCTCATTGTTGAGGTTCTGATCAGAGCTTCATGACTGACCAAGCCTGTTTATCTGCAACCACCTCGATCGTCAGCTTTAGGAAATACCCCAATTTAAATTCATGCATCGGCAGTAACTCTCTTCTCTTTTGGCAGTCATTTTTAATCTACGCCAAGTTCACACACCGCTTACAAAGTTACAAGAGGTATGGAGTATAGCCTGGCGAATATGACATTCGAGACTGTATATATTGAAAGAACGATGTAGCGTCCCTGTCCAAGCTCGATCGCTTGTCCTGATTTCGGGCTTAGCACGTACGTCCAAGTAGGCTGGCCGCCACACACAACATCGAGATCAAATTTCATAACACTTCTGCGATCTTAATGGTCTTCCGTAGACTTAGCGTCCCATTGACAAGACAGGCCAGTCCCAGCAAACAATTAGGCCGTGGAGATCAGGGCGGTCTTGGAAATGTTTGGTATCGGACGAAGTAATTAGGTTGTTGCTCCAGCACGAGTATTTCTATAGATGACTCAAGGCACGTACAATATCTGGTAAGTCATTCACTCGATGAATCACTTTCGGACTTTTAAACTTGTTTTGTCTTCTCCTCTTTTTTTGTTGTTTGCTTACATATATATACCCACGCACAAGAAGAGCATATTTTTGTCCTTGACTCAATTCGACGTGTCCTGTCCACAAAGTGCGGATTTGGATTTCTTGTGTGGTTGGCAGAAATATCAAACTACCGACCTTACGAGAACCAAGACAATTCAACAACAACGCATCTTACGATAAGATAGTCTGTTACATGACTGTAGATAAATGGTTAAAGTAGAATTTGTTTAGCACCGTTGTGATCGCAAACCCGCTACTTGTCCGGCTATAAAGGCTTAAAGTTGGCGGTAACAAAAAAAAGATGCGAGCTTGGAATCTCGAAGTTGGACCCGCAAGATTAGAAGGCTCAATTAGGCATAGCGGTCTTGTCCAAACTAACATGGTCAACTGGAACCATGACACTTGAGTACCTTGTTTCTCGTCAGATACTTGAGTACAGCCTCAACTAAAAAATCAATCCAATCAATCGACTGCTCCCCGCACGGTCTTGTACCCGACATAGAATGCTGTTCTAGCAAAGCAGCTACTTTGTTCGTAAATTATCATACTTATCTAAATCGAGTCTCAAACGTATCCATGTCTCGAAAAAGAGCCCGCTCCGGCTCCCCAAACCTCTCACCTAGTACCTTCAAATCCGCCCCAATAGAAGACCGTTCGTCCACATTTGTAGCCGTCTACTCGCCCACAGTCTCCGCAAAGGAGCTTCAAACCCTTCCAGGATTCAAATCCGCAACCCACCGCGTCGCTGCTTGGAGGAAATTAAGCAGTCAGCGCTCACTAAACTCTCAGCCTCTCTTCGAGACAGGCCATGATGATGACGGAGAAACGTATGGTGGTAAGGCGGTGGAGAAGGTGCTGCTTAGTATGGATGTGCAAGGGGCGGTTGTGGTGGCTAGGTGGTTTGGGGGCGTTATGTTGGGGCCGGTGAGGTTTGATCATATGAGGAATTGTGCCCACGAGGCGGTGAGGATGTGGGTGACGGAGGAGGAGGGGAGGGTGAAGAGGGTAAAGGTTGAGGAGGATGGGAGGGAGAAGGAGCGTTTGGTAGGAGTTCTTGGGGAGAGGGATGAGAGTATTATGGTATTACGAGGTTTGCTGGCGGAGAAAACGCGGGCTGCTTCGTCTCAGGATAGTGCGAAGAGCAGCGCGGCGAAGGTGCCGGACTACTCCACTCTCCCACTGGCCACGCTTCAAAAGCTTGAGCAAGTCAGGGATAAGACTATTGGCTGGGTGCTCACGAAAATTGAGGAGGCCGAAGAAGCGCAGCAAAGGAGCCGAAGCCAACGCTTCCAAAAGACCGTAACGCTTCTACCCAAGCCAGCGATGCTCTCACAGTGGCTGAGGACTCGAGAGTAGGGAGTCCCGAGGGTGAGAAGACTGATCCCGATCCGCTACATTCGGAATCTGGTTGAGGTATTGCCATCCCAAACTTTGGCAATATTGATTCGACTGGGCATACGATTTCTGAGACTCAAGATCACATACGAGCTTTCATTCTCCAAAACTCCCGGACCACAAAACAATTGTGTAATCAGCCTCTCATGCTCTCGGGTAACTGAACTCAGCGCGATCATACGACTAGAAAGACGAGTTGTATCCATGAACTCTGATTTTCGACTTTGGAGCAATATACTCGCCAGTAGCAGGCTAAGAGAAATCCCCAGCAAACCTCGACATTTGCACACCCCATAGGAACAAGCGGCACATCTCTCGCACGAAATCAAACTACCACACCTTTCGCTCACTTCTCGCACCAGCTCCTCCACCTCCATTCCACTTCGTCAACGCACAACTTTCCATCAACCCATCAACCAGCCGACTTGCTCGACCCACTCTGCCCCTTTTCACCCTTACAATCCCGACAATCCGTACAATCCGTACAATCAACACAGCCCCTACAACCAGTACAATTCGTACAATTCGTACAGTCACAGCAATCAGAGCAAGTGGTGCAGTCGAGGTAATCGCCGTTTTCTTCGCCTGTCGTGTTCGTGTAGTTGCGATTACTTGGGTTTGGGGCTGGTGCGTTCTGGCGGGGTGTGGTGCAGTGAGGATCTTCCGGTGTTTGGAGGCGATGAGATAAGTGAGACTTACGAAGTAAACCCTCTTTGGATGATGATTTATAGCACTTTTGGTACGAGAGCTGGGAGAAATATCTTGATGGGCTCGGTTGATACATTTTTGGGAGGTGATGGTGATACGCACAAGCACAGGTGTTGTCGACTTGCCAACAATTAGGGTGAAAGAGACAAGTTCAAGGAAATAGTATGCATACCCAGAGAGCCGTTATTGGCGTGATATTACTGCTCTGTGGTTTTGGCGACCTTGGTAAGGCTACGTACTTCTGCTAGGCTGGGGTGTAGACGAGCAGTATCAATGTAGGATTCTGTGACTCAACATAGCTGACCTTTGTCCTTAGACTTTGGCGTCAGCTGTTCGTGGAGCCTTGTCTCTGCTTTCATCCGATGTTGTTACCCCGTTAGCCGACTCTCAGAGTCCACGTATGAGGACAGGTAGGTGCGAGGCAGCTAAGTACTTGTGGGGAACGTAGCCTTGCTGTTGTACTAGAAAACTGGGCGGTTATATCACGAAAGATTGGTGACCTGTGGTTTAAGAATGCCATATATCATACGCATGCTTCATACATAAATTTTCGGGTATCACAACACTGAACATATGCCTCCAAAAGGCATACCAGAGTAAGGGTTCGAGTAATTGAAAGAATTGATGCCCTAGGCTTCCCCCAACGACTCCTGCAACAGATTCTCATCCACACTGACCGGCTCAACGTGCGTCGAAAGCCTATTCGCTGGTTTCTTCGCTTTCACCGGATCCTCTTTCGCAACCCTCCCATCAACAGCACTCAATGCATCCTTAGCTTTAGAGTCACTTTTTGAAATAGTCGGCGTGAGACCCCATTTACCAGACATCCAGCCACCCATACGTTTACCTAGCGTAGCCTTTTCTGGCACTGTAGTCTCTGTTGCTAAGGTCGGGCTAGTTCCAAGAAGAAGGCGGTTGTAATTGCTGCTGTCATAGCCTCGTTGTCGATTTACTGGTCGACCTACAGCTGCTGTGGAGCTTGCAACGGGGCCAACTAGGGCGGTGGGTGTGAATGATGTTCGAGGGGTGAAGCCTCGGTTGCCGAGCATTTGGGAGCGTTGAGTTCGAAGTTTAGGTATGTCGAGCCCTTGGGCAGAAAGCATGCTTTCGTGAGATGAGGCTCTGTGGAGTAGTGGGCGCATTGCCTGCATTGGTGTGTACGCGTCGGTATTGGATTCTGGGTTCGAATCATTTGTAGAGGGGCGCGTTGCTATGTCGTCTTCTGGCTCTTCTAGAATGGTGCTATGCTCTAGGAGGGAGAAGGTTGTGATGTCCAGATCATCTTTAGGATTCACGTCTGCCGATTGAAGCACGCCTGACATACTTTGATGCGCATTAGTTGGTGCGTAGCTAGAAAGGCTTCTCATCGAGGCATCTGAGCCGCGCTTTGAATGCCATGGCTTGAGTGCTGGCGAGCCTAGAGTCGTAGAACCAGGAGTCGTAGGTCTCGACGAATCTAGGCCGTCGTCCAACCCATCAAATAGAGAGCCGTAGGCTGGAGAGCTTGGAAATGAAGACGGGGCAGTCGATAAGGCGGCTAGCGGGGACTGGATCGACCATTGCTGTGCGTACGAAGTTTGAGAAGGAGGAGGTATACTGACAGAGGTTTGCGAAAGTATAGTCGCAGCGGACGAGGCTGGCGTTGGTCGCATGATGGGTGTTCGCGGTGTCTGTGTGCCTGAGCTCGGTGTACGAAGTCCTGGCGAGGCCAAATTGCGCCGCTTCTTCGGTCGTCGAAGTCCTGGTTTCTCCCTGACAGTTTCCCTTGTCGGAGCCGCGTGATAGTGATGATGAACGTGGAAATCAGCTGCGGCTTCGCCGGCGGGTGTCCTCGCGATTTCACTGCTCAAATCCTCTCCAAGACCAGATCGCTCAGAGTGTGATTGGACTGGCTGATGCATCATCATTTGCTCACGAAGATTCTCGACCTCCTCATTAGAGCCCATCAGCATCTCCCGTAATTCAACAATCCCCAGCTGTAGATTCGCATTGTCTTGTAGTATATCCTTGACGAAATGTGACACCACGCTATTGCTGCCGTTTTTCTCAAGACTCGTTGCGGCTGCCGCACCCTTCAAACGCCCTGCTGCGCTCTCCAACTCCCTTTCGACTGCCCTTCGCCTTTCAAATCGAGCCACAACCTCGGCATGTCTCGCTCGCTCTTCTTTGGCTTCTCTTTCTATACGATCGACCTGCTCCTGTAACGTCCTGACAGTGCGCTCGGCACCCTTCCACCGTTGGACGGCTGTCCGCTCCTCTTCGTCCCTTGACACTAGCTGGTCTTGTAGATCAGCTTGCTCTTTCTCCATGCTCGACATTTGTGCTTCAAGATGAGACGCTTGAGCCGCGAGGACGGTCAGCCTTTCAAGCTCCTTGCGCGTCGACTGCAGCGTAGTGTTGAGTGACAGTATCTCGGCGTCCGAATTCGAGACGGTATTGTTGATCTCTTCAAGCTGATCTAACAAATAGCGATTTTCCTCTATTGTCCGAGCATTCGCAGCCTCCAGCTCTTTCTTATCTGCCTCCAACCTTTCAATACTCGCCCCCATCTTGCGCCTCTCCTCCTCGGCGTCTTCTATGTATGCTTCATGGCGAGCGAGTAGAGCCTGTAGAGGGAAGGTCAGCGACATATCCGCTGACAGTGCACGAACATGAGGGGGAGCCATAGTGGTTCTAAGACATGTATTGCTAATATCCGAAGAAGATGTTAACCGTACTTGGCCGATTTGCGCCGCACTCTGTAAATCCTTCTCAAGCCCCTCCAGAGCTGCGTTATTGTGGTCCAAGTAAGCGCAGTGTATACGGCCGCAACAGCAGGTCGGGCGCTCTGTCCCACGCATTCCAAGGGAAGATTGGGTCAACAGTGAATCAAGTGTAGCAGAAGCCGCTGAGGGGACTGCAGATTGCGACATCTCATCCATTTCTCCTCAGCTTGGTAGGATCAGGAGGCTTTACCATGCTCAAGGTGAGCTACTACGTTATCGATAGGTGGTGGGTGGCTGGGACGCGCGATTTGGGAGGATGGAGCGCATGTTTGAAGTTCGTGATATCTGAGCAAGAGCGGAGACGATGATTGGCCCAGCCTTCTTGTTTCGAAGACACCAAGTCACATGATAAGGCGACTCCATCGTCATAGGCTACCTTACCGAGGGTCGGTCAGTCGGAACATGGCACACCAAATAGAAAGGGTCTAGCCTTATAACACCACAGATTTTACCGTTTTCATACATATTAGTGGCCCTGTAACTACCTAAAACCTAGTCCATAAGCCTTTGCACTTTAATAGTCCTCTGAAGGCTGTGTAGAAGGTGTTGTTGATGAGGATAAGGGGTGAAATCTGCGGTTTTACAAAGCAAGGCCACATTTAGTGTGCAATGTTCCGACTGACCGACCATCGTACGTCCAAGATCATGACAGCTCAGTAGCAGGAACAACGTGTGCTACGAAGCAGATTGACTTGTTCTAGTCCGTACCTCCAACGCAAGGTGCTGCTTTCTTCTAGACCGACTTCGAGACTCTAGTATCATTCCCGTTTACGGAGTATGCTGTACGTCGATGAATGGCGCACTTCGCTGAAGGCTGGCAAGAGTCCCGTACCCAACTTCCTGTGTCTGTCGTCCAGCGTTGCGTGGTACGGTAGTGAGACCAAATAATCCTATTGCCCAAACAACGAAGATGTTCCACCATGAAAGACAAACCTGTCCAGAACACTCGTAGACTTTGCCATAAAGACGGCTTTCTTGAAGCATGATTCGATGCCATAATCTTCCAGCAGGTAGTCGGCGTAGCTCAGCCAGCTCTGTCCTCTCGCTCTTCTTCATCAAGACACCAACCCCCTCTTCCATAACATTACGTTCTACCAAGAACCTCTTGGTCCAATAATGTTCCTCGGTTGGATTTGCGATTGCAAAAGTATTCACATTCGTTATAAGGGTGAACACATTGCACTTCAGCGGCAACGGCTGTACTTTGTTGAAGCATCATATCATAGATGATTCGACAGCATTGAACCATAATCATGCTTCGGAGCAACATAGCGCGCAGGCGTGGTTACGTTGTTCAATTTCCCATGTCCAGACTTGGTCGCTTGCGCGGGTCCAACTCAATCGGCCATGGTCTCTTCTGTTGGCAATGCATAAACCATCTTGAGTCGAGCCTTGTATTTCTCAGTGTTCAGCTGAAGCTCCACCAGCTCTTCCCCCTCCCCTTCTCGCCCTGCCCTCCCTGCGCGCCTTCCTCGCCGCCATCATGGACCTTCTGCACCTTTCTATACTCTTCCTCAAGCGCCTTCTGCATTTCAAAATCCGCCTGCCGCTCCTTTTTTACTCGCTGCTGCTCAACATCTCGTATGACGCCTGCGTGCATGGCCTGTAAATAGACTGTAAGTTTAGACCTAGAAGACGAGTGGGCAAAATGTAGTGGAGGCAAAAGGAGGGAGAGATGCTCACTGCTTTCTCGGAATTCTGCTGGTAGTGGACGAGGACAACGATGGCAACGGCACCTATGGATGTGCCTGCGAGTGTGAGTTTGGCTGCGCGGGACATGCTATGTCGTTGCAATTTGTATAGTAGTACGGATGAGAAAGAGAAAGAGGCGAAATGGTTAGATTGAATGGCGATGCTTGGCGGAGCAGGGGTCTGGAAGCTCCAACTACAACGCAGTCCTTCCTTTTTCCATATCCAGACCATCAACGTTTACAATTGGTGTTCTTCCTTGCCATTATGGTAACCTAATTCTACTGTGGCCTATAGATACTATTGCTGACAGTCCATAGTCCGCACAAAATTCAAAGGGAATTCAGACCCTCCTCGATGTAAGGACAGCGATACGAATTCTATAAAATGCAATACTAAAGCTACCCCAGGCCGAGAGAGAAGCCCAGAAGATCGTTCAGAAAGGTGCGTCTCGGTATTCTCAAAACCAGTGGGTAACATATGCTAATCGCTTTCAGCTCGAGAATGTATGCATCCATAAACCCACTCCCACACTCCACCTAACCCTTTCCTAGACCGATCCAAACGAGTAAAAGACGCCAAATCCGAAGCCCAAAAAGAGATCGAGGAGTATCGAAAGCAGAAAGACGACGAGTTCAAGGAATTCGAGAAAAAGGTGCCTGCTGCCATGCATACGTCCCCCCACACTTCTCCCCATCAATTGCTTATTCGAATGGTTCAATAACAGCAAACCGGCGGCAACAAAAAAGCTGAAGAGGACGCTAGCAAAGATGCCGATGAGCAGCTTAAAAGCATCAAAGAGGCGGGCGTGAAAAACGGTGATGAAGTCGTGGAGGAGCTGTTGAGGGTGGTTACGGATGTTGAGCCTGAGGTTCCTGATCGGGTTGCTGCGCCGAAGTCATGATCCACCATGATCTGTATAATAGGCTTTTGATAGAATACTGTGCATGAGGCATTGAGGGGCTTTAACAGAATATTTGTCTACTGTGTATCAGGCTAGATGGGAGTGAATGCTATGACATTGTTGCACTTTTAGTATGTTGAAGCTATCGAGAAGAATAGAAGATGCTGACATTGAAAACTGAATTATACTAATATGTCTAATCTAAACAACAAAGGCGCCCAAAAAATGACAGAACTTGTACTACCCTATCCTAAGCTGAATCGAAGGCGCGTGATCGAATCTGCGGTGTATGTTCAGCATTTCGTCAACTTTGACAAGAGGGAGGGTGTACTGACTAGACATCTAGCGGTCGTCGACATGTATGCACCTATCACTGGAGTAAGGCATATGCGTTACCCGGAAATGATTGAGGCGTGCCAGCAGCTGAGAATGGGAAGCAATTGCCGTCAGGCGCATTCGCCTTGCTAGCACCTTGAGCTAATCATCATCGCACAGTCAGTATTGCCATTTGGAGGAGCATCAAGAGTGATGCGACATGTCCAAGAAGTGTGCAACGTGGGAAATACCCCTGTAACATATTCCGCGAATCCCACAAGCTACGGATAAGGGAATCGTGAATTCGAGAAGACTTACTATAGGTTCCGATCCAAACGACACCGACGCAGCCAGTATAGAGACTGCAGAAAGTCAGGCATTCTTCCAGTGTCTCAAAGATCGTGGATTGCAAATTAATGTTCCCAACACCGCCATTCGTATTTTGTTCGCAGCCGATTTTGTAGGATTTGCCGAAGGTGTCGGTGAAAGTGCTGCCATTGTACGATGGGCTCTGCGTGCAAAGGTTTTGGTTGCCAATAGCGCCAGGAGTGACTGGGCCGTTGACAGGCACGGCGGCGATGACATTTTGGGGATAAGCGAAACCTGGACTGCTATTAAGCGAAATAAAGATTTGACAGTTGTTCTCATTGTTGGGATCAACAGGGGCTGTATAAGTAACACCAGCGCACCCGTCGAAAATGCTGCAAACTGCCAGACACTCCTGGAAGTTATCGGCGTGGGTGAATCGGTCGCTTGTTACACCATCGAGATAGCTGTAGCACTCGACATTGTATTGAACACCGAAGCTATCGGATTCGACTGGTGTTGGTGCTGGGTAATTAGTGGCGGGGGTAACCTGGGTACTCGTGCATCGTGGGTCTGCAGCAGTGTTAGGGCCAACGGTATGATGGGTTGAGCCTGGTGTGGTGCCAGGAATACCACCAGACCCAGCCGGGATCAAGCCAGACCCAGATGGCGACATACCTGAGCCGACAACATTTGTCCCTGACGGCATAATGCCTGCAGGCGTCGTCGTAGGTGTGATACCGGTGACAGGATATTGACTCTCTTGACTTAATTGGCTTTCTTGGCTCTGCTGGCTTTGTTGACTCTGCTGACTGTCCTGGCTTTGGCCACTTTGCTGACTTCCCTGGCTTTGACCGCTCTGCTGACTTCCCTGGCTTTGGCCGCTTTGCTGGCTCTGCTGGCTTTGCTGACTCTGTTGGCTTCCCTGGCTCTCTCCACTCTGCTGGCTTTGCTGACTTTGTTGGCTTCCCTGGCTCTCTCCACTCTGCTGACTCTGCTGGCTTTGCTGACTTTGTTGACTTTGCTGGCTTTCTTGGCTTTGCTGGCTCTGAACAACGGGTGGAGCAGTAATGGTAGTCACGCCAAGAACGCTTTCCTGGCTGATCTGACTCTCTTGGCTCTGCTGGCTTTGCTGGCTTTGCTGGCTCTGCTGGCTCTGCTGGCTCTGCTGGCTCTGCTGGCTCTGCTGGCTCTGCTGGCTCTGCTGGCTTTGCTGACTCTGTTGACTTTGTTGACTTTCTTGGGAAAAGACAGAAGCTTGACCTCCAGAGCCTCCAGGAACGGAAGCTGGGGGGGTGATGGTAGCAGGAATGACAGATGTTACGGTGCCAGTAGTCTCAACGCCTGCAGAATTGGTGCCGGAGACGACCTCTACAGAGGTTGAGGGAGCTTCTAGCGCATACAGATTGGCGAAATTAGGATAGCCACCACAAGCTTCACCGCTATCTCCAGAACAAGGTATAGTCGGAGGCGCCTGCCTTTTGACCTTCCGGCGGGTTGCAACTGGCGCCTCTGAAGGTGCAGCACTGCCGCAGTTACATGTATCACCTAGAGTCAATCAGCGAGGCCTTCCTTTTAAACCACGTACAGGCCACCACGAAACATGAGGTTGTTGAACGGCTGAAAAAGTACTAACCATGGTAGAGTGCGTAGAAGGCGCTTCCCTGACAGAAAGTAGCACAATACTCAATTGTCATTTCGCCGCTGCTTGTTACAGCGCCATTGAGTAGGGTACCACCAGAGGGTATAGCGTAGATGCCATCGAAATTGTAGGTTCCATACTTGCTAACAATTGGTGCTCCTGTGTCTGGACTAACAAAGGTTCAATGGTAAGTTCGTGGGGTATCACGAGGGAGGCTTACACATTGCTTTCGTATGGAATGCCATCAGTGCCGGTAGTAAGACCACCTTTAGAAGTTGCGGTCCCGGAGCCTTCAGAGGCAGAGCCTCCAGATCCACCGTTGCTCGCGGGTGCACAAGTACCAGTATTGATCGATATTGTTGTGACAGCCTGAGCAATAGTGCGGGTTACCCCAAAGGCAAGGACCGCCGCAGCAAGGCCCTTCATCTTGACAAGAGAGAAGAAGATTGTTGGTATTCGATTCAGATGCGATAGGTATCAGGTATAAAGAGTGGCGTTACGGCAGCGTATATCCACTGTTCAACAGAAAGACAAAACCAAAAGAGTGTAACTGGAGAAGGCTTGAAGGATCACAGGCATGTCAAAAGCGACAGATCTTATACACAGTTGAGATTTGAAATTAAAAACAGGGCCCTGGAATGATAAATATCGCGTTGGGCCGCGAATGGCGATTCTCACCAACTTCCATTCCTCGGATAGCTGACAGGAAATGCAGACTGTAATGAAAGCGGAATCAAGTTAGCCATGTGGGGAGAGATGGAATGACAACAGCGCGGTAGTAACATAGTTATTGCGTGCAAGCGTTCTCTTGCCATACTATTTGATTATTTTATACTGATAGCCGTAATTCCTCTTGTGAGCATACTCAGCATCGAGGTCAGTCGCACAGAGCATTTGATACAATCACTATAAGGCGATCTGCAATGTGAGCGTGGAACCAGTACGGTTGTGGCCCAAGAAAAAGCGAACTAGTACCGATAGGGTTAGCCGTTTTACTAGCTGCGTATTATCAAGTCCGGACCATCAACAACGCGGTCGTCCATTGCTTTGCATTCCTCCTAGCTATCAACATCATTCAGGCTTTCCCCGCGTATCTAAGCTGTTAAGATCAAATTGGTATGAAAGTATACTGGAAGACCACTTGATAGGTGCACGTACGAAGAGATTGCGATGCGTGCACCTAAACTCGAGAATCAAATTGATGGACAGAGGGTTCACTTAGATCCCTAGAATAAAACAGGTTTCACATTCAGCCATGATGCTAAGCCCACTGCTGCGTGTTCGCACAGCTCCGCGACCTGCCTGAAGAATGAATTTTGGTGGCCTACAGCCTCGCTGTAGCGATATGCACATATGGAGCCCTTCTTCCATTTGCTTTGTCTTGTCAGAAAACCGGGACTTGAATTACGTACTGTGTATTCGCTTACCGTACAAATCTGTTCTTGAAGCATTTATCGTCATTTGCTGCTTGTGCACCTGATTTACTCTTCCTTGTGTAAATTCCCGTCTTAGAACTTCTATCCGATTTAGAATGTCATACTACGGTCGTAGCTATCCTCTGGGCTCTTGGAACGCAAACCTACCCGTCTTCGGCGAAGGGTTAGAAGATCCCATTCAAACCGCGACGACAGCAATCCATGGTCTGTGGCTATTGACCCTTATCGCCATAGCCGTTGGTGCTATCTTTGCTGGCATTAAGGCCCGTCGAAATGCAAGCTCGATATTCAAATTGTACGTATGTTGCGCTGCCATATTCCTGGCTATAATGTAAGTCTAGATCAACAGCCAACATCAGGCACTGAAGCGCTGTCGCTGATTCACATATTTCGAAGACGTTACGCCTTCCTTTTCACCAATGACATTATTGTTCACCATGGAGCCGAAATCACAGCCGCCTTTATTCTAGTGAGCCTCATCTGCAGCGACCTGGAAAACTTTTTCGACATCCTGTTACTTGTAGCAATCTTCAGTCTCCTCTTCCATCTCTATCAGCAATCCAATTCGAGGACACGTACAGCAGTCGAGCTGTTCTATGGGTGCATTACCTTATCTGCTTCATACTCACTGCACTTTCTCTCTCCATTCTGGGCCTAGACTGCCGGAGAGAATGGCTTGAAGTCTTCGAGCCCGAGAATTCGTTGTTCGGACGCCCCAATGGGCTCGAAATACCAACCGTCTATATCGTAAACATCACATTCGACGCACTCTACCGTTTCGCATTTCTTGGAATCTTCGGAGGAGCTATTTGCATATTCACGACCCGCATTCACCGAAACATACGCAATAGTGTAAGACTCCTCCCCATCCTATGACGATACTAGCTGACACTGCACAACAGACTGCATCCCTCCTTCTCATCCTTATCGCTCTCCCTCTCCTCATCCGCGCAGCTTTCACTTTAGGCGTCGCAGTGACCTTCGAAACACCACGGCTCGGCGAAGCCCTCTACATGGCCGATATCGTCATCTGCGGTCTCTGCCTGATATTCGTTCTCATCAGACTCATCTTGATCAACATCCAAGCATCCTCCTCATCCGACTCGCGCTCCGTAAGGTCCTTCGATCTCGAGAACATGCAAGGAATGCCACGAGGGCCATCCAATGACACTAGTGACCGCGATCTACTAGCAGGGAAGTCGACGCGGTATGGCTCTCATCCGGAGTCGACCCCAGAAGGCTTGATGGGCAGTGAATTGTACCGCGACGGGAAGCTGTCAGGTGCAATGAAGAGTCATTGGCCGACTCGGAGGACGGGCGCTGGGGGTGGTAGGCTGGGGATGCTGACGTTTTGATGCTTGAGCTTTACATAGGTCTCGGAGAGGAGTGTGAGGCAAGCCTTGGATCAAATAGCAATTAGGATGTACGAGCGAGGTGAACGTAGGAAGGAATATTGATGAAGTTATGATCAATGAAATGCATCGAGCTCTCACTATTTCGTCTCATATGGTAGTGGGCCTTGCACATTGTCGGGAGATTCATTGAAGGAGTACAGAATAGTAGGTAACAGCTCGAAAGTAGGTTTACATCGGCTTGTTCTTCCTCGCATGCAATCTGATTGGCCCAGAGACCCTATGATTACACAAATCAAAAGATCCAAGAATCGTACACTGGCACTCGTTCAGCATGTTCGCGCGTCGCGAACGGTCTTGCTGTAGCTGAAAAGCATTCTTGGCATGTGTATCAAAGATCGGCTTGAGACACTGACGAGTCACCGCGCCACAAAAACGACCCAAAAAGGGACAGTCGGGCAACAGGAAAGTAGGAGGGTCGATCGAAAATCGCGCCGAGGGTGAGATCTCTTTGTAAGTACTGTATAGCCAGGAGCAATCGGTGCGCCAACATCGGCCCTAGAGAGCGGAAAAGGAAAAATATTTCAAGACCTCGCTGTCACCAGCGGTCGCTTCGAACTTTATGCTTGATGCCACGCATACACCAGTCACTACGGATCACATATACTCCACTCCATTTCAATTGAACACGCCTAATCATACAATTCATGGACTCTCGTCCCTTCTTGGACTCTCGTATCCATTTCCATTCTCAAAGGCACACCCGCCAACGAATTGTCACCAATATCTGAAGCATGGACACCGTTAGGTTACAAGCAACGTGGCAGCATTTAGTCAGAGACAGACTTAGATCTAATGGACACGCAGCATTGAACAATGTGGAATTAGCACATGAAATGACTGCTCTATCCTCCGTCGGTGTTGGTGTAGTAAAAGTTGCTGGTGCATGTGTAGTCGAGTTCACAACAGGAGCTCTCGTTCACACTGGGGTCGTAGAGAAAATCCTTAACGGATGTGCCATCGGGTCTGCCGCGTGTTTTGCATTGGGCAAAACAGCGCTGAATGAGGGATATACTTAGAGAGAGATGCATCGCGGTCATTCTTGCAAGTCATCAAATGGATCTTGCTCTGGCTGTATTTTCCTTGAGATATAAAAATTCAAGGATCGAGGAAGGGACTCATTTCTCCTACTTCAACTCATCCTCGGCCTATCTTCAGCCGCAATCAGATGACACCCTTCATACATGGGTGGTCCAAGTAGAACCTTTCCTTCACCCGAGTGGCAGTGCAATTGACCGTGGTAGAGGACGATATCACGACTAGAGATTGTGTTTGAGTTTCGCTTCAGGCTCTATACAGACTCCACACAGGCTGCCACGTTTCATCTGATCTCAAAGTCGTGAATAGAAAAGATGACGCTCATCTCGTCACAAACGCGTGTGACGCGAGTGTTTTCTTGGCACGCTAATCCTCTTATTCCTCTCTTATTCCGTCATTTTCTTACAGTGATTTGAAATGAAATGCTTCCTTACATCGCGCTGGAAGAGACTGATTGCAGTTCTCGACGCATCGAGAAGCGAGCCGGCGTAGCAGTACTACTGCAGCATTAAATTCTTCCAGCTGTACTTATATGGCACTTTTCGTCCCCTCGACCTCTAGATGCTGTTCGAGAGGTATCTTTCCCCTCGCGATTGCTCGTAGGACCTTCAACTCTACACCTCTCTGGCACGAGTCCCAAGATCCACGCATCTCTATCCTTGGACCCGTCATAGAGGACGAGTATGCCACACTCCGGACGACCAAATACCAAACACCCCACAATCCCATCGTCCTTGCCCACGGTCTCCTTGGCTTTGATGAGCTCCGTCTATTCGGCAAGCTACTGCCTGGCGTACACTACTGGCGTGGCATCACCGAAGCACTGACTGCGAACGGAGTCGAAGTCATCCTCAGCCATGTCCCTCCCGCAGCCTCTATCGAAGAGCGTGCAGCTAGATTGAGCGAGGACATTGAGAAAAAAGCTGGAGGGAAGAGTGTGAACGTTATTGCGCATAGCATGGGCGGCTTGGATGCACGGTACATGATCAGTCGGCTAAATCCACCGAATGTCAAGGTGCGGAGCTTGACTACGATTGCCTCCCCCCACCGCGGATCTGCCTTCGCCGACTACTGTTTCGACCGAATCGGTCCTGAAAGATTGCCAACCATATATGGAGCTCTACGGACGATGAAGATTGAGACAGGCGCATTCAGCCAATTGACGAGACGCTACATGGAGGAAGACTTCAACCTGAAAACTCCTGACCGCGAAGGAGTGGCATACTTCTCTTATGGTGCTACAGCCAAGCCACCAATATGGTCTGCATTCAGGCAGTCTCATCGAATTGTGGAGAGTGTCGAAGGACCGAACGACGGATTGGTGAGTGTGGTGAGTAGCAAATGGGGAACGTACAAGGGCACGCTCGTTGGGGTCACTCATCTGGACCTGATCAATTGGACTAATCGGTTGAGGTGGCTGGCATGGGAGTTGATAGGCAATAAGAGAACATTCAATGCTATTGCTTTCTATCTAGATATTACGGATATGCTCGCGAAGGAAGGCTACTAGATTGCCAGATTTAAGCCTCAGCCCGGTTCTGGTACATTGTATTGCTCTTTGGTACCGAGAACCTTGCAGAGCCTGCTCGAAGAGACCAAGTCTCTTGCAGAAATCGAGTCCGCTTGCCCAACGGTGTTGGCGTATCGGGCAGGCTGACCTCATAGCAAGATGTATTTGGTAAAGTGAATACCTCATGGTTATTCCGACCTAACGAATCGTATCACTTCACTCCAACCTTGCTAGAAGGTAAGTTACTACGGGTACTCATGGGGCTCCACTAAGAGAGCGAAGCAGGAAGAGACGGTCCAGGTAGAGCAGGGTCTGGATCATCTGAATAAGAAATTGAAGCTTGACGGAAACAAATTGATTTATATACGCAACTATCTTTACTTTGAAAACATCGGCCTCATCGCTTCCGTGCCTGTTTCATGCAGTAATATTCACTAAAAGCATGCTTTTAACGATATGATAGAAGAGAAGGTCGCTGCAAGTATCTAATTAGCTTGCACGTTTGATAGTACAGAGTCCCAAAAGAAGAGGGGACCAAGTAAGAGATCGGCCTGAAAGTTTTGCACAGAGGCTATACCAGCGAGTGATTGGCAGCATGCCCAGCTGCTCGACAAATTGCGGGTCATGCTGCTCAACAGAGCTCAATGCATTGCTCAAGAATGGGTTCAGTCCACTACGGAAGGTACCTAATGAAGCTTCTAGTAATCTAATTCTGGCAATTCTTCTCACTCATGATACAAGGGATAATGCTAATCATTACCCTCTCGTTACATGATTATCGAGTCATTGCCTCCTCGATTGAGATCCTGCTCCAGTATGCCACTCCAATCCCTATCTCGAGTCGAGGATCCAGTCGCCTTCTCCTTCTCTACCACTCTACTGTAGATCTTGCCTCTACAACCCCTCTTCCACCTTAGCTGCGGTCTGGGCGGCTTAGACAATTCCTTACAATTCATACAGGTATAGGAATAAATGCCAGTGCCACACGGGACACCTGATCCAAATTTACAGCAAACGTCGCACCATATCACACAAGCCTGGCCCTGCACTTAGATAAGGGAACTTTTCGTGAAACCTCACTTATTGCTGGAAACGCAGCAAGCGATGCAGAGGCTGTCATCTAGACCGAAGCAGAAGAGATAACGGCCACGGGGATCCAAGCCTACTGAAGCGACAACGATTGCATGCTGGTAACTGAAGGGTGCGATATGAACGTAGAACTTGCGGTGAGCAAGTCTCAGGCCTAAAGTGCACGAATGGTAGTCAAGATAGCTCATGATTTGGACTTTCGTCTCAGTGGGAATACGTAGCAGATCAGGGGTGGCAGGCGTCATAATCTCTGGGAGGCCGAATTAAGGATCTGGGTAGGATAGGTGCTTTCGACAAATTCTTTTCTTTCAGAAGGCGAAGGCAGTAAAGTGGCTGCTATGCCTTCCCTCGTTCTCTCATGATCCATATAGCATACTTATATCCTTGTATTCTGAGCAAGAGATGTCGAGAGAGCAAATGTCAAGGCATATCTCAGGTGAGTAAGCCGATCATCGCAAGTCTTCTGGTGGTCCTCTCACGATCCATCGAGATGAGACATACACCGCGCGAACGTCAGGCAATACCCTAGCTCCGTTCATCTCAAGCCATCTTATGCAATCAGCAGCAGCCTAATCGGAACTCGATCTTGGACACCCAGCCCTCCCACCAAGTTCCTATGCGCCTCACATAGCCAGCCTCGCCATATCTCCCACTCGGCCACTCCACGAACAATCCTCACAAACACCACAACCATCAAGGCCCTTACCCCAATCCGCTGCTCTGTCAAGCTTCCGGCAGCTTCTGCACACCACGTGGCGGACACCTTTGATCCAGATGATGGAACCTATCGAATAAGCAGGCTGATCACCGCTCATACCACAACCGGTTCCAGAACGCCACGGGTGACAGCAACGAAGAGCACCATGACAGCACAGATCCGTAATCGTCTGTGGCAAGGTGTTTAAATGATTGCCAGCGAAAGATTCTCGGCAACGCAGACGAGCGCATGTTTTGCTAAGAAAATTGTGGGGGGCCTCTGTGATCGTAGAGTAGGACCTGCATTTGAATGAGGGTCGAGCGTTTGGGAGGGGTGATGAGCTTGTTGAATATGCGATTTGTGAGTTTGAGACATGTGAGGACAGCACGTCGAGATCGTAGGTGATCTTGAGGAGGAGCTCGGCGGGGAGAGCTGTGAGTGACTTCGTCGAAGATGTATTGGTTGATGCTTTGTTCAGTTGGAAGTCGAGGGATGCTAGTCGCATGAGCGCATGCAAAGGTGGCCAGACGTTTTTGGCAAGTATGAGGCCTGGAAGTGTGAAATTGGAGTTGAACCAAATTGCACGATGCAGCTTTACTTCAAATACTCGGGTGCAAGGACCGTGTTTGGAGGAGTGGGACGGCGCCTTGAGCAAGTCTATTGCTCCCTGGGTGAGTAGTATTTTTATATCATCATTCTTATAAGACATTATCCACCCAGCCATCGAGCCCTCTATGAGTATAGCTTCTTGTCGAAGCTATGCAAGCCGTGGACATTTCCCTCGGCCTGTGCACTCACTGTCCGTAATTCAAATCTCACTTTACCGTCTTGCACGCCCTTCCGCAGCTCCACAAGACTCTTCACCCCGATATCTTGCAGACTGTGCTGCAGACCTGCCAGCAGATATGGCGCGAACTTCGTCACGCTACCTCTATCCAGTACTGAGCCCGATACGCCTTGAGCGACAAGTAGTCTGTCGCCTTCGCTGAAATAGCGCGCTGTGCCAGCATTACTGGCCTTTGAGGTCTTAGCCGCAGCTCCAGCTTTCTTATCCTCCATCGCATCGATGGAGCCCATACCGCGGTAAGCCTTAACAAGTTGGCCTTCGCGACTAACGAAGTAGCTTCCTGGGGACTCTGTCGTACCGGCAAGGAGCCCACCCATCATGACGGTACTCGCACCCAGTGCTAAACCCTTCACGATATGGCCTACATTCTGTATGCCTCCATCTGCAATACATGGCACACCAAATCTAGCGGCAAAGCCTGCAACGTTGTAGACCGACGCCGCTTGTGGCCGACCCACAGCCATGACCTCTTGCGTGATGCAGGCTGAGCCAGAACCCATGCCTATGCGTAGGCCATCTACACCAGCGGCGATCAGGGAAGCGGCTTGAGCTGTGGTTACGACGTTACCGCCAATCACATCTAGATCTGGGTAGTGCTCTTTGATGTACTTGATCATTTCGATCTGGAATATTGAATTGCCTTGGGATGAGTCGAGAACAACAATGTCGAGTCCCGCATCTGCCAATTTCTTCAACCGTTCCTTGTCCTCTGGTCGTGTACCTATTGCAGCGGCGCAGATGAGTTGCTTCGAGTGTGGTAATTTTGAGGCGAGAGGATAGTGAAGGTTCTTCATAAGATCGGAGCGAGAAAGAAGCGAGATGAGGTGGTTATTCGAAGGGTCGACAATAGGAAGCTTGCCCTTCTTAGATGTAGAGAGAACAGCGTTGGCCTCCGTAAGGGTGGTGCCAGAGGGAGCGGTGACTAGGTCAGTGGACATGACCGCTGTGACAGGATCGTCGTGCTTGGGGTGGAATTGGATGTCACGGCTTGTTATCATGCCGATCAGTGGCGAGCGTAGGAGACCATTTTCTGCAGTGGTCAGCTTGTGTAATGTCGATGGCGTTTGGTATAGGAATGTGGCTGGGTGCTTGCTCATAGGGTTGAAGATAGTTTCTCCGCATTACGATGAGATCGTGTTGGATGAACGAAAGTTATAATATATTTCTCATAATCATAGAAAGCACACTGCAACAATCTGACGAGCCGCAGAAACCTACCTGTGACAGGAAAGCCGCCAAACCCCCACTTTTCTTTCAGCGCTTTCGCCTCTCCAACAGTCGTCTTTGGTGACAGGACGACAGGATCCAGGATGAACCCATTCTCGAATCGCTTGACCTTCCTGACCATCTCTGCCTGATCTTCGGCCGAACAATTGTGGTGGACGACACCTAAACCTCCAAGCAAAGCCAAGTGGATTGCCATTGAATGTTCCGTTACTGTGTCCATGGGAGAAGAGACGAGAGGTGTCTTGAGGGAAATTCGCTTGGTGACAGGGGTGTCCAGAGCAACATCTGAAGCAGCAAAGCCTGAAACAAGAGGTTACTAACGATGTATGCCTTAGTGCATGGCGAGACAATACCAATGTAGCCAGGTAGTACTAAGAAATCGTTATATGTCAAGCCACCGTTGATCTTAGAGTCTAGGAGAGTCTTTGCATCCAGCCCATCGCCAGCTGAGTACTCAGCCCGCAATACTTCGAGAGCTTTAGTAGGGTCTAAGACTTTCTTCTCAGGTGTAAGCTGAGAACTGCCATTAGTGGCATCGCCGTTGGTGAGAGTCATGGCTTTGAGCCTTTTGGTGGTTTTTCTCGTGCCGCTGAATAGTTAGATAGATATAGTCAACTATATATGTCAACAAAGACGTTACGTTGACGGGTTGAAGTGACCTTCTCCCAAGAAGGAAGAGAAAAGTTCGTGCTGGCCACGAGAACTTTGATAGTGGGGCCGAAGTTGAACGCGACGCGCCAAGCGCCATGATCAGCGCTATACATTGTTAAGTCTAGCGTCCTCGTCATTGTTTATGTTTCTCGTTTTGTCAACATCTCCCTCAGCCCAGAGCTTGTTGTGCGCCAACGGTCTGAAATGATAAGGAGGTCACCAATATTGCGATAAGTCGTATGCGCGCTTTTCTGAAAGTTCAGTCGTCAAAATTTGGCTTCTTGCCTTAGACAATTGCCATTGTGCTAGGCCAAAAGGACGGACAAATTTAGCTAGGAATGCAGGTGCGACTATCAAGGCTCGGTCTCGAGGAAGGGTCTACCGAGCTTGTGGATGAGATACATCACCTTCGGGTGACGTGATGGCCTACCATCGCCAATCGCAGGCTTCAGACAATTCGCTTGGCAGGTCAAGTCCACTGCGATACACGGCTTCAAACGCTTCTACTACTTCCTCCACATATTCTTCGTCCTCCAATCCCTTTCCTCCAAGCCGAACTAGTACAATGTCATCCTCCACCTCCAGCGCATACCAGCAATATGGGGCAGGTCACAAGCGGGGTATTAGCGATATGTCTCCAACGCGTGCTTCCGGGAGAGAAGAGACCAATCGACCTGAGATTTCCGCCGCAGGTGGATACAAAAGCATCAGGCAATCATTGAGGCCTTTGCCACAAGGTCCAGCCTCGTCCCCCCCTCCAGTACTCAAATCATACATCCAAGGACAAAACATTGCTGAACCGCCGAAATACTATTACGAAGGACCTGCATACTCTTCGCAAGCCAATCTGCCACAGACGAAACGACCGAGCTCGATGGTCCTAGGTAGAGCTGACTCTGTGACGCCAATGTCATCCGCGTCGCATAGACATCTGCACCACTCGGAAACCAACCCCCACGCGCCCAATCTATCCTCGCCAGATCTTACAACTCTCCAGAAATCGTCAACTCCATACTTGAAGACCCTCTCGAAGTTTGCTCAAACTGGTTCAAGTGACGAATTTGCAATGTCTTCGCCCTCAGTCGCGGGGCTCGCAGGTCGGCGACAGCTGAAGCGAACAGGATCCACGAAAGCAACGAAAGCCACTGGAGGATCGAGCAATACCAGAGGCTCAGCATGGTCGGAGAGCAATTGGATGGAAAAGCAAAGACAATTTCTGCAGGCGTATGAGTACCTCTGTCATATTGGAGAAGCAAAGGAATGGATAGAGGATATTATACACAAGATACTTCCCCCGATTGTGCAATTGGAGGAAGCCCTGCGGGATGGAGTCACCCTGGCAGAAATTGTGCAGGCCTTCTACCCGGATCAGCCCATACGAATCTTCCGACATGCAAAGTTACAGTTTCGGCATTCAGACAACATTGCGCTTTTCTTTCGCTTTTTAGCTGACATGGAACTTCCTGAACTCTTTCGATTCGAACTGATTGACCTTTATGAGAAAAAGAACATTCCTAAAGTAATATACTGCATCCATGCGTTATCATGGTTACTCTACAGGAAAGGCATCGTGGACTTTCGGATAGGCAACCTTGTCGGTCAACTTGAATTCGAACACCACGAGCTGGAAGAGATGCAGAAGGGCTTAGACAAGGCCGGCATTAGCATGCCTAGCTTCTCAGGCATGGGTGCTAGTTTTGGAGCAGAACCGGAGCCAGTACCAGAGCCTATGGAGACTGAAGAGGAAAGGGCAGCACGGGAGCTTTCAGAGCACGAGATGATGGTCGTGGATCTTCAATCTCAAATGAGAGGATCTCTTGTTCGCATAGGCCTTGGGGACAAGATGCAGGATTTGTGGGGTTCAGAAGAGATGCTCATTGATCTCCAATCTTTCGTAAGAGGAAAATGGGCTCGGGAGATTGCCGAATACCGTCTGAGTATGAAGCACTTTGCGGTCGATCTTCAAAGTGTAGCACGAGGCTTCATCGTACGAAGTAAGCAACGAGGCATGGAGGATTGGTGGAGAGGTAGAGAGGGCGAGGTGGTTGTTCTGCAGGGCTTAACGCGTGCCAGAAAGTCAAGAATTGAGACGCAAATCTTGAAGCTACGTGCAAGAAAAGAGGAGTCTGGCATTCGACTACTCCAAGCGGCTATAAGGGGAGCACTCCAGCGAAAGCTAGTTGACGATCAACATAAGGAGACTATGAATACTACGTCTGCCGTGAACGGCCTCCAAGCCGCGATTAGGGGCATGCTTCAGCGCCGAAAGATTCAAGATGACGAGCAATTGCTTCTACAAGCCCAAAGTGCAGTGCTTAAGTTCCAAGCAGCCGCGAGGGCGGTCAACAGTAGGAAGTCTCTAGCACAGCAGAGGAGGACCTTAGAGAACCTGAATGCGACGTGGCGTGCGGTGCAGTCGGTTGCGAGGGGAAGACTCTGTCGGCAACGGTTCCAGACAATGAGGAACGACCTTCGCCAACAGCAAAAGTCGATCATGGCTATCCAAGCAATTGTACGGGGAGATCGCCTTCGACAGGACATTCTTCGTTTAAGATCCTCACTCAAGGACTCGGAGCCAAAACTGGTTACTATCTTAGCCGCAGCTCGTGCATTCTTGCTGCGAAAAAAGTATGCGGACAACCTTCGTGCTCTAAATAAACACGTCTCCCAAGTCACTTTACTACAAGCCTACATTCGTGGCCAATTTCTCAGGCAGCAGCAGCTCGAGCTGCGTGAAGACTTGCTTTCCAGCTCGCCCGAAATCATTGAATTGCAGGCACTTTCTCGTGCATTGCTGGTCAGGTCAGACCTCGGCTATGTACTCAATCAACTAGAAGATGAGGAGTCTGCCATAGCTGAGCTTCAGGCTGCCATACGAGCGCAACAGGTCCGTGTGAAGTTTGCTGAGAAGCAGAGATTCTTTAAAGCCAACATGGAGAAAGTTGTAAAAGTGCAGAGTTTTGTTCGAGCAAAATTGCAAGGCGAAGCCTACAAGAGCTTGACGACAGGCAACAACCCTCCTGTTGGTACCGTCAAGGGCTTCGTACATCTGTTGAATGACAGCGACTTTGACTTCGATGAAGAAGTGGAATTTGAAAGGCTCCGAAAGACCGTTGTGCAGCACGTGCGCCAAAATGAAATGGCTGATCAATACATCACACAGCTGGATATCAAAATCGCTCTGTTGGTGAAGAACAAGATAACCCTCGATGAAGTCGTCAAACATCAAAAGCATTTTGGAGGTGATGCTGGCAGCCTCTTGACAAACACCGAGATTTCTTCGAAGGATCCATTCGATCTTAAGGCACTCAATAAAAATTCAAGGAGGAAGCTGGAGCACTATCAAGAATTGTTTTTCATCCTCCAGACTCAGCCTCAGTATCTCGCTCGCTTGTTCAAACGGATAAGAGAACAGGCTACAGCAGAGAAAGAGTGCGAAAGAGTAAAGCATTTGATGATGGGACTATTTGGTTATGCTCAAAAGAGGCGAGAAGAGTACTACTTGATCAAGCTCATTACACGGTCCATGAAGGAAGAGATCGACCACTCTCCCTCGATACAAGACTATCTAAGAGGCAACTTCTTCTGGGCTAAGCTGTTCAACGCCTACATCAAGTCACCCCGAGATCGCACATTCATGCGTGACATCCTATCTCCGATTGTCAAGGACAGCATCATTGAGAACCCCGAGCTGGATCTTGAAAGCGACCCAATGCAGATATATCTTTCCGCGATTGAGAACGAACAGCTGCGGACAGGTCAAAGGAGCCAGCGAAGTCCGGACATTCCTCGCGAAGCAGCCATTCGCGACCCAGAAACCAAGCGGACTTTCATCACTCACCTGCAAGATCTTCGTGATATTGCAGATCTGTTTTTTGCTGCCCTCGAGGATCACCTTCAGAAGATGCCATTCGGCGTTCGATACATTGCCCAGCATATGTTCCAGACCCTTAGCTCGAGGTTCAAGCACGAAGAGCAGGGCTACATATTGCAGATCGTCGGTCACTGGGTCTGGAAGAGCTATCTACAGCCCGCTCTGACCGAGCCAGAGAAATATGGGGTCATCGATCGAGGTCTGTCACAAGAGCACAAAAGAAACATCGGCGAGGTATCGAAGGTTGTGGGACAGGCCGCTGCAGGAAGACTGTTTGGTGGCGACAACGTATTCCTCCAGCCACTCAACAGCTACGTCGGGGAGTCAATCCAGCGTCTTGGGGAAATCTGGGGCAGCTGTGAGCAACTCTATCTGCATTCATGACTAAATGACGTCAGCTAATGAAACTCATCTAGTGATCGATGTGCCAAATGCTGAGACCCAGTTCGATATCGATGAGTTCAATGACCTCTACTCACGGATCAAGCCTACGTTATACATCAAGATGGCCGACATTTTCTCAATTCATCACCTCGTCGCAGCCGATGCATCATATATCTGCCCAACCCGAGATGACATCTTGCAAGAAGTTATCCGCGAGCTTGGCAACGTGAAGAATAATGAGCACGAGCTCATGAACGTCAGCTCGTCCGAAATTTCTTTGACCTTGAACCCTAAGCTGCATCAGGCTGAAGGTATGAGACTCCAGCTTTTGTTATCTTTCATCTGAACAAGGCTGACGTTGCTACGCAGATCCCGACGCTGAAGTCAAGGCACTCTTCATGGAGACTAAGCGCTGTATTCTATACATCATCCGGGTGCAATCCGGCGGCGACCTTATGCAGATCATGGTTAAGCCTATTACCATGGAGGATGAAGACCGCTGGGAGATGCTTGTCCGTGATGAGCTGTCAGCAGGAAGTAGCAAACGTGGTGCCTATGCTGAAGCCAACACAATGGTTGACATCTCGTCAATGAGTTATGCAGAGCTGAAGCGCACCGCTCTAGAAAACATCCTTCGGCTTGAACACTTCGGGCGCCTTACTCGTCACAACCATTACCAAGATCTGCTCAACGCCATCGCTGTTGATATTCGAACGAAACATCGCCGACGTATCCAGCGTCAACGCGAGCTCGAGACCGTGCGCCTTACCCTCGCTCGCCTGAATGACCAAGCCACCTACCTAGAACAGCAACTAAAAACCTACAACGATTACATCGAGCAGGCCATGGTGACCCTTCAGAATAAGAAGGGTAAGAAGCGCTTCCTTATGCCCTTCACCAAACAGTGGGATCACGAGCGAGAGCTCCAACGCTCAGGGCGCGTTCCCAAGTTTGGCTCCTTCAAGTACTCAGCGCAAGATCTTGCCAACCGAGGCATCCTTGTAGGCTGGGCCGGCTACAGTGAACATCAATGGGAAAAGATTGATCTCACAATATCGTCGAATGAAGTTGGTGTCTTCACTATTGACGGCAGCAACGGACCGATTGCGATACCAGGTGCCAGTGCGCAGATACCTCTGGATGATCTGTTGCAGGCGCAATTCAACAACACCCAGTTTCTAGAATTCTTCCCCGACGGAAAAGTCAGGGTGAACGTGAACTTGTTCTTGCATTTGATTATGAGGAAGTTCTACAAAGATAAGAACTCGTAAAAAGCATCATGAACGGAAAGGTAGGCGCTGGTTCGGAAGGTGGATGTCTGATCATTAGCGAGGTGTCGGATAGTATTGGTGCATTTACAACAAACAGCATCGGTATGAGTTGTCTTTGATTATTCGGCGCTCTGGTGTAGAGTACATACATACATGAGTGCCGATTGGTGGCTTCGCAGGTTGTTTGGTCAGGGGTTATGATTGCTTCGGAGAATATGTATTCGCTTCAACCAAAACCGGGTGCGAGCCCCAAAAAGGAAATAGAGAACGTCGTACATACTTTTCAAATCTCAATGATAGCTTTCTAGCCTTGCTCATGTGTTTCTCCATCAAAAGGGCGAAACACCACTTATGCTATACGCGACAAGCTAAAGCAGGTACCCGCCATATTTTCCCGTTCCACGAGGTTTCACACAATTTGCGCCTATGCACAAAAGTTGGATTTCTCTAAAAAGGGTTATGTCGTGGTCTCGAGCACGGCTGTGCAGGCTTTTGGAACGGATGCTGTATCAGCAACAATGTCCTTGTTCATTAGTGGTAGGTATTAAAATGAAAGAATCAAATGGAGCGCTGTCCTTCCTACTCTCTCAAATCACAAATGACTATTACCCTTTCCCAGTCCCAATAGTTGAGAATCGTATACCGTTACAAAGAAGCGATTTTCAGGTTGGTAAAATCCCACACTCCCCAAGCAATGCATCTCAGATCCTCCTCCTTCCTCTCCCTCCCCGTTCTTCTCCTCCTCCACGCAGGCAATGCCTCTCCCAGACCCCAAAGCCCTGCTGCCGGGAACTCGCTCACGCTCTACTGCGCAGTGAACAACATACAACATACCTGTAAGCTTCACCAACGCAACCCAATACTGTCAGGCCTCTCTAGGCACCTACTGCGCGGCACCTACCTCCCCTTTCAAAGTAGCGTATCATTCGGTCAGATGACAACCACCTCAATTGCCCAAACGACTACATCGAACTCCACCCACACTTCGACTAATTCACGCATCAATTTCAATAATCTGCCGGACCAGGGACCTGTAGCGCTTAATGGTCAGATGCTGTGCCCAGATCCCATTCCGAATGATGCCGGCGTGTCGGAGCATAATACTTCCGTGTAACTATTTTGTGAGACGGCTTGTAAATGTGAGCCTCTTGAAGGGGTGCAGCAAGAGGAGACGCAGCAACAGGAGATGAGCTCTCCTGCCCTGATGTCAAATACCCTGAAATGCAACCTCAGCAGCAGCGGCCAAGTAACAATGAATACCTATCGATGTATAATTCGATATGTCACTGCGAGGCTCTTGCTGAGGTGCAGCAACAGGAGATGTACCTTCTAACCTCAGACGAGGGGATCGATGGCGAGTACGTAGGCAATGTGGGAGCCCAATCGCCGCCGCCGAATACGCCGTCCCCAACGGCGACGAATAGTACGTCTGGGACTCATCAAATGACGCCGACAAGTAGTGCGCTGGTGAGTTCGACAAGTACAGGATCGACGATATCTACAGTGACGAAGAGCGCGGCGCCTATCGGGGGGGTAGGAGGCATGGGGAGGAGTTTTGCGCGGTAGGAAGGTTTGGGAGTAGTGGCAGTTATGAGAGATGCTTGTAAAGGACTTTTGTTTGCTGTAGTAGAGCGCGCATTGTTCAACAGATGTTCAAGCTGATATCCATCAAATTTGCGATTTCGCACTTCAATTCGGACCAGATCTGCAAGCTGTTCGAACGCGCGATCGCATGATCTACTCATTGTTCCACTGCGTGAATTGTCCGGCTTCGATTGAGGAACAGAAGATATCGGACCGAGCAAGAGTTGGGCAGATTTGCTTATCGCCACTATTGTTTTTTTGAAGTAAAATGCAGCTTTGACATTGTCGCACGAGCTAATGTCTTTCAAGCGGTCCCTTGGAGTTCAGCCAGAATATTGCGACTCAGAATGAGTAAGAGTGTTGATATGGTGCGGCCGCCGCCTTGTAGAGAGCTTCGCTCCAAGTGGTTGTGATGGGCGGCTAATCGACCACCTCGCAATGTCTATATTGATGAGATCGTGGCGAGGTGGAAAGATGCAGACAGGAAGAGCTTGCAAGGCTGCGTAAGGCTGGCACCAAAGGGGGAATTATCCCAGACCAATAGCAAAAGAACTTCAAGTCGCGAGAAGTGGTACTAATTCTCGAGGTCTCTTTCGAACTTCTTGAGGCACTGCAAGACTGAAGTCGATCTTTTCAAGCTTTGAAGACGAAGTATGGAATCGCTCAACGTGATGAAGGGACTGGGTGTGAAGTACAAACCCTGGTGTTTCTTCCTGCAGAGCTTGAGTGAATATTTGATTGGCCATAGATCTTTCTTTAATTCTCCGAACACTCCCACGATCAAGGCACATCGTATGTTGTGGTCTCGTTATTCTGGCGCCAGACCCACCCTAGCGCTTGCAAACGGGGGTCGAGTCCCGGGCGCCTATGCAGTTGCGCCGTAGCGTGCATCTCGGGAAGAACCACGACGATTGTAGTTAGTGCAGGAGCCACGAGCACGGTAATCGTCAGGCTTCTGCAGGCATCCTGGCTGGAACGGGCCTTTGCCAATAAGGGTGAGCGGGTCCTTCCGAGGTTGGACGCTGAAGATTGGCGCTGCGCTGTGGTGTTCGTCGCTGGCTGAAGACGAGCATTTTCTGGATGATAAGGGCCAAAAGCCAAGCGAGTATGGAGAATATGCAGGAGGGGTTGCAATTTTCATTCTTATGCATGTTACCTCGTGAATACGGAACATCACGTCATTCTTTGGAATTGCATCGTTCGATCGATCTCATATCGCCCAGGTGGGTTTCAAAGGTGGTTTGCTTTCTCGAATTTTTATCAGCTAGCTCTCATTGGCGATGGCTAAAGAATTGGTCTGCTGTGCCTAAACTGCTGTTATCATAATGGTCAATGGTTGATGCTTTCGGCTTTGAGGCTCTCCATTCCAAGCTAGTCTTTAGTTCAACGGCTCTACAGATGTCTTAATGAATCTGCAACTAACGGCCCCATCATTAACGTCTGGAAGAAAGATTTTAGAGCTAAGCTTTTCTGCGCCGCGACAAATAGGGACTGTGGCTTAGTTCCGCTATGCAGAGGGGAGTTCCGTGTCCAATGACCATACGGTCGCTCGCATACGGTGTCCCGCAGGTTGTTACCCTGAAATGTCAGAGTTGTATCATGCATTAGAAGTGCGGCAATTGAAAAGCTGATTAGGAAGCTAAGATGTAAGTCCAGCGTTTTGAAGCCGCAATATTCCCAAGGTCATCGAGAATACTGCCCAGTCCCGAATGCTTACAATCGACAGCTTCAAAGGTCTAGACCTTCTTGATTGCCAGCTTTGGTATGTCTGTGAGGAAAAGGAACGTAAGGAGACCGAGCAGCTTAGCAAAGTGAAGAAGACTGCACTGGCAACGAATTGGCACGGGGATCTTCCGCAGATGCCCTTCTCGAGACATAATCTTGTTATAACAGGGACGAAGCTGCTGTATCACGATTGATGAGGTCGCAGCTCTGGTGACCATTGATAAAATGTTGTTGGCACTAGTGGAGGGAGGAGAGCGAAGCGCAAACCCATTGCTACGATGAATGCCAAATCGTTATCGTAAACACCTAATGAGGTAGCTCCGGATTCTGTGGCTTGCCTTAGGAGCAAATTCCCTGTCATTTCTTCATCCTTCCCGCCTTCCCGATGCCACGGTCAGCGAAATGAGCGGTCGGCGCACAGCTGTTGAGTTCACAGCCTCCGCCATCTATTGGCCATGGAAGGCGCCTCCTGGACATTCATATGGCTAATTTGGCAGACATGATCGCCTTCCCCATCTCATCCACAGTTAGTGTGACTATGCGCTGGCCCGACATCGCGTGGAAGACAACCTTGACCGTTGAATCACCACGGCTAGCATGACGGTCACCGTGCACGGCTAGCTCGAGGTTGGAAAGATTATGCCTCCATTCTGTTGATAATTACGGTTCACCTCGATGGGACCCCAGTATTCAGATGGGCCGATCCGTGCCCAGGTTATTGAGAAAGAGGCGGCAGGGTTCGCGGCGTGACGCTGCTGCACGTGATTGCAGGTTGTATGAGAGCATTGATATGCAGCCCAGTTTCCGTATCGTCATCTGGAGGATGATGCTGGTACATGGCACTTAGGAGACAGAGCCAGTGCGTCTTGGGGCAAGATATCGTATTCCCGAAATCTTCCGTTCTTGATTCTTGAGCATGAAAGCCAATCTCACTTCTGCAAATTCCATTGTTGGAGTTTGTAGAGCGCTGATCACTAGAATGTTCAAAATACTTCGATGTGCTCGGTTGTCTGGCCCAGTGCCTGTAAAATAGTATATCTTGAAAGGCTCCTTGCTAGAATAGCTTGCCTCTGGGGTATAGACTGCGTCGGCCTTACTCAGCTGAGCGCAAAAGGTTCAATACATGGACTCAAAAGCCGTAGATTAATCTACGAACCAACACGCGAGACTTGGCTTATAAACTCCGCAATAACATCGACAAGGATTTGTACCTTAGGTACTTGGACCATATGAAGGCTTTGCATAAAAGTCTGGCCGTATGCACGCAATATAAAAACATCTGAAGCAAGCAGGAAATCTAAGTAGTTTCAGCGAAGTCTAGTAGATCTCCGCAAACAGGCTTCTCAAAGAGCCACCCGTATGAACTTTTTTCAAGAAGTCTCTATGTAGATAATTGCGATGCCAAGCTGGCCGAATTAAGCACGACCAAAGTACCGCTGCATTTTGGTGCAGCCACAATCTGTCTGTGTTTCCTAAGAAAGGCATGGCAGCCCATTGCTCAAGAACTGATCGCCGAAGCGGTTGCCAGAATCAGAAGGAAGCATCGCTTCGTTGGCATCATCGTATGAGCTGCAGTTGTCGGTATTGCAATTGGTGGTACGAGACTCGGAATAATCGCTCATGTCGCCATAGTTATAACAAAGCTGATCAGGAAGGGAAGAACGTGCGGACAAGGGTGGTGTATGCAGCCAATATGGTAAGCTACTCGAAGGGTTTAGATCCATGCTTGGTGATGATTGGAGGTGGGGCTCCACAGGAGAGTTGAGAGCCACGTCGGGTCCTGTTCGATAGCACTCGCTCACACCTTGGAAGTAGTAGCTAGATCTGGGGTCATCGGACCTTGTTGGTCTTCCCAACCTACCGGTTCTTCGTGCGGCTTTTCCTCCCTTCCTGCCAGATCTTTGCCTCTTCAGGTCCAGGGCTTGTGAATGTTCGCTCTTTTTGCTGGTCGTCTTCTGCCTGTATCTGGTGGTAGACTCAATACCCTTTCCCACCGCAGACTCTTCTAGGACCCAAATGAAACCCTTCTTGGATTTGTTGTTGGGATCGTCATAAGGCTCCTTTTTGAATGCCTTGATCTCGTTAGCACTGTCCATAAAAAATATCTGTGACGCGCAGTCTCACCCCATTCATTGACAAATTGTGTCTCACACTGTTCTGCCAGCCTTTGAAAGCTGGGTCCTTGGCTTTGTCCGTGTTCGCACCAATCCAATTATAGATGTCTCTCAGAACCATTCTGTGCCGGGGGGCGGCCATGAGTGCTTGGTAGATCAGCTTCGCGTACGGTGGTTCGTTCTTGATAGTGCTCTCGCCATCTGTTTCATAATTGACGACCGTCATCATATCTTCAGTGTCCCGGTACACGCGCTTCATGCCAGGCTGACAATGAGCATGTAAATCTGGAGCCGTGGAATAAAAAGGCGGACCCATATGATCTGCTGCATCGTAAGGCAAGGATGGAGGCGACAGGGACCGTGGCGCTGTACGTGTCTCATGCAGTGTGCTGCCGACCGGAGATTCTGCCCAATGCGGCCGGGGATTACACCTGAAGGACAGAGGCAGATTTGGACGTGGTGTTGACGAAGTGGCTGAGACAGAATCTGTCAGGTCGTCGCTGGACTGGAAAGAGCTGCTTGGAGCGAAGAGTGATGGAATACAGGGCATCGGGGGTCCCCGACGGGGTTCGCCAGCCCACGCGCCCCACCTGTTTAGCTTGACATTTCCATGTGCTTCCTTTGGAATTTGAGGGTAAGAGGTAGCGTAGCTCATGTCAAACCGTGAGCTGTAAGGAGCTTGGCTAGAAAGCGCTGATTGCTGATGATCCTGCCATGAGAACAAAGGTTCTGAAGTGATCTGAGATTGCATGTGGGCTTGATTCGTTGTAGAATTCCCATAATCTGAGACAACTGAGCTTCTAGTGTCAAGCATAGAAGGCATAACAGTGAGAGTGCCACCCTCACACATCCTGACTGGACCGAGGGGTGAGATTAGTTTAGGATTAGGGTTGCCTTTGCCAGCAATTGAATCTTGAAGGCGAGAACAATCCAGTGAACAGGTTTTGTACTGGTATCGCAAATGTCGTACCTTTAGCAACTAGGAAGAGACGAGTATGCCTTTGTTGGTGTGATGGAAACAATGAAGCTGTTAGTGTAGAAACTTCAGCAATGTCTGACTTGAGGCTGGCGTGACATGTTTTGCGAGATGATGATTTCCAGGTATGTAAGTAGTATTCACCATCTCCGTATTAATCACACGGCAGCCAACACTCATCCCAGCTAGCCGCAGTAGGCCCCGCAGCATAGGGCCGGTGTTAGCAAACAGTATTGAGGTGATAGTAGTAAGGTGGTATACCTCTCTGCGTGAGGGCATCACTTGGCTATCTGCGTCACGTTTTCCAGGCTCATCGTACATCGTCCTAGGCTTCTCTATAACTGAAAATCCAATGAATTTATGCCATTCTTGCAAAACCCAGTCATAAGCCTGCAACATTGCCGTCCATCGGGAACTTGCCTACTGATTGCAGAGTGCAGGTTTCAAGGTACAAGATATCCAGGGCCTTGTTCGGAAAGATTATTGGATGGGACGGCTAGCCGCATACATCAAAAGACCAACGGCAGTGCAAGAAACGGAGACAAATGCCATGCTGCCAAGGCACTAGAACAATTATCTGCACAAGTTCAAATTTGGCGCCAATTACAGTGATCCCCGTGCAGAACTGACAGCGGTCACCAGTTTAGCAGGTGGTTTTTTGAAGGTTATACGGAGCGTAAATCAACATCATATGCTTGGTGTCTGGGGAAGGCTGGAATGTCAGGGGCTGCAGTGTTATTGGTAGATTTGTGGTACCTGAGCTTGGGTGATCTGCGGCGAAACGAGACCTTGCACTGCATGCTAGATTTTAGGGTGCGGCCACCCGTGATGGAGCCAGCCTGATTGCACCGTCAGGCTTCATACTACGATTTCATGGATGATTGCAATGAGAGCAATGTCAACCAAACCAAGCTACTGGAAATAGCTTGACTCGTGATAAGTGCTGATGTTTGATGGACACGAGTTCTCTCAGGCTCGTAGGAGTCTTGATAGGAGAATTTGATGACGTCGTAGAATGCTAGCGCCGACAATATCTCATATCATCGTATATAGACGTTAGTGAGAAAGTCGAGCATCGACGTTTCAAGGTGTCTTCCTTTGCTTGCGGACCACATCGATCAAGATACAATGGCGAAGCTTTTCATGAATGGTACGAATGGTATTGTCGCTCTATTTTCGATAATAAACTTTCTTGAATTGAAAATGGAGTTGCAGGATACCTTTGTCAAAACTGCTGCGGAAGCCTCGTTCTCTCTTCGCACTGTAATCCCATTCCTTATCAACGATTCGGAAGGCAAGGTCTTCGTATGGAGGCCCACTGATAAAGCGAATGAGGCATGTGTCTTCTTCTCCTGCGGGTGCGAAGGACTCTCCTCGTTTGCGTCCGTTTTCGCGCTCGATGCGATACGTAGGAGCTTTGACTTTGTCGATTAGATCAGGGTAGAAAATATTGAATTTGTAGCCTTGGACAACCTTGGGCGGCGGGTTTTCATGGTCGTAATGGGTCTGATTGTATTTATTCCATTCGTAGCCCATTTGTACACGATTGAAGTAGCGAGGCTTCCTCGGACGATATTTGCTAGCCCACTGGGGTTCCGTCACCGGAGAGACTTCTTCTTCGCCAGCAAATATCTCCTCGTCTTCCTGGACTCCTCTAGCAACTTCTCTCTCATACAAGGCTTTGGTAGCTGAGCAGAAGTCTTCATTGTTGGCGGGTGCAAAGCGCGAAGCACTCGGGACGGGTGTTTCTGCTGCTTTCGGGGCTGATGCGGGAGCTCGTTTGTCTGACTGAGCTTGTCGAAGAGGAACGTATTTCAGCTTAAGAACTCTTTGTCGCTCTTGAGCATTCCTGTCCAGGAAGTCTTTCTCATCCAAGATATCCAGAGCTTTATCCTCTGTCCTGAGCTTCAAGAGAGGTTCCGGATCTAGTTGTCGAGTGTATTTGAAAAGCTGTGCCTGAGGGGATGCAGTGGCTTCAGTAGCCTCATCAAATGGGCGGCCGGCGTCATTGAGAAGGAGGCCTAGCTTTTCCTTCACATAAGCCGCCTCTGTCCGCTGTTCTTGCCTAAGGTCATTCAATCGGTTCTCAATAATAGTCTTATAGACAGCATTCAATTCAGCTCGTGCTTTGTAGACCCCTACGTTGCGGAGTAGCTGCGCCCAGTATTCGACGTCAATTGGTTCATTTGATTGCAGTTTCCCCGAAATCTGCTTTTCAAGAACTTCCAATTCCTTCAGGATCTTAGGGCTCAACAGACGTTCGATATCTGCAGACACCGAGTTGGAAGCACGGCCTTGGTTGTTGGAGGGCGACAATCTAGCCTGGTATTCATTGCAGATGGCTTTGAGTGCGCTCCAGTAGCGTCGATTACTTAGATTTGATTCTAATGCAAGGTATGCATTGATATCTTTTCCCAACTCTTGTAGCTCAGATAGACCCAGGCCTTCGAATATGCCGGCGGGATCAACCACATCGACATCGGCATCAGTGTCCTCCTCCTCTAGAAGGTCCTTTGTAGGGTCGATCACGCCCAAAGTAACAGTCAGCCAGTCAATGGATTTTGCCCGACCTTCCTTGACGCGTATATGAGCCTTCTTCTTGGACTGTCGTAGCACGAAATCGTCTTCTTTGGAGACCCATTCCCGCATCTGCTCCGCCTCTTGTATTTGATTCAATCGTGTCTGTTCTCTCGCAAAGCTCTCTTGCTCCTTCCTCGCATTGATCTCGTCACTTGGAGCACGGCCACTGTTCATACGCCCAGGGCTTTCCTGATTCTGGCGTCGATGATCCTTGGCTGCACGTTGCCATGGCGGTGGAGAGGAAGGCTGGGGCCGCTTTCGGAATTCTGGCATGGACATACTTGAGCGATTGCTCGTTGTGGAAAGGGATAGTAATGTCAGAGAAGGTGACTTCAATTGAGTAGCAATGGGGCAGTGTGTTGTAGTAAGCTAAGCTCTGCTCTAGTCCTTTCTTAGCCGAAGATCTTGGCACCTCACCCGGTTTCCATAGGGCTGAGTCTTAGGCAGCAGCAGCCTAAGCTACTATCTATTGGCAGCCCAGCTCAGAAAATAGTCCGTCGATTTCCCAAGCCTTTGGGCTTGAACTTTACCACCATGCACTCACTCTGGAGACCTCTACAGCTGGGAGCAAAACGCTTTGTTCCGCCTCTCCTGATCAAGTCTGATTTTGGACTGTCCAACTACAAGATATGGCTCACAGACCTCACCTACCTTTGGTCCGAGTCCTTGGACCGGAGACAAATTATCCAGAGAGCCTTTAGCATAGACACGAGTATTGATCCTAGTGAAGATACTAGCCAACTTCGTCTTCTCCTTCGATGTGTTGAGAATGCTCTGAGCCAAAATAATGGGACAAGCATAGATATTGTCCAGAGCGACAATGACAAACAACTCAAGCTGCGCACGTCTACGCCTTTGCCAGGAAATCTACAGCCACTCAAATGGCACGTTCAGCTTGCGGCTGCTTCCCAATTTGTAATGACAATTGAGGTTGTGGTTCCTTTGTTGAGCCAGCAATTAGCTGCAAGTGTAGAAAAAATTTCTCTGATACAGCAAATTAGGAACAAGGACCACGTAATTGAAAAGCTACTTGAGAAGATGCAATCTGATGGTCTCGACTTGAGCAAGGTGTTTCCTGGTGCAGGGTCTTCGAAAGTGGGCACAGGACCGAATGCCAGACGAGTAATTGGAAACTCGGTGAAAGGGTTGGCAGAATTTGACGTAGGAGAATGGCAAAGCCGCATTGCGAAGGATGGCACATTCCCAGAGAACCTGAAAGATCTCCTCGCAAGTGTCTTGTCTGCCGACTCTACAAAGGTTCCTGAAAGAGTCCAAGCACCAGATGTGCTGGAATTTGGTGATTGGTGGACGAAGTTGAGGCACGAGGACTCGCTGCCACGGCCAGCTATAGGTAGTCCTGCGATTTCAGATACTGAAGAAGCTGCTGCACTAGAGGGTGACTTTCAGACACAACCAACACCACCAAAGCGCTCAACGAGAACAGAATCTTCCAAGACGGCCAGGAAGTTTGAGATGCGGAATTCGAGTCCAATATCAGAACAGCACCAAACTGCGAGTGGGTCGACGACTGATGAAAGCGACAATCATCTTCAATCTTTCAAGCTCAAAGCTTTGTCTCCACTTGCCAGGAACAAAACGCCCAATGCTCCAGCAAATGATCGCCAAAATTCTCTCACGCCCTCGAAATCTGGGCTGAAAGCCACAAGTAATAGAGACGCTGCACTGCGTGATGGACAGAACTTGCCAAAGGTCGCAATTGCACCAAAGGCTCATGGTACAACTTCAAGCTCCGACGGAGATGAGATGGATCTGTCAAGGAAATCACCTGTCCCATTAAAGTCAGTTGTAGAACACAAAGTGTTTGATCATTTTCATGCAGCTTCGAAGTCAAAATCTAAACTAGGCAAGATTGGTGGAACGAAGCCCATCCCAGAGGACATAGCACGGGAACCAACACTCCCAGCATCAAAACCAAAATCCAAGCTTGGTAAGATTGGTGGAGTCGGTAAGATTGGTCACGTAGGTGCACCACAGAACAAAGACAGTCGGCCTGCCGCAGCGGCGTTAGAGCAGTCCAGCCTCGATCCCAAAGAGTATGCAAAAAGGGTTGCTGAAAGGCTTTCTGCACCTGATGTTGCGGAACCTGGGAGGCATAGTAGAGCTACACTTTTACCAAAGGGCCCTTCACCTCCTAACGAGACCGAGGAGGAGAGGGCTAACAAGAAGAGAGAGCAATTGAAGCGAGAGCTGGAGAGCAAGAGTCAGGCTGGGGCGAAAAAGAAGCGTAAATTCTGAGGTGCCGCAGGAGAATTGCAGGGCTCGTACCCGCATTAGTCAATTTCGCAAATCTCAGGTTGTCCACCAACAACAAGACGCGACCACAACAATTTGCAACTTCATCATCCGCTCGGCATTCTCTAGCAGTATTCTTGAAAATTGCTTGAAGTAATGGCAGACATCGACCCCACCGCTCAAAGCCTCACAGCAGGCTCAAGTAATCCACCATCTGGTACGATCTACGCATATGCTGGTCAAACAGATATCTAACAATCCCTAGCCTGCCTCGAGTCTGCCATCCTTCGTCGTCGCGCGAGATCCCCCCCGGAAATTCCATCCGCAATAATCCTCCACCGTATTTTCTTTGGGTTCTTTGCAATCATGGCCTCGACAGTCACCCGACCTCGCCAACCAAGCTCTATATTCATCCGGTATGGAGATTGGATCATCGTCGGAGTCCTATCACATGCGGGTGTCAAGCTAGTAGTCCTCGCAGCTACAGGCGGTTTGCTCTGGTCCCATCTAGCTCTCGGAACTACCACGTTCATGCTCTCAGCAATCTCACTTCGACGGCTCGTATCTCTCGCAATTCCAATGTCAATGATCACCTGGATAGCAGTCGCTGTTTGTTTGTCGGTCGCTGCCTACATTCCTTCCTATGGACGACCGTTGGGAGGCATCTCAACGACGGTCTTCATTATTCTGGCAGATACATCGTGTTTGCTCTCATTTCCAATTAGATAGGTCTGCGCCCGCTTATGTTATTCCGGTAGAGTCATGCTCGCGGCGTGAGACCAGGGACTTATCATTCCGATCGACACTGCCAGCAAGCCAGGCCGAGCAGCTTCAGCTCCGCAGAATCCACCGACACAGGGGGTAGAACGCCAAACAATCAGTCTTGAACATCCTAGGGATGGAGACTCGGTGGAGCTTAGACCGGTACAGAACCGAACGGTCACCAGGGATACCGACGAGCTTTCCGTTGATGAGCAGGTGCTTCCAGCAGGCTCGAACCCTCGTCTAATGTAGCAGTACTGGTATGTTTCCCAATAGATCCAGCGATTTCATACTGATCCAAGCCTTAGCAACAATCAGGTTGTGGTGGTAGGAGCTTTCGGCATGGTGGTAACGGGGGAATGAGTAAGGATAGGATATTGAGAAGAAGGTTAGCAGACCGCAAAGGAGGACAATGAAAAGAATAATATTTACTCTCTTCGTCGCGATAGGAGCCCCCTAAAAGACGACTTTCATCTCTGCAGAGCGCATTGTTCAGCCTCGTAGGGCGGAATTGAAATTCACAACAGTAAAGTAGCGCTTGTTTTTTCTTCGCGAGAATCCGGACCTCACTTCAATACAACCTCGACCTGAATTTCCATTGATTCTGGTATATCGCTTCCATCTCTTTTATCTCTTTTATCTTTTCCGGTTGCTGCAATGGGGAAATTATTTTCAAAGCCCGGACAGAGCAGCAGTGAGAAAGGGGACGATGGAAATGTGATAGACAGCCTAGGTGAGCCACTGAGTTCGTGAACGCGTTCACCCTCCAGGTTCTTCTCCCTCCCAGCACCGCACAGTGGACGAACGTATCAGAACTAGAAACAGGAAGAAACAGTCTGCTAGCATGTCGCAAGAATTGGGTGTATTGCAAAATAAAAGAGCTCTCACCTGCACCTGCAGTAACCCAAAAGCAAATGCTGATTTTTGCAAAAACGTAGCGACCGGCATAGTGACCGACACAGCGACTGACACAGCGACTAACACAGCGACCAACACCTCTACTCCACCTTCTATCCCCACCACTGTCCCGCAGACTTCGACACATCATCGCCAAACGTCTTCAAAAGACGAAGATCTCGATCATTACCTCAACCAACAACTAGACTCCGTCCAAATAGACGCCAACATGCCGCAACAGGGTAAGAAGCCATCGCCACTGAACCCAGCTGCAGCTGTGTTCGTACCTGGTTCACCTCAGAACGGTAAGAACCTATGCTCCACCCTTACTGTGAGGTCTTCTGACTTGATCGATGTCCTAGCAGCTGCGTCAGCCACCGCGTCGAATGTCGGTATCAATACTTCGAGAGCTGCTTTCACGCCTGGAACTCAGGCTCCTCGGCCTGGTAAGCGCCCCAAGTATTCTCTAGCTGTTTCGATTAGCTGACGAATTCAGCTCCATCTAATTCTTCTGCGACCGAAACAAAAGACGGCCGTACTGGTAAGAACCCCCCATTATTGTTGTTTCCACACTCACGCTACCTCGACCACTGCGTTTCCGGTGGTTATTTACCCCAAACCACTCCAAAATACCTTGGCGAGCACCTAAATAATTCCCCACAGACCCACGTGACCCAACCTACGAGGAAAACCCCAACCCCGCCATGCTCCACGGCCCCCGCCTCATCCCTGGCCGTCCCACCGGGAAATCCGTCGCAGAAGCCCACGCCCGCGCCCGCGCTGCTGCGCTCAACCCCAACCCCAACGCTCCCATCCCCCTCTACGGAGCTCTCCATGGCATGGCCTACGAGCCCACCACGCGCAAATTCACCGGCGATGGGCCCCCACGCTCCAAGCCTCTCCGTAGCGACGGCACCGGGCCTTGCACGGGGTCCATGACAACTCCGCGTAACCCGACCGCGAATGGGCAGCCGATTACTGACCAGTTGCATATTCAGCCCAAGGCCTTTGTTGAGAAGAGCATGAAGGGATTTGGCAAGGATGGCAACGTGAAGACTTGGCATTTTGGAAAGCCAGAGGGAATGGTGGCGCAGCGTGAGGAGGATGAGAAGCATTTCCAGACTGTGGAAGAAGCGAAGGAGGACATGAAGGCGAGGGAGTTGAAGGAGGAGCAGGATTATGAGGTGGTGACGGGGGAAAAGAAGAATAAGATTGTTGGAGGAGCCGGGGTTGGAGAGGTCTCGGAGGTGAAGAAGGGAAAGATGAAGGAGGCTGGAGGAGCTGTGGATGGGGATTCCGCGGAGGTGAAAGTCCGTGATTTCGCCAATGATCCGATCAAGGAGAAGAAAAAGGTGCACTTTGGCAAGAAGAATCTCACTATGGCTGAGAAGTTGAAGGTGCAGTTCGCAAAGGGACTCTAAGCGGAGATTCGATTGTGGCAGTGGTGTTGCTAGTAGGGTTGAATACCTATTCATCGTAGAATGGTTGGGTAAGTAAAGCACAGAATCGATGTTATGAAGGTGCAATATTCCACAATTGGTGATTGTGTCCGTGATTGACCATTAACGATTCAAGCAGCCAGAGGGTGGTTACCACGTGATACAGTATAACGAGAGCATAGCGGAGACTTAATGCATGCAATGAAACAGCAGCGTGCCCCATGTATGGCAGAGAACAGAACAAGTATAAGCATAATGTGTTCTAGAGCGGAAAGATCCCTAAGCGTCATAAATTGCATGGCTCGTTACCTAAGGTACCATATCCTCTAATGCCAAACCTCAAGTTCTCGGACATCAAGTCAACTCAGGAAACTTCCTAACATAATGGGCCGGACACTCATACCCGCCGGGGTTGTTATGCAAGTAGAGTTGATGATAGTCCTCCGCATCCCACCACTGACCCGCCTCCAAAATCTCGGTCGAAATCTTCCCCTGTTTCCACCACTGCTCCTGCACCTTCTTCGTCACTTGTTCCGCCTCGGTCTTCTGTTCGGGGGAGTGGTAGAAGATGGCAGATCGGTATTGAGTACCGGTGTCCATGCCTTGTCGGTTGGGCGTGGTGGGGTCGTGCATTTGGTAGAAGAATTGGAGAAGGGTGGTATAGGAGAGCTGGGCGGGGTCGAAGGTCATTTGGAGGGATTCCGCGTCTGCATATCACTCATTAGCCTATCATCGGACGTATGATTGGGAAGAGAAAGTCGTACGGCCAGTCCGTCCAGAGCATACGGCGCGATAACTCGGACTCGTAGTATCGCCACCGATATACCCGACTCTCGCATCCAACAATCCCTTTCCATCAAAGTGCTTTCGGAACAGATGCTCGACGCCCCAGAAGCATCCAGCAGCTACAGTGCATTTCTGTGCATTCTCGGGGATGTTGACGACGGCTTGGCCTTGAGGGTTGAGGCCCATGCTTGTGGATGTTGTGAAGGGACGGAATAGGCGGGTAAGGAAGTTGGGCATGCTGGAAGCCATGAGGATGGTGAGGAAGGCGAAGATGGAGATGACTAGGTTTCGGGGTGAGATAGACAGATTGATGGATGGGTGTGATTTGCGTTTAAAAAAGAAAACAAAGAGTGGGGTTTGTAATCGGGGATCTACTCGAAGTCGGTTTGACGTCGTCGATGGAGGAGCTTAGGGCAAGGGCAGGCTTGATGGGATGAGTAATCAGGGTGGCGAACGCCAAGGTATGATATCGTCTCTGGAATCATCTCTGTGAAGATCAGGTCGGCTCAGACATGAGTATTTGGAAGAGTGAGGGCTTTGGATGCATAAGATGAATATCGAGAAGGCCGAGTCACCTGGCTCCCCCTTGCCAATGAATACCAATGCTCTCGGACCATAGAACGCTAATGTACAACGCCACCCATCGACGTGATGACCGCCATGCTCCTGTATCCTGTTCAACGCCCTGCTGCATGCATACTCGTAATCGCCAACGATGCCAACTCCGAAGAACAGAAAAGAGGCAACGTGGTTCGAAGAGGAATGTCTCATCTCCAGGAGCCTTTCCCGCCAACCAAGAGGCTTCCCCGTGGATTGCCTCCGCTCCCAGTAACAGCAGTGCTCAACCGTACCCCCTTTTCACCAACCACACTACCGTCCCTAGTTCTACCGCTCTCACCCATCGTAGTCCTTCGCGAGGCAGCATGCTTTACGACAGGCGCGGTGCGTGGACTTAGTACGCTTGCCTTGATATCGTTCTCCTTCTCGCTCTTAACCATTCGCCGTGCGTGTGATGCAGTGAACATGGCATTCTCGTTTGGCGGGCTTCCAGATGATGCAGCTGTGGGGCTTCGTCGCCGATGAGAGTTGACTCGGCTGGTGTTGTTGGGCACCACAGACGAGACTCGTTTGACAGCGGCCTTGATCTGCATGGCGTCGGTCTTGTTGGCTCGCCACCTATCTTCACTGTCGGAGCCAGAATTGTTGGCGCTGTCTGTCGGAGTCAGATCGCTGTTGATATTTTCGACGTACGACAGAGATGAAGACTGGTTCCCGGCTTTACTGGGCTCAATCTCCCGCAATGGTGAGGTATCAGAGTCAGGTGAAAATGAGGTAAGGGTTGGCGGAAGTGGAGAGCCGTCGGTCTTCTTCGCGAGGAATCCAGCCTTGAAGCGATTGTGCTTTGGCTTGGGTTCGATGCTTGAGACTGGAGGCGCCGGGATGGGAGAGGAGTCTGTTCCCTCCGACCCGAGGATCGACTGATTAGCCATGAGTGACGTGGATGATGGCGGTGGGAGAGGAATTGTGGGCTCGATGGAAGAGGTATCAGGAGTCAGGTTGGTACGCTTTGGCGTCTTCTCAAATTCCGCAAGTGTGCCCTCCTCAGTATCATCTCGCCATCTCACGCCTCTCTTTAGCCCCTTCCCTGGCGACTTCTTCTTTGGTGTGAAAGATACACCTTTCTTGGCTGCTGCAGCTTTTCGTCGCTTTGGTGACATTCGCACGGGTGAGCCATTCAGATTTGAAAAGTTGGCGGAAGACGGAGCTAGCACAGTCTTAAGTGGCGAGATGGGCCCCAATCCGACTTGCTTCTTTCGCTTCGGTGTTCCATACCGTGTAGGCGGGAATGCTTCCGTAGGTATGAGGCTGCCATCTGGCTTTATGATATGTGATGTGACGCTGGTACAGCCCGTCAAGACCTTGCGTAGGATGTTCTTCGCAGCGCCGACAGCTTCTTCCTCGCTCATTGACATGAGTCTGTGGACAGCCGCTATGGTGTCGAAGTGTGCTTGTAACAGAAGTTGGACTGTACTGGCTTCGCCGCCTTTCTCATCTTCCAAGACTGCCAGCAAGGCTTCACGCTCTGCATTGGCCCTCAAATGCTCAGCTTCCCTTCCAAGGCAGGCAGCATCTGGTCCATCTTCTCTACCATCGACCTCCTTTAATTGCTTGATGGCGTTCTGCAAAGCTGAGTCAACGGCACGGGCCCAGTTGCTCTTCGTTAGCCGTTGGTGATAGTGGTGTCTGCTGCCTTCCAGCTCGAGTAGTATGCCTTGCGCGGTTTTGCGCATTGCTTGAATATTTTGGAGAGCGCCTTCTTCTTCTGCGTTGTCGCACGCGTAGTCGAATGCTGCAACCCAGGAAGAAATCATAGCAATCCTCCTCTCGATCTGCCTGAGCTTCTTCATGTTGGCTGCTTTTTCTGAACGCTCTTTTTCCGAGTCTTCGTAGGCTTTGCGTATTCTAGCGACGCCCTCTCGTGTAATTATCTCACGCTTTTCCGCTTGTCGTTGGAACTTCGCGAACGCGAAACCTTCAGAATCCTTCTGTTGCTGCTTGAGCTCATTAATGAGTGCCATTTGCTCGTCAATCTTGACCAGGAAGTCTTTGACGTGGCGATTGACATTGTAAACGTTCCTTGTGACTTTGGTCTGGATGTTCTTGGCGCGATTCGCATATCGAAGTGTGTTCTGGGTCTCGTCGAAATGCTGGCTCGATGGGCTTACGCAGACGATCATGACCGTCTTGCAATTACCGCCGAGGGAAAACTTGAGCAATCTCGTCAACTTGGAGTTTCGGTACGGTATGTGGTTCTTCTTCCTCGGATCGCAGAGAGCATTGATGCAGCTTCCTAGTGCAAGCAGCGATTTGTTGATATTTGCGCCTTCTGTAAGCCGCTCTCCCCTGTTCTTCGTGGCACTTGCTCGCTCACTTCCCGCCAGATCGATGATACTCAGCGTTGCCATAGTGTGAGGCTCATTGATGTCGGCGTTCCGGTCTTTCTGCGAAAGGTTGATCTGAAGCACAGCATGTGATCGAGAAGAGGTAGCGTTGGCCTCTGTTGGAGACATGGTCCGGTATTCATTTCCTCTGACAATCATATCCATGACCTCCTGTACGTTCTGTGGATGGTGGCTTGACAGTCCAGCGACCGAGACTGCGTGATTGGCGTCTTCTCTCAACATGAGGCCTTGCTTGCTTCCTCCGGGTACCAGCAGATCTCGGATAGTCTCATTGTAAATTTCCAAATATGAAAGCGAGACCTCGGTCACCTTCTCGCCCGAACGCTCTGAGATCCGCTCGAACAGCTCTTGCATAGTCAAGAAGATAACCCCAGGTGCCTGCACGGTCCCAGTGATTGTATGTGTTTTCCCGCAACCTGTTGCGCCGTATGCAAACACCGTAGCATTGTAGCCATCCAGAACGCTGTCCAGCAGATTCCTGGTGGTGGCTTCGTAGACTTCTGCTTGTGAAGTATTCTCATCGAAGACTCTGTCGAACCCGAATGTCTGATCTTTTGATCTTCTGCCGTTTGGCCCTGTGAATTTAGAGCCCCGTGCTATGGCGTGGTCTTCTGGGGGGTCGAATACGCTGCGCAAATTAGGGGGCTATTAGCTCAATTTGCCGGGATGTTTCTTACAGGCACTTGTCATCGACCACCTTTAGGACTGGCCGAATGCCCTTTGACTTTATTGAGGGTGTAGGGGCACCTGCCAATGAGCCATCACCCAGGAAGAGAGGGCCGTCTGGTACGGCAGTCAATTGCGCAGCTTCTCGAACCTGTTGCAAGTTGTCAGTTCAGAGCTTCAGGCCCTTTAGGTCTCATTACATACTGTGAAAGGTCGGACTCTAATTGCGACGCTGATCGAAGAAGCTCCGTCAGAAGCTGCCATTCTGAAGGTGTAAACACTCTCCACTCGCGCTGGTCGATCTCAATACCAAAGAAGCCTCTAGCGAAAGGGTAATACCAAGTAGGATTTGAAAGTCCGAGCAAACTAAAGCAAGAGAGCGCCGGCGAAGCTGCGAAAAATCGTTGTGCCTTTTGCGCCTGTATAAACTGACGATCTAATGTTGTTCCTACGGATAAGCCTTGCCACTATAGGCTAAGCGTAGCTGGTGCTGTTGATCGAGCAACAAGCGCGACGCAGCGCGCTAAGCGATATCGAATCGGGCACGTGATCGGGCAACAACCCCGACAACTTAACAAGAGCAGGGAAGGTGTTAAAATCGGCGGCTTAGAGCAATAACAAGTAGCGAATCAAGGGCAACGTACCCTATCAATCACTCCTCCAATACCTCGAAAAGTCTTGAAGAGCTCCTTGCAACCTTGTTCTTTAAAGTCAAGCTCGTCCGCGACAGAATTTCAAGCGAACGCAATCTCTACAGTGAGGAGGCACAATCACATAAAGAATGCCGCCTTAGCTACTTGTCTTGTTTAGCAGGCTCATGGACACAATCAAATTCACTTGTGGCTTTCTAATAGCATATTCTGTTTACTGATCTGCTAGCTAACCTAAAACTATTACATGCAAGTCTCCAACCAGTAGCCAAGGCCACCAAATGCGCACCTCGTTGGTAATATGGGTATGGATGGCCGTAGCGGCATATACCGCGGTAATAGTGCGGCCGATAGTAGTGGATCTGATATGTTGAGATTGATTCGGAATGGTGCCGACTATCACATCCCGAGCATTGGAGGTAGCAGTAAATGCACCGAGCATCATATACATTTTCTGGGCTTCACTGAGGGAGACTCTTGGAAGCGGATTCCCGAGAGGGAGCCTTAGTCGGAGTCTTGGACGGAAATTTAGACGAATCACCCCGGGAGTATCGATCGAATGAGCCCATGGCCTCCTCGACATCCTTGTTGTTCTTCCAATTCTGCCGATAAGTGTCCCACTTGTCGATGTCTCTCTTTGAACAATGCATCAGAAGTGGCTCAATATCGAACGGAATTTCCTTCGGGCCCTACCAAGTCTTCATGTCCAAGCGAATGAGGTCCTCTCTGAGCCACTCCTTGACCTTGCAGAGCTTGAGTGAGAAGATTGTGCATAGCCTGTTGGAGAATTCCTTTGGCATGGCTTTGTTGGTAAAGGGAATCAAGCGTCTCTCTTATATCATCTCCTCGCCCTTGGGCTGTGCTGGTTGTGGGAGTAATGCTGTTCCAGTTAGAGTATTTCCAGTACCCTTGGGCATGGCGGCTTGAGAGGATCTATATCCGAAGTCCCTATAGGCTTGGCTAGAGGCTGTGAGTTGTTGGATGTTGTTTTTGGGGAAGTTTCCATTCTCTTCCTCATAGATCGTATCTTGGGCCGGCATGAACCCACGCATTGTTTCAGCTGTAGTACGCGGTTTCCAAGACGATTGATACGCAGATGCTTGATGCTTAGATTGTTGGTTGCCATATACACTGCTGACCTTCGACGAGCCTCGTTGAGTGTGGTTGTGTCGATTCAAATTTACCTCAGAGAGAGCGCTCAACTGTGTTTGATGCACAGGCTTCTGATTGCCGTATGCGCTGCTAAGCCACGACGAACCATATTGAGCGTTGTCATGTCAATTTAGGTTCACCTCAGATAGCGTGCCCACCGTTGCCCGCTAGGTGTTGGTCGATTGGCCGGAACCCTGAGGACCTCTCACTTGGGTGACTGTTTTATTAGACGCAATTGAGCTACCGACAGTCAATGCATGTGCGTGGAGTGGTCTTCGACCAACCATGCGCATTTCATTGATTGCTATTAGTAAATGTCAGACACTTACCGTTGTCTTTGTGTGCACAAGAAAACTCTGGACAAGCAGCAAGCTATTACTCATTCATTTTTACGCCGTTCATTTGCATACTTTTGGGTTGTCAAATGAAGAACTTGATATGCCATTCCTAGATGTCGGATCATTTCCTCTATGTAGAGTGCGCTTTCGCTAGCTCATTGTTGCTAGCCCAGGTGCAGAGGGACCAGTGGCAATTCCCAAATGCTGTTCACATAGGCTCATAGTGGGTGCCAGTTGCAACTCCAGTCCAGGTGGAAAGGTACTAAGATCGAGCTGTTCAAGTGGTCGCAATTCTCGTGGCTTAAGACAACAGAGCTGGTCTAACACAAGGTTGGGATCCTATACATTGGGTATACGTCCCGACCTTGGGTTTTGCAGGCGGTATCATCGTAAATTGTTACTATAAGGCCTGGAATAGGTGTGCGGTATGACAATCTCTCTGTTCCTACAAGGGTTTTCGATACAGAACTAGGGTCACATAGGATTGTCTCTGTTGCTCTAGCTTGAACGATAGCACTCAATCCCGCCAGAAAGAGGATAGCGGAGGAAGGAATGAAGTGCATGATGATCAGGTTGATTTGTCGAGGTTGGCCAGAAATTGTTGAGTGCCTAAGTACATCTTTCTTAACACTTTTGAGAGATGGTATCGAAAGACTTTGATGTTATCTGTATCACGTTGAAAATGACATCGAAACGAGTCAAAGGAAAAGACCCGACGGATAGATCCTTGTCTTCGAAGAAACTTTAAGCGCGACAAAGAGTTTAGCGTGGTACACATCTCCACTCTCAAATTTTTAGTGAGATTAATGGATATAGCAATATACTTGGTGTTGTTTATTATTCCTTAGTAAGCCACACTTTTGTCGAATGAGAGGATTTCTTATCTAGAAAACCGCTCATAACGAAGCTTAATATAAGATAAACCAAGTCAAATCAAATGAAGATCGCCATCAGGGTTAAGTGATTGTGCTCGATGGGTCGCAAAGGTGGCGATTTCATACGACAGTACTTTATTGCGACTGAAGACTACTTTGGACTCAGCGCGCTTAATAAGCGCAGATCTGTGCGCTAAGCGAAATCAACTTTCAAGCTTCATAAGTATAGCGAGTAATTGCGAAAGCAAGCAGCACTAAGTATGCGTCGCATGCAGCACAAAACCAATCCACAACCTTGTATGCAGCTCCTAGTTACTGGCATCTGCAGCAGCAATCCCACTGTCGGGTTTTCCAACTTCACCATCTGCATTTTTATCTTCGACCTTCCCAGCGTTTGCCTTTCCATCACCAGCTTTTACGCCCTTTACCTTTCCAACCTGTGGCTTTTGACCATCCATTGTTGCCTTCTCGATCTTCCCACCTTCTGCGGTTTCTCCGATACCTGGCTTTGCAAAGATAGACTTTCCCTTGCTTGTGGCTTCTGAAGTCCACACTGTCGTCGAAATCTCAGCACCTTGATCCTCAGCCCATACCTTGCGGAAGAACAACTCTGCTCCGAGCTCAGTCGCCCATTGTTGTATCTGGCTCTTGTTGCTTGACCGGAGAAGGTCGTTTTTCAATTGGGCATGCGGATTCCACCGACCATTGTCTTCGATGATGTACTCATAGCTAACGTCCCATTGGGTACCATCGGGAGGGTTGCTTTCCAATTTCCGGTGAAAATGTCCGCACTGCCATTATATAAGCCCTCTTCGGTAAGAATGAGCGCGATCTAACTTACCGTCACAACCAGGCCCTGCTCCTTTAGCTCTCTCTCGATCACAAAGTCTTGCTTATCGCCCTCGGTCTCCTTCCGAGCAAATCTGAACTTCGGATAGATTTTCACCTCAAAGAACGCTTTCAACGCCTCGGGCTTGTAGTTCCAGAGAATCGTGGCCACAATATCTGCCATAGTGAAATTCTTCTTGTTGGTCAATTCAGTAAAGGTAGAGACATCAACGATACGCGGGTGGCCTCGTTTGTGAGCAGCTGAGCTCAACTTGGATTCCTTTTTCAACAGGAACTTGATATCAGGGCCATCAGTCATGCCGGGTGGATCATTTGTCTTCTTCGCTTTCTTGCGCTTAGGCTCTTCTGCGTCGCTTTTTTCAGAAACTGCCTGCGAGCACTCCGGAGTCAGCATCGCCTGTTAATGAAGAAAAGAGTGGATTGAAGGAATGTTTTGGGAGTAGAGAGAGGGTAAAGCCCCTAATGGTTCCCAATATGAATAGGCACGTGTTGGTGTAAGGGTAAGATGCCTGAAATTTTACGTACCGGCATCATCGTACGCTTCTTACTTGGCTTCTTGGCGGGCTCCGTCTGAGAATCTTTGGGGTTGGTCACAGGCAGTTTGAATCCCGACAACAAACCAGAGCAAGGTTCAGCTTCTGTGGTGATTGTAAGGCATTTGACGCAAGCTATCTCGTCCTTAGCCGTCGAGGACGCTTCGTAAGCCATGGCGGCAAGACACTCTTCACAATAAACGTGAAGGCAGCTGATGACATGCGCATCATCTGGTGTGTCGCCGCATTTCGCACACAAAGTACGCTCTTTGAATTCCGCAACTTTAGCCCCTTTTCCGAGTTCGCAAAGAAGGTTTGCGAAGTTGTTGGAGATGCTTCGACCCTTGCTGGCTGGTAAACGCGCCTGCATTGCGTCTGCTTGAACCTCCGCAGGAGTTGAAGGCATACTCTCTGCCGCCTCGGTCTCGGTCTCAGTCTCATCCTGCTCTACAAACAGGGGATCGCCCTCTTCGACAACATGATCCACGCTGATTTCTTCCCTCTCTTCTTCTGGTGCGGGACGCCGTGGTGGAAACCGAATGCCCATCCCAGGAAGATATTTGGGCTTCTTTGGAATCTCTTTGCGAACTCGAGCTGGTGTCGTTGCAACATCGTAGGTCTTTTCCGGGTTCGTACCAGAATTGTTTGCAGATGGCAAGCTCTCTTTTCCAACAACTGGTGCGGGGATCTGCTCCACATGAGAGTTTTTTGCAGATGGCAAAGCCTCCTTCTCCATAACTGGTGCGATTATTTGCTCCACCACCGATTGTTCCTCGACACTTTGTGCTCCAATCTGAGCAATATCCGCGGACGGCAAGCTCTCCTTTTCAAAGATTGGAGCAACAAGCTGCTCCATCACCGACAGTTTCTCCCTCACTGAACACGTCTTATCGTCTGCATTTGTGCCTCCAAATAGGGAAGATCCCCCAGGTTCTTCCTGGGTGAAAGCATCTGCCGGCTTCACCGCTCCAATATCAGGGTTGTGAGCTCCACTCTCCGTCTCTTGCTTCAAAGTCGCGGTATCTTCACGCTCGATCGTATTGTGCTGGTAAGAGGTAGACAACCTGTGACCACTATCGTGGCTTGGGGGCGGGGGAAAAATCTTGTCTGAAAGCACATCGAAAATTATTTGAGCCCTCAACGCAGCTCCAAGCCGGCTTTGAACTGCCACAGTGACTGCTGCTTGGATCTTCGAATCTATAGTAGCGCTGATGGACCCAAGCCTCTGGTCCAAAGCGGCTGATACCTGGCTCTGGACCAAAGCATCTAGGCTACCATTACTGAGACGCTGCTCCAATGCAGTACTCACTGAAGCTTCGATCCGGTCTTCCAATTTACCTGCACCAGATCCTAATTGCTGATTCAGAGCATCCATGAGACGACGTTCTAGTGACGTCGCAAGTGAGGCTTCAATCATGGCTTCTAGAGATGATGCTAGGCCAAACGCTGGCGTCTGAGCGCGGTCCATGGCGGTAATTGAGATCGAGTTGATGTAGTATGTGTAAGTAGATCTGGATGAGGTTGCGGGCTATGGGCCTGATGATGGCTTACACTAATGGCAAGTGTCTTCAATTGCTCATAATAAGGGCCGGGTCATAGACAGCAAAGCTCCTATCTTGAGTCGAAGCGATGGAAGTTGTTGACAGTGTAGTGCGTAAAATGGTACAAAGATGAGGTAGTTGTACTGGCGAAGAAACGATGAGAGCGAAGTGGTGAATATATAAGTGGGTCGAAGACGCCAGTGGGCTGTGAAGTCGAAACAGTGAAGGCAGCTGGTGAACTTTACCTGGTGAACCTATGGCCCAGATGTGATTGACTGGAATTCCGGTAATTATTGGAATTTAGATCAGTTCTGTTCTCTGGAAGTGAAAGTCAGCTTTAAAGATGGAAAAATTGTCTCTTTTTGGAGGAGCGCAATTTGGTTCTAAAATCAATTTCGAAGATACAGCGCCCGCGTCCTCTCGTCGATCCATCGATATGGTTTTTATTATCACGGTTCAGAGGCCCCGTCATTGGTGATAGGATATGTCGGAAGTCATGCACCGAGATCGAACATCTGAACCTAACCAATGAGCCAAAGGCTAGGAATGTTGAAGAACAATTTTACACAAAGCAGCAGTAACTGCCTTGCTTGCGAGACTAGTGAGAAGGTGTGTGGATAACAAACGTGAAGAAGGTGGGGTTTCCTATAGATAAAAATGAAAATATTCTTCTGACTTATCTGGCAGTGAAATCCTGCGCTGCGCTGACTCGCGCCTACAATAGAAAGCTGCGTATTAGGTAGGGAAAGTCTCATAGTGATACGAAGGCTTCTTTCGAACAGTCGAGCTGCAGCACAGCGTAAATAATATATTTCACCTGACTATCACAGAGGTTACGAAAAATAAAGTAGCTCCCAGTAGCTCCGTAATGGAAATAAGTGCGAAGTGCAGGCTCCACCACCATCAGCGGCATGTCCGTGGAGAACATCAGTCCCACACCCAGCTGATTCTGCTCGGGAAGTGGCATGACTTTGGCCTGCATTTCTGTCACACAAGCATTCAAATCCATGATTTTCTGTTTCACACTGCACAGACCTCTGCCCTGGTGCTTACTAAAAAATCTCGTAATGATGGTAATTATTTCATGCACAAAAAGCTTTGTCTCGTAGAATCGTGGCTTGTCCTTCACGGACGAACAGCGCATCCTTCCTTCCTCATTGTTTTGAGATCCAAAAGAGATATTCGTAACAGAAAAAGGTTTTTGTCTCTCCGTCAGCTCAATCCGCCTGGAGACCGTCAGGATCTATTAATTCGTTCCCGCACCTTGTTCGAAGACAATCTGACCCTTTCAGCCTTCGGGACTTTCTATTGAATGCGAGAAAGAATAATCAACTTCCTGCTTGGTATATGTCGTTACCAATATCAAAACAGATATCGTTCCTCCTTCTAATACACTCGATACTTACACCTATGCACTATGCATTACCTTCTCGCTACGATATTCCTCCTCTTGCTAAACCTTCAGGTCCAGGCAAGATCTACAGAATCAACCTCCGGCAGCCCAAGCCCCGTCGTCAAAATCTTAGAAGAAGGAGAAACTTTGTCATGCACAACACCCACCCCAATCCTTACAATAGAAACTTACAACGATAGCGCCTGCGCAGATGAAGACGGTATCTGTACACCAATATACGCGGATCATAACGCGATTGCAATGAATTGTTTCACGGTGAGTCGCGATCTACAAGACCTTGAGCGGATCGATGTCATGCAAACGGATAGGATCACTGGAGACTTGTGCGGGAAGTATATGGGTTCTCCAATTCTTGCATCGGGTACGGAAGGCTAATTATAGTGGATACGTGACACCTGCGAAGGCAGGTCAATGTTTCGATATTTTTGAATGCAACATGTCTCGTATTCTGGCATCATTGAGCAAATACTAAAACTGTTGGCAGGCAGTCCAAGGCGATCAGAGAGGTTGATGATTCGATGGTTCAGATGTGTCTATTGAATGGATGGAAGGAGTACAGGAATGGAGGAAATGTTGAGCGTGAGGCGATTTAGTAGCCGACATCATCGATCATCAGTGGATATTCGAATTCCATCTTGAAATCTTTTCGCCTCGCTACTCACCCCAACGAATAGAAAGATATTGATCACATTTTGTACAATCATGAGTCTTGGTGTTCTTGCAACAAAGGCAAGAACGCAAGCGAAAATCTGAATTTGCACGCAGTACGAACGTTGGTTGAAGAACTTTCTATCAGGCTTCCGCTCCCTGGAAGAGCGGTACCACCATCTCAGCATTAGGCGCGAGTGCTGCCAATGCGACACCATGTTGTTACGTCGCTTCTACCACCTCGGTCATTCACATTCTACTAATTCAGGAAATTTCGAAAGAGACTCTCTCCGCTTCCGCCCATTTCTTCGTCTCAAAGACGTGACGCCCGTATTCACTTGCTGATTTCTCGATTTGTTTCTTCTTCATGTCCTTTGTAAGGCCTGCCACTGGCACCCATATTCCCCTAGGTTTCATTATGTATTTGAACCTTGTGTACCACTTCCCTACTGTGCGCATCTCGGTCCTGTCTAGGTACTATGGGCTCTTAGTAGGCCACTTTTGGTAAGCAGACGAAATACATACATCAGTCCAGACGGTCTCGATTTTCTTGTTCGCGTTCTTCGTCTTTTCCTTTTCGTTTGACCCCGCATCAGTCTCGCTGGCAGATCCTTTGCGCTTCAGGAAACCGCACTGCGCTGGCTGGTTAACAAGGCTGTGGTGTAGATTGCCAGCTTCACTTACGTATACTGTGGTATCGAATCGCTCAATACAAAAGTCTAGATTCCCACTCACAGCTTTCTCTTTGCGGGTGAAGCTAACTTCCAGCTTGTTCTTTACTGCGAAGAAATCGTGGAGAAGCTCGGGACTGTAATTGTAAAGGACTGTAGCCACAACGTCGCCCATCTTCAATTCTGGTCCGCCTGTCGATTGTAGGTATGAATCGACGTTGATTAGATGAGCACGGCCTAGAATTCCATCTACGGGTAGCCAGCTGCAGGTATTAGAGTAAATTGGCAGATTATCCTGCGTGACGATGGGCCGAGTGCTCGTTTCGGCGGCATTAGGCTCGACTTGTGTGATTGTCATATCGGTTGAGCGAGTTTTCTTTGGTGCTTGGATACTGGACTCATCCAAGACGTCTGCCTTACGTTTGCTGCTTTCGGATTTCACAATTTTCGCTTCTCCCACTGCAAAAACATCTTGGTCCAACTTGACGGTCACGAACTCCTCCGCTTTCGACTCACGTTTGGGGCTTTGGGTTTTTGCTTGGGCGGTGGATATATGTGCGGATGAAGAGGCTTCTCGAGGCTCATCTGAGGCCTCAGGTACCGTATTCAAACCCGCCAGTTGAACCTCAAGCACGGGAGGCTGGGGTTTGGGCAAGTCTTTCGCAAGGGTAGCAGGCTGCTGAAGAGCAGCTGTAACGGACGCTATGAGCAGTTTTCGGGGAGTTTCTATCTGCTCTGCTGTGAACCCAGGCAAAGACGAGGGGCCTTGCGGATTCTTGCTAGCCGCATCCGGACTGACTTGGAGTGGACCCATCTGAGAAAGGTCGGCGATGGTAAGGCACACGTGAGACTCCGAAGGGTAGCTCACCCTGGAAAGAGGCCAGCGATTGACAGCTTTGGACTCCCCAGATTCTACGTAAGCGTTGACTTGAGTTCAAAACAACTAAATCGTAAGCAATTCGAGTCGTGGGAAAGACTTGGGGCCAACATTTAGGGGTGAGGCGTTCGACTATCAAATAGGAAGAAGTGAAGAAGGCTTCCGTCCTGAGAGGGGTAGAAGGAAAGTGAATATAGAGACAAGGTTCAGAACATCAGAAGCTAGAGTAAGGTTTGGCCTCACTTTCTTGTAATTAGTTGGCCTTGAGGGCTGGCGGCTCATTCAATCGTAACTCGTAACGGTCCCTTATCATCTCAGGCTCTGGCTCTGACTGCCATCGTCATCGTAACTTGGCATGATCACGGTGAAACAACCATCCACATCCATGCCGTCTCCACCACAAGGCTCTCGAAACTCAAATGCCAACGTAGCACCATCTTGTAGCCCCGCACCCAAAGGGCTCTGGTTCAATACGCTACCCTTCTTCACACCCTTGCCCTTTTTGACGTCTCCATCGTCCACCTCAGGTATAGCCAGAGGTATCCACCCTTTGCTGATATCGTATTTGTCTGCGAGCACACCAAAGACAATAGCTTCTGGATCTGACGGAACAAGTTTGCCGTCAATTTCTGTGATCCCTCGACCACTCATCATATCCAGGAGCTCTTGCTTGATTTCAGGAAAGGGTTGGCTTGGTGTCACGAAGAGTAGGAAGGTAGTTCTGTGTTGCTTGAATTTTAAAGTCCATTCCGAGGAGCTGGGTATTTTGGGAGGCTACACGGGTCAGCGATAAGACAGAGTTTGAATGTAGGAGTTCTCGTACCATGTTGAACTTTATGGGTAGTTTGGGAGGCACTGATTAATACTTTAATCTTTTGGACTTGTACGTTAAGAAGCTTGGCGCACGCGCCTCCAGACGCGATGCTACGGCGGACGATAGCTGAAGATAGGACAAAACCAAAAACCGAAAAACGAAAAACCAAAAAATGATCTGCGGCCCTACCGCGTAGGCTTTAAACCTCCTAACCTTTTTACTTTTTAATTATATAAATAATATATTTAATTATATAATACCTCCCTTAATTTATTTATATAATTTAAATATTAATTCTTATATTAAATATTTGAATATAATTAAAGTAATCGTTTAATTATATAATATAATAATTTTTAAAAAGAAATACTTTATCGCCTTTCTATAAGGAAAAAAATATAACTAGATATTATATAATAACTTTAAAATAAAAAAGATATCGGTATTAATTTTTATATACTTCGTTACCGATTTAAGAAATAAAGTTATAAATAAATTATTTATATATATAATTCTCTTAAATTATAAAAGTATATTTAATATATAATTTATCGACTCGGAGTTTAAAATAAGGAAATAATATTTATAATTTAAAAATAAAGATTTCGAAATAATTAAAACTAGCCTTATATAAATTTAAAAAGATATAAATTTTTAACGAAAAGAAAATAACCGGGAGGTTTAAAAATAAACGGATAATATAATATATTAATTTATATAATAAAAGCTTAGGAATAATATTATATAAAATATAAAATAAAGGTATTTAATAGAATATTTTTTAAAAAAAGGCTAGCTAGTCTTTAAATATATTATATAATAAACTTTACTTTTTTCTTATATTATATAATAAAGCTTTACTCTCTTTTTATATCGTATATTAATAATTTTAAAAATCGATTATTTAAATAATACCGGGATTTATTTCTAGTTATTATAAAATAACGATTATAAAATATATAACGAAAAAGAGGAGAATTTTTTATCTTTAATTTAAATCTTATATAGTCGGTCGATAATTATAATAAATTAATTAATTTTAGAATTAAGATTTATATTAAAATCGATATTTATATATATTATATCCCTTAATTTTAATACGGTATTATAAATTATATATAAATTAATATTTTATAAAGTTATTTTAATATTATTTTTAGCCTCGGATTATAATCTCGCTTTATATAATTAAATTATAGGTTAGAAATAAAAGTAATAATTTATATATATATTATATTATAATAAATATTCGAACTAAACCTCGAATTTAAATAATATTATATATATAATATAAATACTTCGAATTAATAAATCGAGTCGTAGTAGGTTTAATTAATTAAAATCGTAATTAGGATATAAATTTAATTCTTCGGAAATCTTTATATAATAAATTAATTCTCGAAGAATAAAAATACGAATATAATTACTCTCTTTATAATTTATTTTCCCGTTATCCGTTTATAGGTCGAGTAATTCGTAAATAATTAAAATATTTATTAAATTCGTAAATAGCCCTACCGCTTAAAACCGATTTCGGGGAGATTATTATTATACTATACTAAGACCAACTTTATAGTAGTTACTAAATATAATATATAAATCCTATATAAAGAGTATACGGCGTAGTTATACTATTTATATTATAGTATTATATTATAGTTTCCGGTACTCCGGAGCCTTTTTAGAAATAGGAGGTTTAAAACCCTCGCTCTAACTCTTTAAAGATTAATTCTAATATTTAAATATAAAGATTATTTTCTTATTAAGGCTTTATACTTATTTTCATATTATTATAAATACCCTAGATATTATAGTTTAATAATTTTAATCTTTCTTAATCTTCTTAAATAATAATTCGTTAGAAGTATAAAAAATCTTTCTAAAAATAATCGTCCCGAAGGCGAGACGTACGGGATTAATACTTTAAATAAAAATACGGGAGATTTACTAAAGAATATTAATCTTATAATAAATTAATAATTTATAGAATTAAAATATAAATAAAAAGCCCTTGAGAAAGAGGCCTCTATTATTATAATTTAGAAGAATATCGAAAATTTACGATATATTATCGTAGGTAAAGGAGATAAGGAAATTAAAAATAATCCTTAAAAATTAAATATCGAAGACGAAAACGGCCCGACGGTAGGTCGTAGTTAAATTAATCTTAATATAGATTAAGGTAATTTACGATTATCGAAATTATAGGATTTTTATATAAAGAATCCGTAAAATTATCGAGAATAAATTTATAACGTAAAGACCGTATTCCGTTTAATACCCGTAAATTTTCGAATAAATAAAAAGAAGATTTTATATATAATACCCTACTTAAAGGGGTAAATTAAGAAATTATAAAATAAATATAATAAACTTTATCTAATAAATATATTAATATAAAAGTTCTTTACGGATTATTTATTTAACGTAATCGAGGACCCTTTAAACCGAGTTATAAATATAAATTTTAAATATTAATATATACGTTAAAGGAATAATTAATCGGTATAAGATTTTAATATTTACCTTAATACCCTAGAAACCGAACTACCTCTTTATAATAAAAAGTAATAAATAGTTTATTTAATAACCTACCTAAAACCTAATATTTTAAAAGAAGTTAACTAGGCCTAAAGTATCTTTATTAAATAAACCGAATTTATATTATTTACGGCGCGTTACGAATATAATCTTAATCGAGACTTTAAGATATAAAATAATAATTAAGATAATTAATTAAAACCTCGGAAGAGGTATAAAAAGAGGTTAAAGGGCGGAGATAATAAAGATAAATTTAATACGAGAGGATAAAATTTTAATAAAAGTAGTTATAGAAATATAAATAAAACGTATATAACTCGCGCGAGCGATAAGAATCTTAAGGATATTAAATATTTTAATTATTATAAACTCGGCTACTACTTTAATAAATATCTAAAGAAGAAAATAAAGATTATTAATTATATCGGCGATTATACCGCCGAGTTAAAAAATAATAAACCCTTAAGGAAGTCTTTATCCCGAGGGAATAAAAGGAAATAAAAACCCGACCGAGTATAAATATCGATAGCGAAATTATTATAAACCTAATTAATATCGATATAAAAACTATTTATATTAAAATAGATAAAGATTTAAGAGCGGAGATAAATATTATTAATAAGATATTTATATAATAATATAACCTAGAGTATTTTAAAAGCGAGCCGTTACCGACTCTTAAATAAATAAGCGGGTAATTTATTTATTATTATAATATTTATAATATCGTCTACCGGTTAACCGATTTATAGAGATAAACTAAAGAGTATAATAATATTTTTTATTCTATTAATAAAAAAGGCTCGCCTATTATTATAAATATACTAGTTATAGAAAAAGAAAAGATTTAAACCGACTATAGTATATATACCTAACGGTTCGGTATCGCGCTAAATACGTATATATTAGAATTATTTAAGGATTTTACGAAATCATTAAGGACGTAGTTAATTATATATATATTAATTTATATTAAAGCTAGTCTTTTTAATTAAGATCCTATTAATAAGAACGAGGTTAAGAAAGGCGATACTACCGTTAATATAATATCTTTTAATAGTTCCGCTATCGTACCGCCTACGCTTCTTAATAAATTTATAGATTTTAATAATATCTTTTTAGATAAAAAAGTAGGTCGATTACCGTCGTATAAGGGCGGCGATTATATAATTAATATAAAGAGTAACCCGTTATACGGGCCTCTTTATAATTTATTAAATTTAGAATTAATAGAGTTAAAGAGATACCTAGACGACGCTTTAACGAAGGGTTAAATTAAATACTCCGTAAACCCCGCCGGGGCTTTTATCCTTTTTATTTTAAAAAAGGATAATAAATTATAACTATATATCGACTACCGAGGTCTTAATAAAATTATTATTAAAAATCGTTACCCGTTACTTTTAATTAGCGAGACGCTAGACCGCCCAAATAATATTATATAATTTACGAAACTTAATTTAAAAAATATTTATTATCGAATAAAAATTAAAGAAGGCGATAAGTAAAAAATAATATTTTATATACGGTATAATCTTTTCGAATATATAATAATATTATTTAGTTTAATAAATATATTTACTACTTTTTAAGCCTATATTAATAAATCGTTAACGGGTTTAATAGATATATTTTATATCGTTTATTTAAATAATATCCTAATTTATTTAAATTTAAAAGAGAAGTATATTAATTATATACGATAAATACTCGAACGCCTATAAAAATATTCCTTATTCGCGAGTTTTAAGAAATACGAGTTCTTTACTCGGTTAATTAAGTTTCTAGAGTTTATTATAAATACCGAAGGTATATCGATAAACGAATATAGAATTAATATAATTTAGTCCTAGCCAAAACTAAAGTCCTTTTATAATATATAAGTATTTTTAGGCTTTATTAATTTTTATCGTTAATTTATTTATTATTATTCGTAGATAATAGGCCTATTAACGGGTCTATTAAAAAGTAGTTAAGATAATAAAAAATTTAGTCTATTTAAATAACCTAAAGAGGTAAAGTAAGCGTTTTACCTACTTCGCGATTCATTTTTATATATATTTATTCTAGTATACTTTAATCTAGAATTAAAAATTCGGATTAAAATAAATACTTCTAATTTTACTATAACTACGATTTTAATATAATTATAAAATAATAGCGAATAATATCCCGTCGCTTTTTAGTCCTATAAGATATAGGGTTTAGAAGTTCGATATAAAATTTATAATAAAGAGCTCCTCGTAATTATTATAATATTTAAATAATAGCGATACTACCTCGAGAGTAGTTTATATAAATGTCACGGGGTGGACTTTGGTAGGAGTGTTACTATAGATATTTATTAAGATAGCGGGCTGAGCCCTACCGCTAGCCCTATCGGGACTAGGGTGACACTAGGATTCTAGTATATTAGGGCCAAATCCTCTATAGAATAATCATTATCTTTTATACTATATACTATTATATTGACCCCGTATTAAATGGTAGTAACGGCGATATTAACGTAGAACCATACCTCTTCTATATTAGTAAGAACGATTATACTAGTTATAAGTAGTAAAATAACCCCTAAAACGGCTAATATACTCCCTATTAACTACTATATTCAAAATAGCTTACTCCGTATCGATAGCGAGCCTTACCTACGTTATACCTATTTAGCGCTTCCGTACCGTACCCTACTACCTTAAATAAATACTTCTAAACTCTTTATTAAGTTATTAAAGTAACTTATTCAGTACCCTTTTCATTTAGAGTATTTATAATAAATACTAAACTAAATATTTAGAACGTCCCTTTATTTATTTCCCTTTTATTAATATAGTTATTTATTTTAGTAAGTTATTTATTAGGTAAATATCTAGCCTAGTAAATATATTACTAGTTATATCTCTTACGCTTCCGCTATAAAAAAAGAATACTAGAATACTAGTCTTTTAATACTACTCTTATTATTCGCCTAGTATTATTATTTTTAATATTTATTATTAATTATTACCCTAGTTATTACCCTAGAAGAAGTTTAGCTAAGCCCTACTATAGTTAATTTTATTTTCTATTTATAAGAATTCCTATTATTAAGTAAATATATCCTAAAATAAGTAAAAGTTACTTTTAACGTTAGACGAGTAGTTACCTAGATAGTTATACGGTCTTTTTATCCTCCTATTAAAGTACCCCTTTAGTATTTATTAAGGAGGGGCCGGAAAGCGAAGTAGTTTAATAACGACCTTTCGGAGTATATTAAATTTAAATAGCCTACTATATAGCTGCCCTAGGTTATAAATAAAATATTTATAATACCGTTTATCGGTACCTTCCGAAGGGATATTAAAGAGCTACGTTAACGCCTATAAAAGGAGTAGCCTTTAGAGGACGAACCTAAAGACGAAGAAATTATAACTCCTCCCGAGCCCGAATAACCTACTATAGATTCCGAATAGGTAATATAATTTATAGAATCGCCAGAAATTTAAGCCCTTATTATTAGGTTAGTAGCTAGGATAAAGGAAGGCCCGGTAGGACCTTAAGGCCTATTAAGAGTAAATAACTTAGCTAGTTAAGACGGTACTAGTATTAAAGTAAGCGCCTAGAATAAGTTAAAACTCGAAGAGAAGGCGATAAAAAGGATAACTTATTTATTTTAAGAAGGTATATTATATATAAAAACGTTTTCGACTTTAAGGATCGCGTTAACGATATAATTAAATAATACGGCGAAGAGGAGGTATAAAAGCTTCTATTTTTATATCTTAAAGAAATAACCCTTAAATAATTCTCGAATAAATTAAATATTAATATTAAGGCGTTAATACGTACCTTCGCTAACCCTAAATAAATAGGTTATTTTATTAAGCGATTTAAAATAAAGACGCTAGAAGTTATATATAAACTTCGTTTTAATAAATATAGATTCGTTTAGGTACGTACTAGTAAGACGCCTAGGTAGTATACAAATAAGATATTTAACCTAACTAGGGCCGCCGATATTCCTAGTGTATATTAATAAATATCCATAATCTACGACTATATTAGCTCTAATTTTAAGCCTTTTATTAATCCGCCTAAATCTAGCGTCCTACTAGATAAGTTCCTTAATTTACTTAATACTAAGGAAGAAGCCTAGCTAGGAATAATACGAAGTAATAAAACGACTAGGCCTCTACCGCCTCCTAAACTAGAGGGCTTACGGTAAGGCTAGTAGAATTATTAATAACTTAACCGGTTCCGGCTATAATAGAACTAGTTACCTTAAGCTACTTCTTATTAATTTATTAATCCGGCCTATTAGAATATACTAAATATCCCTTAAACGCAGTAGTAGCCTCGTTAAATTTAACCGCTACTTACTCAGTTATAGATTACTAGTAGTAGTACTAGTAATATATCTTTCCCTCCTAGAAATAGGAATCGTCCTAACTTTTAACCGCGCTAAGAAAACCGCGGGCTTATAACCGGTAGTTATAATTTTAACTGTTTCGGGCAATAATAAATACCCTCTAGGCGTATAACTATTTACTATAAAACCGAGGTATAAAAGGATTATTCTTAGGAAGATAATACTATAGAGTAATAAATAGAAGAGTAATCTACGCTTAACGTTAATTACGCTAAGGAGTAGAGCCAGGATTAGTAGTAAAAGGATTATTATAATAAATAAGACGAAATAGCCGGCTATTAGGTAACTATTATTGATTCGCCTAAATAAATCGAGTGCCGTATCTATAAGGAGTCGTTCTCTTTTAAAAACGTACTATATACGTACCTTAGAAGCTAAGGCTTAGGTAAGAACCCTACTAAAGCCTCTTACCCTAGACGTTTAGTTATAAATACTATTTAGAAGAGTAAATAACCTTCGGTGATAGACGAGAATATAGAAGCCTATTACTAGGCTGAAACGAATAACGAATTACTAAAATAAAAGCCTATTATTAAATTAAACTACGACTCTTCTAAAAATACGGGAATAGGATAAATATTTAGGAAATACCGGTACGCCGGTATTTAGGTCGGCCTAGACCCTGAAATTAAAATAGAAAAGAGCTATAAAGATACTAGCTATAGAGTAACTATCGCCGACTATAAATTTATAGTACGCTTCCTCCTAAAAGTTAGAATTCGTACTATAGTAACCCTATTCTAAGTTACCGGTATTAATACTAACCGCTATACTATTTCTAAATATATCGTCACCTCCTTATACTTCCCCGGGAAAGATAAGAGCGGTAATAAAGTAATAACCGAAACCGCCCCTAAGGAAGTTTATATTATAGATAATCTCAAAGTAAATATATTTATTAATATAGACATTATGGCCCCTAAAGGAATTAATATATTAGTATTTAGTTAAGTAGCCCGTATTGGTAGCTACGATATAGAGTACCCTATCGACGTCTATTTAAGGGGTATAAGTATAAACCGGCCGGTATATACTACGAAAATAAGAGTTATCCCCCTATAAGTTATTATAATTATCGAAGTCTATAAGTTTAATCTACTAGCACGAGACTACTTTTTTAAACCGGTAGATACTAACCTATATCTCTTTACCGGAATCGTTAACGATAGAATAAAATCAGTACTTATAAAGAATAAAACGGATAAGTTCGTTAAAATCCTAAGAAATATAAGGCTTGGCTAGGTACTAGAGGTTTAATTTAATAACTACTATAGTATTACTATAAACGATAACGACGTTCGCGAGCTCGCTATACGAAGGCCTCCTTAGGAGTATAAAGAAGCTTTTATTAAAAACGCTTTTAATAGTACGGTTACCGCTAGTACTAGCTTATTACTTCTTAAGTAGCCTTTAAGGGGTAAAGATATAAAGAATTTAACTAGTTCCCGGCCTTCTATTCTATTAATAGAGGTAACTACTTCGGTAAAAAATAATATCCTCCTAAACAATATTATTATTCATAGTAAATAACCGGAGCTAGTAAAGGTTATTAATTAATTCCTTATACTCTAGGTAGAAGGAGGCTTTATTAATATTCTAGAAAATAAATAAATACGTATACTACTTCGCGCCGACTAGGAAGATAAAGTACTTAAAACGGTACGTATTTATCCTATAGGTAATAAGAGCCGGAAGATTATTAACGAAACCTTTAATAAACTATATATTCAGGGACGACTTAAATAGACGATATAAACTACTTTATTTAGCTTCCTAATCTTCGTTATTTATACTATAAGATTAGACGGTACTAAGAAGGGCCGTACCGTTATTAATATTTAAGATTTAAATACTATAGTTATAATAGATATCTACTATTTACCTTTATAGAATAATATAATTAGCGCCGTCAAGGGTTATCGTTAGATTACCGTTATCGACGCGGCTAGCTTCTTCTATTAATAGCGAGTATACCCTAAAAATAAATATAAGTTCACCGTCGTATTACACCGCGGCTAAAAGACTTTTAATATTACGGTAATAAGATTTAAGAACTCGCCTACGTACGTATAACGGTAAAAAACCGGATCCTATATATCTATAAGGTATTCGCCCGAGTATATATCGATAATATTATAATATTCTTTTAGACCCTCGAGGATTATATTTAGTACCTATATACAGTATTTTCCTTATTCGCTAAATTTAATATTTTAATTAACCCTAAAAAGGCGTTTATCGGCTATCCGTTAGTTATACTATTTAGTTAGAAAATTAACTCGTTCGGGCTATTAACTTCTAAAGAAAAACTTATAACTATTAAATAACTAGTTTTCCCTTAAACGTTAATAGTATTTAAAACGTACCTAGGAATAACTAGTTAGCTAAAAGATTATATTAAAGATTATACTACTCTAGCTAGGTCTTTATAAGATAAGAAAACCGCGCTACTAAATAAAATACCCCCTATAGGCGCTTAACGATAGGAATATATTAAAAAGACTAGTTTTAAATTACCTTCCCTATAGGAGATCCGTTCGTTTAAAGCCATTTAGAGTACCCTTTTTAAACCTTCCTTTTTATACTACTTCGACGATAAAAAGGAACTATTTATCGACTTTAACACTAGTAAGGAATTCGGTTACGAGGTTATAATCTATTATATTATAAGAGAGCTAAAAGACCCCTATCCCGACTAGAAGTAAATTTAGTTTATCTTTTTCCTTAGCCGACTCTTTAAGAATATAGAAATACGCTATTAACCTACTAAAATAAAACTAGTAGGAATAATATAGGTATTTACTAAGGTTAAGTATATAGTCGAATCAACCCCTAAAACGGTCGTCTATACTAATTATAGAGCTGCGCTTAGTATAGCCAAATAAATAAATATAACTACTTTATCTATAATAAAGACTAATTTACGTATCGTACGGGCCTTAGATTATATTCAGCGTTTTTAAAATATAAAGATCCGTCATAAACCTAGCGCTAAATATATAGTACTAGACACCCTATCCCGACTATAGTAGAAGGACGTAGTTAAGGACTTTTTAGAAGGCGAGCTAGATATACTCTAAATATATATATATAAGGTCTATATACTAATAGAAATAAATATATAGTTTAAATAAAGATTATTTTAAGGGTACTAGAATAACGACTTTTAGGCCAAAATAAGTTATATATTTAACTATAACGTAGAAACTAGCGAGGATACCACAGATCTTCCTTTTTCGAAGGGGAATAACGGCTTAATATAATATACCGATAATTTGGTTACTAATCGAGTATATACGCTAGAACGCCTATATATACCTTCTTTATACGTTAAAGCCTTATTTAACGTCGTATATTCTAGCTTATATATAGGAAGATATAAATACTATAAGATTATAACTAGGTACTAGTATATATATAAACTAAATAAAAAACTAGGGGAGTATTTACGATACTATTTATAATATTAATTATTCGGTACTCCTAGGTATAAGCCTTATAGAGTATTATAACTTATTTTTATACCGCCCTCTTCTTTCTATATAATTTTTATCGATTTTATCCTAGCCTTACCCCTTTCGCAGGAAGGATTCAATAATATCATAATTATTATATATAAATTTTCCTGAAAGGTAACCGCGATTCTAGGAAAATTAATATAAAAGGTAGAGTAATAGGTAGATATACTATTACGTCGCTTATATTTAATAAACTAGGGTATTCCGAAGGCTATTCTTTCCGACCGCGACCGTAAGTTTATAAATACCCTATAGAAGGCTCTATTTAATAAGTTTAGGGTAAACTTAATATTCTCTATTATCTATTATCTATAAACGGATAAATTAAGCGAGCGCATAAATTAGACTATTAAAATTATATTACGATTCTAGATCGTTACCTTATAAAACCCTAAAGCCTAAAAAGAGGTACTACCTTTTATAATTATATAATATAATAATACGTTTTCCTAGCCCATTAACTGCACCCTAAATAAGGTAGCTTTCGGTTTTACCGTTAATAACGCGTTAGACCTAGGAAGTTAAGAGAATAACGTTTTACTAAGAGAGCTAGTACGTATTTAAACTTCGGATATAATTACCTTTATTTAAATATACGATAAGGAGTATTATAATCGTATTTATTACCCCTAGTATTTCCGTAGAGGGGACTAAGCCTTACTATACCTATATAAAGATTATAATATTCCGGTAAATAAGTTTACTAGTCGTAAATATAATTAATAAATAACTAGTTTATTTAAGGTTCTTAACCGTATCGGAAGGCTCGTATACCGCCTTAATATCCCGGAAAATTAGAAGATTTATAACGTATTTTAAATAATATAGCTAGAGTAGTACCTACTACCGGATTAGGACCCTTTTAAATATCTATAGCCTACGAACCTTAAAGTAATAGAAACCGAGCGAGACGACTTAAAGCTAGAATAAAAACTAAAGCGTATCCTTAATAACCGCGTTATTAAAAAGGGGAAGGGTTACGCTACCGAATACCTCCTATCCTAAAAAGGCTAGGGATCTATATAGGACCGTTAGATAAACATAAAGAATATTTTCGCGGACGAACTTATTAAGGAATACGAATAATAGGCTAGATATTAAGCTAAATTCTTCTTCTAGGGTCGATAACTCTAGAAATATAATTATACTTCCTTTTTATATTACCGCCCTTTACCTACCTTTATTAGGAAATAACCGCTATATTAAATCTACCTATCGAGCTCTATTTAGAGTACGGGCACTACGATAATATTAAGGGGGTATTATACCGAGAACCGGTAAAACTACTCCTTTATAATCTTAAATCATTCGCCCAGTCGCACGTAGAGCTATATGGCCCGAATATCCTAATAGTATATTACTTATATACTCCCCTATATAGACTTAAGTATATACCCCTTATTATCGCTACTTCTTAGCTAGGTAGTATACTTATAAGAGAAAAAGCTTCGGATTAATTAAATCGGGACTAGCTCCGCGCTAAAATAGTTTTAATTCTAAAAGTACCGCTAAACGACTTTCCCTAGCCAGCTAGATTTACGCTAAGACCTTACTTTTCTAATATATATTTAGGGCCCTAGTCCTTTAGTATTAATACTCTTATAACGCCACGCGCATACGCCCCTATTTCATTAATATTATGGTTCCTACCGTTAACTACCTACGTTATCCCTATACCCCCCTGTCGCCTTACCTCGCTATCGCGATTTTAATACTAAGCTTTACGGCTCTACGCTAAATTTTAAGGCTCTACGGGCCTACCCGTAATTCGGTTAATAATTTAGAATATATATTTCTTACTTATTTACTATTATATATAGACGCTATTTACGTTATTAATTACGATACCCTATATAAACGTATTAACGAGGGCGTTAACTTCTTTCTTTTAAAAGGGGCGATTTATTACGGGGTAGACTTTAGTAGGAGTATTACTATAAATATCTACTAAGACGGCGGGCTAAGCCCTACCGCTAGCCCTATCGGGACTAGGGTGACACTAGGATTCTAGTATATTAGGGCCAAATCCTCTATAGAATAATCATTATCTTTTATACTATATATTATTATATTAACCCCGTATTAATAAAGTAGAAATCTTAACCGATTATAATAACCTAAAGAGTTTTATAAATATTAAATAACTAAATAATCGCTAGGCGCGCTAGGTAATAAAACTCTTATCTTTTAATTTCTTAATTTCGTATTATTTTAGGAAAAAAACCTAGCCGATAATCTTTTATATTATTTTAATTATAAAGACTAGGATAACTTTTTAGATAATATATTACTTATATTATAATAGAAGTTATTAAATTTAGAAAGTATTAATTAAGGCCTTATTTTCGCTACGATATAAGATACGTTCGTAGATATAGAAGATTTAGAGGTAGATAATACTTCGCTAGTATTAAATAATATATCCGTAGGTATCGCGTAAAACCTAATATATATAAAATTTACGTTATTAGGGTCTTTAAGGTTTACCGTAAAAAAGGTATATTCTTTAATAATATATTTATCTAGGCCTAGGGAGTTAATATTTAAACGGGAAATTCTAAAGAGTTTAAGCGAGATATTTATTTAAATCGATTACGATATAATAAAGGAATTATTTAATTTTATCGCTAGAACTATAGGCTATAAACTATTTATTCCACGTATTATTACTAAGTTAATAGTATTTTACGAAACGGTTTATAACGCTAAAAGTTTATTAATAATTAAAATAATTCGCGTTTTATAAAAGGATAATTCCTTCTCGTAAATAAAAATCGCCGAAATTATATAAGCGGATTATTAACGTTCCGCCGGAGTATAAACTTTAGATTCTATATTAATTTTTAAATATAATAATAAAATCTATATATTTAAAGAAGGATTAGTCCGCGAAGAGCTACTAGAATAATATTATAACGATATATTAACGGGGTATTTTAGTATTAAAAAGATAACGGAGTTATTTACTAGAAAATATTTCTAGAGTACTCTTAAGGCTAACGTACGGGAATATATCGATATATATAATATATATTAACGGGTTAAAGTATATCGATACCGCCTTTATAACGAAATTAATTCCTTATTATATCCTACGGGGCCGTAGAAAGAAATTATAATAAATTTTATTATTAACTTACTTTTAAAAAAACGATACGGGCGCGTTTATAATACGGTTTTTATAGTTATAAATAAATATATAAAGATATTACGATATATTTTAACTATTAAAATAATCGACTCTACGGGGTTAATAGAGTTAATATTCGAAGAAATTATCTTAAAGTTTAGAGTTCCTAATAAGATTATTTCTAATAAAGATTTTATCTTTATAAATATATTTTAGTTAGAGGTATATTATTTAATAAAAATTAAAAGACGCCTAAATATTATATTTTATCTATAAACGGATAATTAAATAAAACGTTAGAATTAAATTTTAAAATATTATTTAAGAACCTTCTATTTAAGCGAGTAAAATAACTAGGTAGTACTTTTATTTATAATAAAATAAATATATTATAGTACGTAGTATACGATAATAAAATAGATACTATTTATAGTTATATATAGTTATAATTCTTTTCTTAAACCGCGTCTCGAGGGCGAGACGTACGGGGGAGAAGTACCGTCGGTATAAAAAAGAATTAAAAATTAAATACTTTAAGAGAGTACCTAATAAAAGCGTAAATTATCGCGGTCGAAGCGTAGAAATATAGCTATAGTAGAAGGTATAAACCGAAATTATTTAATATAAATAATCTTATACTATTATTAACTAAAAACTTAATATAAAAATAATTAAATAAGAAGCTCTCTTATAAAGTAATTAGATTATTTAAGATTTTGGACACCGTCGGAATATAAGCGTACCGCCTAGGATTATTAACTAGCTACCGTATTTATAATATTTTCTATATATTACTTCTAAAGCCGTATTATTAACAGTAGAGCGACGTTTCGATTCTTAATATACTTTTATTAAAATTAATAAATAATATAAATAAATAGGAAGTAGAAAAGGTACTAAAAAAGAAGAAAATAAAGGGCGAGGTACTTTACCTTATAAAATAGCTAGGATAATTAAAGACCTTTAATAAATAAACTAATATAAATACTTTAGATAACGCGCTAGAACTATAAAAAGTATTCGAAGAAAATACGAAGATAAAAAAAATATAAAAAGTAAAGAGTAAAAAGAGGAAGCGTTATTAATTATTAACTACTATTAATTATTTCTTATTAATTAACTTCGAGCGAGACGTATCCTTACGGCTAGCGGGGCGCTCGCGGGTATATTTATATCTAGGGCGGCTAGTTTTCTTAATATTAAAACTCGGCTATTTACGAATAAGACCGGGGCCGGGAACTCGAATTAAAAAACGAGGGGTAAAAATAAAACTAAAATTAGGATCTTTTTCTTTATCTTTAACTTCTTTTTTAAAAACCTCGCGAGAAGATATTAATTTATTTAAGATATAACGATTTATATTCTTTATACCGCCGTATTAAAGGCGAGGCTCTACGTTATCTTTAATTAAAAGAATTTTACGATTAAACGTTATAACTTTTTATATATTACTAGAGAATAAAATAAGATTAATAATATCGAGATCGTTAATAATAGGCGTATTAAATTAATTAGTAGCGGGATTAAAGCCGGGAGAAGAGTCGTATTTAAAGGCGTCTCGTATACGCCGTGTACGAGTATCGTCCTCGTCTTTATCGTCGGCTTTATTTTCGTCCGTCGATTCGAGAAAATTATTAAATTAATATTATATAATCTTATTTTAAGGCGTACCCGTATCCCGGGTAATAATCCCTCCTTAAAGAGTTATTAATATACGAATTATATCTAAATTATATTAATTTACTAGAGTATAAAAGGTATTATTTATACCCTCGACGCTTATAGTAAACCGAGATATTAATTATAATATATCCTTCCTTCTCTTAACGTCGCCGCTTTTAAATTTAATCTCCCGAAGGAAGGTTATAATATCTTTCGTATATTTAACGACTTACTCGCGAAAACGCTCGTTAAGGCCTCGACGTTTTAAACGATTAAAAAGAAAATTTATAAAGGTATAAAATTTAGTAACGGAATCTAAATACGTTAATATAATTCGGTTTTAGAATATAAACGATATATAGAATTATATAAGTACTTATTCTTTACGTAATAAGTATATTTTATATATAATATCTTATTATATAGGATATAATTATCTAGGTTTATCCGCTTAGAGTAGCGGAGCTATAAAAATACGGATAAAGGCGGGGTAAGAGTAAAGCGGGCGGTTATTTTATAGGGAGCGAGAGTCGGGGATATATTAAATATCTAAATATTATCGTTAGTATCGTACACTATAGAGATTAAACTAATATACTAAGTATTAAAGTAATTTAATTATATACGTATCGTTAATAAGGTAAGGTATAGAACTAATAATTTAAAAATAAAATAAATATTACGAAATATTAATTCTTTTAAAATATAAATAAATACTTTATTTAAAGATAGAATAAGTTATTTATTTACTTTAATAATTATAAGTTTAAAGAAAGAATTTAAAAGAAGAAAAGAAAGACTTATTTAAACTATAATATATTAACTCTGGCCTTACCTACGGAATATATATATAATATTTATAACCTTAAAGAAAGAGTTTAAAGATACGGCCGAGATTATTATAAGTTAATAAAAGTTTAAATATAGTATAGTTATCGATAGTAGTATATAGGAGTTTATACGTATAAAAGATAATAGGATATTATAAAAGAAGAAAAGTTAGAAAGTCGACGAAGACTTCGTACCTACGCTAAGACCGTTACTTATATATATTTACTCTTATAACTAGAGTTCTTCCTAAATAATAAAATAGAATAATTCACTTTACCGCCGATATCGCTAAAGCCCTACTAATAATAAAGGTTTATAGTTTTCGACGGTAATTATAATATTCTTTCTCTTACTTTTCCCTTTAGGTTTAGAGGTTTTTATTAAATACCTAATATAATCTATAACTATATAACTACGCCGATTACGAACTATACGCGACGTATTATTAAACTGTAAGATATAATTTATTTCCCTCTATTTTTCCTACTAGGTTTAGAGGTTTTTCTTAATATATTATTATTATAAAAATAGGAGAATTAATAAAATTAGATAAAAGGCGTAGGCGTTACGCGTACGCCTTATTTGATTTGGATTCTCCTATATTATACTCCTTCGTCGGAGTATAAAAACGTTAAATTAATATCTATTAATTTCGAGGGCGAAACCCCTAGAAGGGGAGGTAATTATTATACTATACTAAAACTAGCTTCACGGTAATTATTAAATATAGTATATAGATCCTATATAGGGAGTATACGGCGTGGTTACGCCATTTATATTATAGTATTATATTATAGTTTTCGGTACTCCGGAGCCCCTTTAGAAATAAGAGGCTTAGAGCCCTCGCTCTAACTCTTTAGAGATTAATTCTATTTTTTAAATATAAAGATTATTTTCCTACTAAGACTTTATACTTACTTTCATATTATTATAAATACCCTAGGTACTATGGCCTAATATTTATATTAAAATCGTATTAATATACGACGGGCGGTTTATATAAATTCGTATTACCGTTATAATTAAAGACCGAGCGGCGATATTTCGCTTTAAAAAACCGAGTATAATTTAATTTAATACGGAGTATATAAAGGGGCCGAGACCTTAATTAATAATATTAAATTAAATATAATCGTTAACGTAGTTAAAATAATAAAAAATAATTATATTTATTTAAGATATTTATATAATAATTAATTATTATATAATAAAATTAAAAAGTTATACGAAGAAGAGTTAAAAGATAAAAGATATATATAATAAAAAATAAATATATATAATAAAGAAGAAAAAAGAAAAAGGGGAAAGAATTATATAAAGAATATTTAATATAAATTCTTAACCCTATTATTTATATTATATAAATCGGTTATATTATTATCCTCGGATATTGTCAAGGTGTAGTTACTTTAATAGTAAAAATAATAGTAGTATAAAAGATATTGATTATCTATGGAGGATTTGGCCCTAATATACTAGAATCTAGTTAAGGCGCTAGTCCTATTATGGAAGTACCGAGGCTTAGCCTAGTAATATTTATACTAGAGTCTACCCCGTGACAGATCGCCCCTTTTTAAAGAAAGACGTTAACGCCCTCGTTAATACGCGGATATAGGGTATCGTAAATAATAACGTAAATAACGTCTATATATAGAAATAATAAAGTAAGTAAATATATATAGTATATCCCTAGCTCTTAAATAGTCGGTGCGGGGTAGTTACGAGAGTATCGTAGAGCCTTAAAGTTTGGCGTAGAGCCTTAATTCTTAGTATACTTTTGGATACTAATTCTAGCGATAGTAAAGTAAAGCGATAAGAAGGTATAAAGGTAACGTAGGCGAATAGCGGTAGTAACTATAGTATTAATGAAATAGGGGCGTATGCGTTTGGCGTTATAAAAGTATTAATAGGGAGGTACTAAATAATCGACTTTTTTATATATAAAAGTGAGGTCTTAGCGCAGTTTTTGAATGGCTAGCGATTTTTAAAAATAGTTATTTACCGATATTTTTAAAATTAAAACTATTTTAGCGCGAAGCTAGTCCCGATCTAACTACTAGCGGTTAACTCTTAAGGAATACTAGTAGGTATCCTTATCTTTAAGAGTAAGGTTAGTTAGATATACTATACCGTATAGCTTCTTCGTTTACTACTACCGTCGCAGCTTCTAGTATTCTAGATCACTCTCCTACTCTTAAATAACTAAGTCTGCGGCGTAGGCGGCGGGCCGGCTATTATAGTTATAGGGATTATAAAGCTTATAGGGTTTATTATTAAACGGCTTATTATTAATTTACTTCTAATTATTCTACTAGTAGGGTTACCGCTAGGGCTACTACTAAAGCTGAAAGTAAAATAGTTTTTAAGGTAGTATAGGACCGCGTATTAAGAATTCCTCCTAAATTAATAGTTTACTATCGATATCTTCAAGGAATTAACTTAGCGTTATTATCACTTTTGGCTTAAGGAGATCCCGACGTATATTTATATAAAATACATTCCAAATAATTAAAAGCTGGGAGTATATTAAGGTAATATTTATAGATTTAGCGAGGTAGAGTATATTCTAAATAAATATACGAGGATACGTGCCCTTTCGGATATCCTAGGGTATATATATAAGGGTAGTGATCTTAGCTATTACTACTAATATTCGGATTTTAAAACGATTAATTAATATCGTATACTACTACTATAAATCGGTGGCGGTATTACGCAGTAGGTTCTTTTCAAGCTCTATTAGCTCGATTAAGTACCATATTAAAATTAAGCCATATAGGTACGTAGGAATGATATTCTTAATAATAGTGTATATATTAGGCTTAGTATTTACTACATCCTTAAATCTATCTATAAAAACGTAGACGTCTTAGTAGTAAACGTACTTTCCGCCGTTTAGAACTAGGGCGTCATTTCCAGGCTTATATTAAGAGTTAAAGAAACTAACGTCTTCTACCTTTAGTTTATTACTTTTACTATTAGTATTAGAGCTAGCTTAAGGCTCAGGTATTTCTCGTGTTAACGAGTAAAGTAAAGTAGATTTCTACTACTACTACTACTACTATTAAGTATTAAGCTGCTACTATATTTAACCCTACTAAATCTATATCTAGTATAGACGCTCTAAAAGATCTCCTATTATATTACTAAAAGTAGTTATATCTATTTCAAGGTATTCTAGTATTATTAAGGGATTTTTCTAAAAGCGAGTACTGGTCAGCTTATTCGAGTTACCTAATATACTAGCGGTAATATCGACGGGCCTATTAAAAGGGTCGGAAGTAAGGCGTAGTAGGAGGGCCTGAGTAAATAACGTATTCAGTACTATAAATAAACGGTTTTAAATATTAAGTTATATTAGGGTCCCAAGGGGAGCTATAGGTAGACTAGTATATATACGGAAGCGTCTTAATAGATAAAATAATCGGTATATACTATTACTACTACTTATCAAGGTGTGGTTACTTTAGTAGTAAAAATAATAATAGTATAAAAGATATTGATTATCTATAGAGGATTTGGCCCTAATATACCAGAATCCAGTTAAGGCGCTAGTCCTATTATGAAAGTACCGAGGTTTAGCCTAGTAACACTTATACTAGAGTCTACCCCGTGACAGATATACTTTATAATCGATTATAATATAATTTATATTAAAGACGATTTATTATATAATATTTTAAGGCTAATTAAATAGGAGCTTTATTATATATTTAATTTTAAATATTTTTTAAACTACGGTTCCTTAACTAGTTTTAAATAATTATATAATAAATTTTTAATATATTAAGAAAAATAATCTCTTCGTATATAACTTAAAATTATATTATATTTTTAAAATATTATTATATAATCTTTAAAAACTAGTTAAATAGGAGTTATTATATATAATTTATTTTAAATATTAATTAAACCCTAGTTCTTTAATTAGCTTTAAAATATTATATAATAAATTATTTAAATACCGAGAATAATAATCTCTTCGTATATAATTTATAATTATATTATATTTTTAAAATATTATTATATAATTCTTTAAAGCTAGTTAAGAAATCGTAGTTTAAAAAATATTTAAAATTAAATAAACGGAGTAACTTCTATTAATAATATAATAATAATTTATATTTATATAAGAAATAATTAAAATAAATTTATACTCGTATATAATTTATATTTTAAACGATTTACTATATAATCACCGCGTTATCGTTAGCGGATTATCTGGTTTTAAAGCCTGCGCGGTAGGGCCGCAGATCATTTTTTAGTTTTTCGTTTTTCGGTTTTTGGTTTTGTCCTATCTTCAGCTATCGTCCGCCGTAGATGCTTCGACGTACCTATTTAGCCGCCAAATTATATCTACTTAATGTAGCAATTTGACAGCATCAGCAAGACATCCCCAACGCTTACGGCTGTCTTGTAGTCGTGACTTGGACTGATCAAGACTTTTGAATAGCTACCATCATGGAACAACCAGATGCCCCATCTGAGGCTGCCAGGAGGATTCGAGAAAGGAGACTTCGGCATCTAGATAGCCCAATTCCCACCCACGAGAACCGTCTCTCCACCCCCTTCTACTTCCGCTTTCCAGCCGCAACCGCTGTTGCTTTCTTCACAGGACTTTCCCTAGGCCTCTCACACGGTAGCAAGACCGCTGGGTTGCGTTTCCGAGCAGAGAATTCACATCGATTTCCAACGACTGCTACAGGATGGTACCTCTACCATAAAAGCAAGAACTACCACTGGATGCTTGGAGGGCTCAAAGAGGGTATGAAGATGGGAGCGAACGTAGCTTTCTGGGGCGGTGGCTTCTTCTATGTCGAAGAGGCGGTGGATCGGATGAGAGGGAGGAAGGATTTTCTATCTACTGTCCTGGCTGGGCTAAGTATCGCTGGGGGATTCAGTGCTTGGAGTGAGGATTTGAAACAAGAACATTGGTTCATAGACAAAGGCTGATCTGCTGTTAGACCGGTTTCCATTGTTGACAGCAGCACGTACATGCCGGGTAGGCCTGTACGGCAGTTTTGCTTTCGGCTTGGCACAAGATATGCTAGGTTTAGCACGAGGCCGACGACTGGGCTGGGTTGACTTTCTGTGGGGAAAAAAGGCTGATCTCTGATAACGGAAGACTGAGGGAAAGAAGCGCGGCCTGCAGTCCTGTTGTACAACGTATTGAAGATTCACTAAATAACGGTGACGGAAGACTATTGGGTGACACGAAGCAACTCCTCGACAGGCAGCATAGCCCTGGACAGAGGTTTCTCGGAGCTCCGCCTGCATAAATTCCGTCTCGAGTGGCGTCGCGAGACCAAGAATGCGACCAAGGAAACGATTCAGAAAGATTATCAAGATCGGAAGACCTCTATTCGCTAATTGATGCCGTATCAGCTCAGGCGACAACGCAGAGCGCTACGAGGATAGTCATAGAGGACGGGGCAAATGGGACAGGGGTGTGCAAGCATCGTGGGTATCTTACCAAGTCAGACTGGCATGGTGGCTTGATGGGTATGGTCCACAATGCAGTTCCCTACAAGTCTAATGGATCTTCGTGTCTGCGGTGGCATGACGAGAGCAAGCTTCTGAGTGTTTGGTTCGTTGGTCGGGATGCCGAGGCGCGATAGTCCTGTGTGTAAGGTTTGACGCCGAAGCAGACAACGATCGATCTGCCCTTTTGGAGATCTGATTGGTCCGCAAAATAGGGTATCCTGGGCCCAGGTGCGAATGATTCCACCTGGTGGCCAGATAAATTAGCCTCGTTTGTCTATATAAGTATCACACAGCTGGGCCACGGTATCAGGACGCCATGATAGAGCTCCTTGTCCAGGCTCGTACCCAACATTCGTTGTACACATAGTAAGTGTAGTACTAATGGAGATTCCTACCCCATCAATGTTGTGTATCCTCAGTATCTATATAAACGTCTTCCTCTTTCTTTTCTTCCTTCTCATACTACTACTATCATATTCAAAATCTCCCAAAGTTCATCTCTGCTTGTCTACAAGCGACTTATCAACACGAATACAAGGGATTACTAGCCTTCGCAACTTGCAAAACTCGTCGCCATAGTTAGACATTAGATCTAACTTCCTTTGAACATGCCCTGCACACTCCTTCCCTCAGATAGCTCTTCGGTCAGTAGCCTTGGAAGGCAAAATGGTGCAGCTCAAATTTGGGCAGACAGAATGGCGCGGTGTCAACTTTGAGTCGAGACGGAATTTTGGCCTTATCTTCAAGCAGACAGGGAGCTCCACCCTCCAAACTTGGGCGCCAAACGAACTTTCAGGCCCCAGGCAGACCATCGCCCCTTCGGAACGTACAATAAGCAGCACTTTCAGAATCTAATCTGAATCGGCACACTTCTCAAAGTTCGAGCGGACGCAAACCTATGGGCGGAAGCCAATACGCCCAGTCCTCTGCCTCAAGGACCTTAGTTCCTAATCAACTCGGCTCGGGTCAAAGCCGCGCGGGGTCTAATCTTGGACGGAACTCTCAGGCTTCAGCGTCTACACTTTCAAGGCAGTCTCAGAATTTACCAACTCTTCTTGGAAGACCAAGTGTTCCGGCCTCGACGATGTCTCGTCGCCAAACAGCTGGCCCAACCCGTGGGCAGCCGCCTTCCATAGGCTTTATACAAGAGGAAAACGAGTTCGGAAACGTCCCGCAGGACAACAGTCAAACTATGGTCACATTCGGTGAAAACGTACCAGCTCAAAAAGACCAGTACGAAGGCTTCCAATACGGCGCTCCTTCGCTTCAATGTGCTTCATCGCAAGGCTTGATTCAGAGAGGCGACGGGGCCACACAAGTCGTTCCGGCAGGGCAGCCCGAAGAGGAGATGATACCGGGTGGTAAACGATACTCTCCCATCACCTGGCGTGTGCTAAGGAGGCTTCTGCTTTAATTAACTTCTTCTGTGATATTTTCAAGGTCAGATCTGACAAGGTTCAAGAGTGGTGCGAGGCCGAGTACATCCGCCTAGATATGATGACGTTCAAAGGGAAAAGCTTCGAGCAGCTCCCTTTCAATATCGAACCGCTCATACCCAATATCACGCAAACGGATATCGACAGATTCGATAGAGCTATCAGGGATTGGAAAAACGAGAACAACATGATGGAGGGGATCGTTGGTCCCATGGGTTTCTCGAACATGGGTTTTTCGAATATGCTCTCTTTCTCATCCAGCGTTTCCACTCGGAGAATCTGCTCGCGATATGATCCATATTGTGCTAGCTGTCAGGGCAATTACTGCGGACACTACAGATAGCGGACATCGTCCTACATGGCTCGAATCGTGCTTGCACACAGAAAAATTTATGGACAAGTCGATAGCAAGTAGATATCTTCAATCAATATCAAAACCCCCAATTACTATACAAATGCATCATAATGATCATTTGCATGGATCTTGGTAGTGTATGAAATTAGAGCTCGTTTCTCTTTGAGTCTCTTTGAGGACTGTTTGTGCTGATTGTAGGATGTCCAGCCTTTCGTGCTTGATCACTAGTGGCTTATTTTACAATGCGACGCAGTATGATCAGAAGGATTGGAGACCGTCATAATGCGTGTTCAGCTATTCGTTTGAGCGAGAATCATGCCAGATCAGTATTAAGCCGAGCAGGCAACGCACTGTTCCTGAGGCTTTACTTGAAAAAGGACTTGGCTAGACAAGCTCGTTCAATCAAACATGTGATACAAAGAGCGGGCGACCAGCTAGTGGATTTAAGTATTTGAGTGTGACAATAAGCAATTTCTATCGATTTTAGGTTGCTGAATATTACCTTCAAAATAGTTGAAATAAAACAAAGTGTAATTGGAAGCCTGCTTACAAGTAGTACCAAGAATTGCGATTTGTTCAAGATGGATGGAGGCTTGAACGATCAAGTTTCTCAAAGCGCAACTACCAGATCCATTGTGTCTCGCTCATTGTTTGACGTAGGACCAGCTTCGGGACTTTCGTTGTTTGCCATGTACACCTAGCCTCGAGCAGTCAGCTCCACAGGAAATAGTGGACATGTAGGGCAATCGATGTTGTCAAATGCTCGATGCCCCGCCATGTCTATCGTACTTATTAGCCAGGTGTCTTGTGCTCTAGAAAAGGACCTGGACTGGGCTATGAGGTCCTCTGAGCATTTGATCCACGGACTCCTTTCGTCTAACCTAGTCAAGATATGTACTATTACCAAAAGGTCATTCAAGAATTGTTCCGGCCCCTATGTTTAACCACGAGATACTCTGATAGACAAGTTGATGGCCGGTATCACAGTCAGGGCGAGTTACGAGCTTGGACGGGTTGTTCAGCTGACTTGGACTCAACTTTACGCCCTGGAAGGTGCTCCAATCGGAGTAGCATGATAGGGTTGCACCACAATAGGCTTCCGTGATGCGATTAGGGATGGCAAAGGCAGTCGTCGTAAATCTTGTCGGAATATGATTAGCTGGCAAGTTTCGGGTTGTTTGTTCAGCAACACGTGGACCTTCCTTTGAATCCGTATCTTGCAGTGCGAGTAGCACCAGTATTATATACCCTCTCTTCGACAACGGTAGTACCGTTGTTGTGTATCCCGAGTGACTATAAAATAATAGTTTCTGCCAGCCACCTTCCTTCTTCCTTTTCATTCAAGCACCATAGTTCGACTTGATATCTTACGAAAGTAAGTCTAAACTTAGAAGCATCTCACATCGCTGCGATCCAACAAGCAAAACATCCATTCACCAGTCTACTCTCTGCTATACCAACCTTTTAGGATTCTTCGCCAATTAAGATATCAGATACACGTCCGTCAACAGAATGCCAGCACGGACAGTTGTCCCCAGTGATAGCATCTCCGTGTTCAACATGCCCCAAACGGACACCTCCGCGCGAGGTACTCAAGTAGGGCGTGGATCTCAATTTGGCCGGTCTTCTGGAGGCTCAGTGGCTCCAAGCAAAGGAACGGCATCTTTGGTGTCAACAGGGTCAGCCAGAGGCAACCAAGTAGGCCGCCCATCTCCTTCTCGGCGAGCCGCGTCAGATGCAGGATCAGTAGCCAGTGGAGTTTTGTCCGAAGTCAATCTTTCGCGCCACACCAGCGGACAGGCGAAGCGAGGCACCTCCTCATTGGCCAGCGGTGTAAGCCAGTCAACAGCAAAGCCACCAGCACCAGCACGAAGACGTACGGCGGCAGCCGCTCCAGCCCAAAGCACGATCTTCGAAGAGGAGGAGATGCACAACTTCCCAGTCAACAATAACCAACAACTCGTTCGCACAGGTGGTCATGCGAAGACTAATGTCTCTCGGAACGACGAATATGAGGATCTCCAGTACGGCGCACCAGCTCCACTTGGTGCAACATCTCAGGCTAGGTCCCAAGCTATGGTCCGTAGGTCAAGTTCGACCGTCGTAGCTGAATCGCCACAGCCCCAGGGCGAGGAGATGATCCAGGAACGTCGCTTCGTTCCCCTGAATAGCACCACATGCCCGTCTCGCTTGTTTCAAAAAATAAAGGATGTCTTTCAAGTCAAGAGCTGCAAGGTCGATGAGTGGTGAGTTCTCCATACCTTCGTGTATCATATCCATCTTTAGCCGGCCAAGTCGTTCCCAAGATGTGTCTCAAGATTCACATTTTGTCCCATAAGTGTAACGCTAATTTTTGACATTGTCAAGGCTTAAGGACGATTTGATCCGCTTGGACAGGTTGAAATGGAAGCACCGGAGAACTATGTTCGCTTATGACATCGAGCCGCTCCTAAAGCAATCTCAACAAAAAGATATCGAGAGATGGAACGAATTGATGAAGGGATGTGATGCGACTAGAGAGATGGAGGGCATCGTAGGTGGCATGTACGTGTCGCACAACGACTTTGATATCGATTGCGAGTATTGCTGTCGAGAAAACCGTGGCTGTACAAGGTCGAGCCAAAAACACCGGCAGTCAATTGAAGACAGCTTATATACACGCAGACGGTGGTAAACGTGTTAGGAGAATGCCTGTCTACAAGATGGGCGATGAGGGATGATCACTGATGGTAGAAATTTCATTGATGCTTGCATATAGCGATGATTTTCAGATAGGTTAGCAGTTCAAGATGATACACATGCCCAGGCACAATTCTTAGTCAATCATACAGAACTCATAAGTCCCCGTGACTGTAGCCGTCAAGGTCCTGGTCTTTGCTTCTCACGTGTATTTTGACACGAACTCACCCTGTTGGAGCGGTTTCATTCTCACTCTTGATGGTGAAGGGACTTGGAATTCATTTTTCCTTGTCCACAAAGCGGGGAAACAGAGCATGCTATTGCAGCAAGCTTATATACAGGCATTGCGCTCTTCAATGGTGCTAAGAGACAATTCTGTGCTCTTTCGCCACAGAACAGAGCAAGACGTTGGCTTGATGGATAATTCCAAGACTAAACAACTAGTACAGTAAACAGTTGTGACAGTCGTGCAATTCGCCTAGTCAGGGGATGTTTGTGTGGCGATAGCAGACTTTCATGTCGCGGTAACGAACATTAAACACTTCTGACCGCCACCACCACCATTCTACAACTAACATGTTCACACAGTCACTTAGTTAGTAGTACACATGAAGACCTTGATTACTATGGTTACACCGCGCTGACGTGTTCCTATTTCCTCCAGCGCGTCGTGCGCCCCACCAAGATGGCGGTCGTACTTTCCTCTTCGCCCTGTTATTCGGCCATAACAATCACCCCTCCTCATGGCAAGCCTGCCCTCATATCGTCCTCACCTAGCCTGCCTTCGCCTTCTCAGTTGTTTTTCAGCATGCCACTCCGTCTGCCGGATGGTAGCAGAGCAGCGCCCACTCCTACATATGCTGTGGCGGGATTCGCAAGCGCGTCAACATTACTTCGCCAAGCACGGGAGATTGATGAGTCTGATTCGCCGAATGCTGCTGAGAGACTGGGACTTGCAGCGGGCTATGAATTGCAGGACGCTAGCCAAGATTCCTCTGAGGCTGTGAAGGAAGATGCTGTGAAGGAAAAGGCTGTGAAGGAAAAGGCTGTGAAGGAAAAGGCTGTGAAGGAAAAGGCTTTGAAGGAAAAGGCTGTGAAGAAGAAGGCTGTGAAGGAAAAGGGTTTGAAGGGGAAGAAGCCTGTCTTCAAGACGCCTGGGTCGCTGCTCGAAGACCACTTAAGACCTGATGAAAAAAATTCAGTCGATCGTGAACTAGAGAATCCTCCAAAAGCTTCGGCTCCAAAGGAACCAGCACCTAAGAAACTTCGCAAGAAGAAGGAAAACAAGGATGAGGGCGATGGACAGACGAAGATCAAGAAAGCCAAGATTATAAAGCCCGGCGCAGGAAGGTCCAATGACAAACCCAAGAAGTCGTCTACGACTACCAAGAAGGCTAAGGAGAATGTTGCGACCAATTCTATGGTGCCTATCTCAACACAAGACTCGGATGTGCAAGCGCGAGGGGAATTTCGAGAGTTATGCTTAGAAAAGGCCATTCCAATAAGGAGAAATTGGACTCCAGTCAGAGATACAGTGCAAGAAATCACTACGGTGACAAATGTGGAGGCTTCTACAGCTTCAGCACTATTACCGGACACGCCTCCCACCAAAGCGTTGCCCATTGTCCGCTTCGGAAAGCTTCTCGGCGGCTTCGGGTTTGCGCAGCCAGATGAAGGCAATGTCACGGTTTTCGAAGCTACGCGACCAGGCAATGGTGAGGCGGTAGTCAAGAGAAGAAAGATTGAGCTCGTAAATGGGATCTGTGCGCATCAACCAGCGGAAAAGCCGCAAAGGAGCAAGTCGACCAAGAAGCTACAAACAGTCACCGCTAAAGCCACTGCCCCTTTCATGCCTGTTGAATCGCTGGAAACAACGTCATTGCTGCAATATTTTGCAACTCCCTCAGCAGAACCAAGAGACCCGGCGAATGGGCAAATTGGCAAACCTCAAACACCCGTAACTGCTATTGGGAAGCCACCAGCCAGGAGAACTGTAAAGGCGAAGCCTGCGACAGCAAAATCGAAAGCGAAGAAGTCAACCCAGCCTATACTTCTATCACCCGAGTCGGCTATGAAGACTGCCAAAGATCAAGAGCTGATCTTTGGCACCTCTAGTCAGCTTGCACGTGAAGATTCGCCGTCGATTCTGAAAGATATACAGCAAGCTATGAAAGCGTCAGAGTCTGTTGAAGGCGATTGGGAACCGTCTCAAGCTCCCGCAAAATTCAAGCCGTACAATTCACTTGCGCTTGGACAGTCGAGAAACCTTTGGTTAGCAGCCGCTCGAGATTTTGAGGGTTCACTGCTCGATGTGGGGATAGTGGACCTGTCCGAAACACCAAAGGTGCAGAGATTCATGGCCCAGCTTGCGTCACCGCCATTAGTATCGCGACCAATAGAAGCCCAGCCACAAGAGGGAGAGAGCGAACGACCTGAAGCTGACATAAGTCTGGATACACCAAGACTCGCCCTGGAGGCAACTTCCACCCTACAGCAACAAGTTTCAGAGCCAGGGCCAGAGCCAGAGCCAGAGCTTGCGATGCCGCGATCTGTTGCCGAAGCTGCACTCAAGAAGCGGCCCAAGAGCCATTTCTCTGTTAAGAGATCTCTCGCTGCAAAGCCTACGCCAGATCAGATGCCCAACTACAAAGGCTTCACGGATATACAGCTTACCAAAGCAGTCGCGGCATACGGATTCAAGAGTATTAAGAAACGAGAAGCAAGGATTGTTCTTCTTGAGACATGCTGGGCAAGTAAAGTAGCTATAGCTCTACAAGAAGTACCAGTCAATACGAATGTTCCACAGCATCAACCCACGAATCCTGCTGACGAGTCCCCGAAGAAAGGCACTCCTGCTAAGAAACGAGGAAGACGGCCTAAAGCCTCTGACGCAACAATCGCGGCAGATAGCGCCAAGATCAACGAGGCGCCGGTGAAGAAACCACGCGGTAGGCCACGTAAAGACTCTACAGCGACGACGCCACTCCCAAAGCGAAAGAAGAAGGCTTCTTCGCCGGCTGAAGCTCAGGTCGAGACAGCAGCTCCAGCAGGGGACGAAATCTACGACTCGAGCCCACCGACGCCATCTCCACCTCAGCGCCGCTCTCCACCCAAATCACCCGCTCAGCTCCTACTCAGTCAGACAGCTGCCACTGCTGCGACTAATGATAAAGCCACTACTGGAAACGGTCAGAAGCTACTGTTCGAATCAATGACGAAAGCAATCACAAGCTTCCCGCCTAGCCACGATCCAAGGAATCTGACTTTCTACGAAAAGATGCTCATGTACGAGCCTGTCGTCTTGGAAGACCTAGCAGTATGGTTGAATGCAGAGGGCCTCGATAGGGTGGGCGAGGACAATGAGGTTTCGCCTCTACAAGTGAAGGAGTGGTGTGAGGGCAGAAGCGTATGCTGTCTGTGGAGGGAGAATCTAAGGGGCGGTGCTAGGGGAAGGTGGTAGCTACAATGCTGGGCGAGTTCTCATTACCGTTGGGCATAATAACATTCTCATAGCATCGCATGAAGCGCTCAAAGTATGAACTCGCGTTATGAGCAGCCTTTAGCCCTTGAGTCTATCAGTGACTCTGTAGGCTGATGAAAAGCAAAGTGGAACGGACTCAATTCCGATTGTAATAAAATATGAATGACGCTCCTGAGGTCTTTGTAAATGCACAGGGTAAAAACACTGTCGCCTTTTGATCGTTAGACCTACCTGTTATCTGTCCCAACCCACATTAGATACAGCTTTCCACCAATACTCGAACTGTCCTTGTAAAAATGACACGTGACCACGATAATGGAGCAACGATAGGAGACCGTTTCCTTTTGGTCTTGCCCCTGCTTGAAAAGGCCTGTCTGATAGGCCACAGCTTCTAGTAATGCATGTCAATTTAAAAATGCCCTGCAAGCCCATAGACTTGCCATTGACTTTCTACTCGTTTGGCCAACGAGGCTGTGACTGAGCAGAGAGAAAGCAATGTAATACAACCATGAAAAAGAAATCTTGGGAAGGAATCCGAGAAACACGTACTCGCGGCCGATGAAGAACATTTCTGGAATGGCAGAGGTCAAGAAGCTATCAAATGTGTAGTCGCCATGTATGCCGAATTATACTCGTCAGCGACATTTAAAAAGTTGAGAATATATAATTAATTATGTTCCTGTTCTGCATGTCAACCATAGTGGATTAGATTCCATTCCGCATATTACTACGCAGGGCGCCAGTGAGTCGGAGGTTGTCCGATACTTTAAAGAATGAACGCGAGTTCAACTACCAACAGTATCGACATTTCATGGTTACCGGAAATGTAAAAAAATCACCGAACAGGGGTTTTCTCAGAATAGCTTCGGCTATCACTGAGTTTTTGCAATTTTTGCCCTCTATGATAGGGGTGGTTGTGTTTCTCATGTTTTTGATGCTGTTGTGTTGTAGTGGCCCCTGGGTCTTGGCATGGTTCTTGGACTTAATATCGTGAGTCCGCTACTCGATTGACTCCTCCATGGGCGCTACCACGCGTCACTACGGAGCCACCCGTTGCGCAATCTCTGAATCTGATCAGAACTACCTCTCAAGGCTAGCCTGAGTGCTTGGTCTGTCGGTCTCATCATACCGCACCTCTCAAAGCCATCAAGCCCAACACAGCTACCTCGAGTTCCTTCCTCTCGATGGAAGAATTCTTCTCAATCCCTATTTGCTCCAAAAGATCATCGCCTCGACTCCCCTCTTCACTACCATCCTTGCGCCGCCGCTTGTCCTTCGAAGTAACCTCCCCGACACCACCCAGCTTGTACAGCTTCCTCACCTTTGCTACATCTGTTAGCGGAGCAAGCGTTTGGTCGTTGAAATCGATCAGGGTCCCTTTCACAGAGGCAGACAGATGCCCTGCGACACTGGAAGGTGTGATAGAAGGAGACGTGGAGAGCTTTATGGCGAGAAGATTGGTTGTCGTGGCGGTGATGCCGAAAGTACGAAAGGCTTGCGCTATCTGCATTTACTCAGTGTGACATCCAAGTACAAGAAAACTAGTACGTGCATAGCATACATTGTTATTCGCCCCCAGACAAAAGACAATCTCGCTATGCACATTTCTGCTCTTTAAACGTTCGTTGAGATAGTCGTTTGCTGCTCGAAAGACTGCTGCCAGAACGTGCGTGGTTGAGAGTATCTAATGGCACTATTCATCAATGTTTACTTTTGAGTAATAGGCTACCACTTCCGCATACTATGCTAGCGTCAACGAGCGCATACTCGAAGTCTGGGTTGCCTTGTAGGAGTTGATCCCGGAGGAACGATGCGTTCTCCACGTCGGTATAGAGGGCAACATGGACGGCGAGATCAGGCGGAAGGTGCACTAGATGTAGAGTCTGGAGGGAGGCCATGTGAGCAGATTCAAAGAGGCAACGATCAGGCTGTCCCGATTGTTCTACTCGCAATTGACAATACTCTACTTTCTCTGCATCAGTCTTTGCGGTGGTGACGTTGAAGGCGCGCGGCTACAAGCGCGACGCCAAGAAAGCAATCATGGTTTGCAAGAGACATTTCGCCCATTGCCGTGAAAGCTGCTTTCCGTCATAAAATCAATATATCTCGAAAGTCAATACACGTATCGAGTCCGTGGATTACGAACGTAGGGACGTAGCGAAGACCTGACGGGGGTCAACGAAATCTGGCACCGAGACTCCCAGTATGCCATCTCATAGAGAAGGTCGTCGGCAAATTTTCTCCTCAGAATTATTAAGGGCAATGGGCACATGTTTTGTCGAACCATTACTCAAAGCTGTTACTTCACGAATTGCCGTCTGATTGGAACACTCAAGCTCCATTCTTTGAGCTCTATCGAAGCGCCCCTCCCAGATCCTCGAAGAAAAGTAACATGCAGCTACAATGAGCTAAATCATCAACGGCACTACTGACCTTCAGTCTTTGGTTCAACCTCCTGATCTTGACGGTGGTGGTTGGAGGCCCCACTCTATCAGCTCACATGCTCGCCCCGCTTCTGATCATCGGCAGCGAGCCGACATTTCCGAGTGTGATGTTTGCATCTAAGTTCTTGCTGGGATGATATCCAGATTCCATCGCTACGACTGTTTTTTGGACTCTACATTTTTCTAGCACCAATGAGAAAGCACGAACCTAGGGTATAGGTTGGGGACCTTAATTGTGCTACGCCACATTGCGCCGCTGCCACGGACTATTGTTGACTACCCTGTTTACGACCAACTCATACAATCTTCAGCCGGAGCGGTAATATGTGGGAGACTAATGCAGGAACGGCCCAGATACCGTAGCATTTTTTCCCCGTTGCTTGTTCGTGCTTAATCTGAATCTAAGACTACGTGGCGATGAAATTCTTTCAGAATATTGTTGAAGGGGTCCATTTGAATGGAGAGAGGGAACTTCAATCACGAATTGGTCGCACGTCCAGCCATACAGTCAACAGTGTTGTTCTTGCACAAGAAGACTTGCTATCCACGTGATTTCAGCGTGTCCTACCTACTCGTCAATATATGAGCAATTTTCCAACTCACTATAATGCACTAGGGCAAAATAGCGTGCTTTCAGGGCTGTCACTTGCGTTGGTTGGCCAAGTGATTTTAGCCGTATGGTGCCCATCCATGTCACCATTTCCCTTATACCTAGAACCTGTTGAGATGGCTGCTGGGGGTTCCTCCGCGCTAGTAACCCTAGGGGTATTTGTTAGCATTAAGTATGTGCCTTACCGACCCAATCAGAGCCTTTGTCTACCTTAAGCTTCCCCTGGCTGCCGCAACGAAATAAGAAACATATCTGTCTAGGATCTCACAGGGGTCAAGGACAGTGGACTGCGACCGCCCTTTTGATTGAAGTTTGATCATTGACAAAGAAAACTTCCTTCCAATCAATAGAAGACTCTACAGCGGGCAAATGTTGGTGGATCACTTGCCCAGCATTCAACGGACAAAATGCACTATCCTTTTCGTGCAGCTTCCTATCAAACAACGGTGTTCGCGTTATTCCAACTTACTCTATTGGACAAAGTAGTTGACGGTAGTGATGTTACATCAGTGCCGCATCTGTACTTGCATACACCATACACACTTCTCTCCTTACTGGTTGCCCCAATTGTTGGGCATCCAGGCAGCCATACGATGGCTATCTCACGTCCATTAGCTCCTACAGGGGAGAGGTCTACGATGTAGCAATGTCGAGGACTGGTCACAGCGTGCGAGTGTAAGCTGGGAGAAGGACAGGATCAAGCCCAATCACAAAGTTCAGAACTAGTCGCATCGTGCGAGTGCAAGCTAGGAGGAAAGGATGATCTGGCCCATTCAATCAAATCTCCCACGGACCTCTGATGAACCAATTTGACCGGACGAACTACCACATGCATGTGACAACGCTAGGATAATGTAATTCCCGGAAGAGAGGAGATGTCTCTCAGCGTCGTGCCTGGAATTGAGTCCACGGCTAGGATTGACCAACATTCCTTGTTTGGGGATGGCGTACGATGGGGAAGTGGCTACCAGAGATATAAACATTCTTCCTGCTCACCTTTGCTTTCAGTTCAACCAGCATCCTTCCAAAGTCTTCTTTAGCTCAAAGGGATTTGACATATTCTTGCAATCAATACTTACCAGTCCGTTGATACCCTCCCGACACTGCTACCATGCATTTCACAAGTATTTTCTTGACGTTGGTTCTTGCCCTTGCTGGCCCGTCCTTCGCTACTGAAGGAACCATTGCCCCTGGTCAGGGTACTGCCATCGGTGGCGCTCTTGACCGCACGATCACACCAGGTCCAAAGGGTCCGCAGCCAGCTGCCGCCCAGGTCGCCGGGCCCTTGGTATGTGACCTTTCTAAGCCATTCTCCCTCTTCCAATACCTATTCGGCAGTGATGAGGCATGATCAAGGAGTGAGGCGTGCGGCGATGCGCCCAAAACAGATCTTGCCACTCAAGGTCATCTTTAGTAAGATAATGCTGACTCCGAAAATTTGCAGACCATCCACATCACCAATAGCCTTGATCCAGGAGTGTCAATTTCATTCGCCCACGGCTCTGGTAGCCCAAGTGCTATCGATAATCCTACACCTGGTCCTTTCCCTTCGGGTGCTACGTACGCTTTTGCTCTCTTAAACTGTTCCAGTTCCTATCTGACCTTTAGTGTACCCAAATCCTTTATTCATCTGGATGGGCAGGGCGTATTTACATTAGGAAAGGTTTCAACCCCAATGGTAGCAAGATTGAAGCGTCCTTCAGCCCACCGATTTATTAACCAAACGTAGACGTCAGCTATGGTAAGAAAATCTTCTACCCCCTTCCTATCAATAAGTCTTTCCCCAATGCTAAACGCCATCACTCGACGGCTACACCCTCCCCATCACCGGTTCTTGCGGCGGCGCAGTAGTCACCGTCTGCAACATCCCCCTTTTCAACGACGGGCATACCTGCGCCAACGAAGGCCCCGGCCCAATCTGCTACAATCCGTTGAGCGCTAGCACACAACCCTTTGGATCGATCGCAGCTCCGTTTTTCGAGCCTTGCCATGGTGCCGTTTATACGTGTCCTTACTATACTACGGCGGATACTGGCTGCAACACTAACTTGATCAATTGCTGCGTAGGGTCAACATGCCCTGCGCCAGCTAGGCAGCATGGGAAGAGATCGCTTATTGGTGGCCATATGGACAAAGCGGAATCCGGAGGCATTCTAGGTTGGGGCTTTTGGTTCACTAAAAGCTCGTTACCTGATGTAAGACAGCGGAAGCGGTTATAACTTTTGGTAAAATTGAGGTAATGATAGTGACGAGTAGGACTTGAGACTGGATCGGCGCTTTTGATGCTTTGTGTTCACTTCCTCCAGAGATGGGTATTGTTTTCATTAGTAGGATATTATCTACGTATGCGATGGTGTTTAAGACTTGGTCGAATGTCTGTTCGTTGACTTATTATTCTCATGCTCTAGGTGGTCTTTTTGTTTGAGTCCTGTCCAAATATCTGTCATGTCCACAAGACCACGTGATTTCGCGTCGAATATCTTGGAGAATGGTGCAACGCGTTCACGATCTCGCCTTTGGGAAAAGATAACTTTTCCCTGTTTTGAGCCCCTCCCTATCGACCTCGCACAGAAATCATCATACCAATCATGGTCCGTGCCAAAAGGAGTCTGGCTGAAGCAGATTCGAACGCTGAACTTGCGCCAGCGCCAAAAAAAGCCTCGACGCGCAAAGCCAAGGGAAAGGGGAATAGTGCACCAGCAGCAAGGAAAGAGTCGGCAGGCAAAGCCGAGGAGATAGCAAGAAACGCGCCAATAACGACGATTACAAAAAGAAATCGTTCGGAGGCCAAGGCCAAGATGCATGATGAGCCCGTAGAGGAGAGTGCCTCGACAAGCAAAAGCAAGGGGAAACAGAAGGATACTTCCTCTGGCAAAGCCAAGGGAACCACGAAGACTGTAAGTAAAGGATCTGCAAGTTTCTCTACACAGACTCTTCATTTAAGACGCTGACTCATCTTATCAGACCTCCGAGCAAGTAGTAACAAAGTCTCAAACCTCCTCCGTCCCAAAAGACAAAGATGGCAAGGTGCCTCAAAGCGCAGATGGAAAGACCTGGATCTGTATCTGCCGTCCCTCCGAGGAGATTGCGGAAGATTTGGGCGTCGATGAGGATGACGAAGCTGTATCTCAAGCATGTGACGGCGGAAATTCCTGCGTGTGCAAGAAGCCTGCGGACGACTACCCAGAACACCAATGGATCGTGACCAAGAAGGGTTTCGAATTGACGCTGGAATGGCAAACGCAACAAGCGAAGCGTGATCAAGACTACTTTGATATGCATGTTTTCAGTGACTGGAGTGGCTATGGGATTTGCGAAGTGATTGAGAATATGGTTCGTTCAGAAGAAATTGAGGATAAGGGGTGTGCCTGCTAATCTTGGGACAGCTATTGGCTTTTGCTAAGGAGGAAAAGAAGAAAAAGAACTCTGATGTCTTGGCAATGTGGTCCGTTGTTGAGTCGATGGCCTTGACTCTCAATGGCGACCTAATGGCTTTCCATAGTTCGTCACGCTCATGCTTGCTGACATCCATATACACTGACTCGTTGCAACTAGTGATCGACGACGCCGAAGGCAATGCGAAGCGCGTCATGCTGATTGGCACCGCACTTTTAGCTACCATCGATGCTCTTATAAAGAAAGACCTTTTCAAAAACGGTAACTCCGAGATTCGAAACATCGGCCTCGTTCTCTCCCACTTCCTGAGATTTGTCGCGGAGACCAGCGAGACTTGCAGACTCAACGAGGATGGGTGGAAGGCTGAAGTCGTCAAGAAAGCAGATGAACATGGAGTCACTATTCAAGGCTTGTCCGGTGTCGACGAGCTCATTGAGAGCATCTATGAAGGGGTAAACGATAGCGAATCGGAAGAGAGTGGACAGCGCACAGCCAGCCAAGTGGTCGACGAACTCATGAACATGACCACATGCTACAAAAGCGAACCCATGTGTGGAACAGTCACTGTGGAAATGCTCACCCGTGGGACAAGGAGATCATGGCAAAATTGGGATTGGGCTATGGAGGTAGGTGCTCTTATCCTACGACTTTGGGGGGTGGTCTGGACAAGAAAGCTGACCATTGCACTAGCTTGACGCGTACAGCCACTTTCAAGCAGTGAAAGTCGGACCCACTGGGCCAAGCTATGGCGGGAAGATTGGAGGTAATTTCTATGATCTGACTGCCAAGCACAACAAGGGTCCTCGTATGAAGAGGTATATGCTTGGTGGGGGTGGGTATGGCGATGAGAGCGAGTGAAGGATGTGGGATCCTTCGTAAATTGAAATCCTTTGGCACATTCAACACTGCAATACAATTGAATAGTCAGACTCTTCACACTTGAGGCAAGAATGGGACTTGCAAGAGCGATTGAACCTGTAGATCTCCTATGCTCACGTCATGCCGTTCAGTGCTGTGCTGTGTGTATTCATCATGTTAATCACATTAGCTTGTGGGCTAGAGTTCACACGTGGTCAAAATATCTTTCATTCGTTGGATCAGGGTGTGACGATCAAGCCGCGTTCATGTCAATCTCGTTAGGGTTGTATGAATCTCTAATTGCATTCCATCAGCCAGCACGTCAATGTTCCGCGACTGCTCTGAAACCAGTCATGGAATGTTTCACGTCTCGGATATGTCGCCTTACGGATCTTGTACGTGGCCCGGATGAACGTCCTCCAACGTTGTCGTCACTTTCTTCATAATCCGCCTAAATACCCAAGACGATCACTGCCAATTCCATTATCTAAGCCCATGTCCTCCTCAGACATTGCCACAGCATTTCGTTTCACGCAATTGTGGAGGACTTTGTTCTCGTGTTATGATCTGGCCCATCTTCACACTCCAGCAGTGTCACAACTGGACTGCCGCAGGTGTTGAGTTTCAGCGATTGAGGATTACAGTGATTTGCCTAGATGAATCTTCTCCAACGCTACCCTTACTAGGCCACGATGAATACCCACTACTTGTTTCACCAGTCAAATGACAGCCTGATCACTGCTGTGGGCCCGAACCAGTACAAGCGTCAGAATGTGGTACTTAAACGCTCGATTTCCCGCATCGTTCTTCCTTTCTTCAGCAACACCACTACCATTTGACAACACTCCTTTCAAGTGTCTGGGTTTCTACTTGGAGGTATGATACCCAAAACACTACCGTTTGGAGCATCTCCAACAGCATACACAAGTTTGGGTGCATACTCAAGTCAAGGTCTTGTCCACCTTACAAAAATAAACTGCAGATCCAGTCAACACTGCAGAGGTTGCTGTTTGTCATTAGGTCCCACTTCTCACCTCAGCCATGTGAAAGCCTTACAGATCACCAACATGATCCTCTTGGAGGCCCATGTCACATTTTCCGCCATCAATGAACAATCGCACGTAAACACACTATAGCAGTGACAATTGGATAACGTTCTGGATCTCAAATGAGACTAGCTTCATTATTGCACACTTGAGTATTCGAATTTTTACTTCTCTCTTGCATCCTTCAGCAACACCACAACAAAAGTCCAATACCTGTCTGACGAGAACGCATCCTTCTTCTACTTCATATGCTTCTTGGCTTGTTCGCCTTAGTATGATGCTATCTCCCTGAGTACCTTCTCTTTTGCTCAACACTCTTCTACATATATCTATCAAATATTATCCTGTTTAGGGGAACATTTCGTTCAGGTTGCTTGAGGGGTGAGGGTGAGTCGATGGGGATTGGGGGGGTTGGATATTAGGAATGGGCTTGCGTTGTTAGTGTGCATTGGATTGAGGCTGAGATGATGATGATTACTAGAGGGTGTTGTGTGTAGGAGATCAGAATCCAACACAACCCAGGCCTTGCGTCTGAGCTTGCCCGGTCGGCCTTAAAGTTCTTTCTTGTGGAGCCTAGGAGGATGAATGCGGCTGAGAACTACTATGATGGCAATCGCGCTGCACAGGGTGAAGATTCGATTTCGGAATTGGCGCACGTGGTCGCTCCGGATGGGCAGACTATCGCTTCGCACGGCGTAGCTCACCACAAAAGCACTGTGGCAGCATCCGCGATTGGACCTCCAATGGCATCGACAAGTGCAACCTCGTCCGCACAAGCAGAGTAGCCTGCTAGCTACAGCCTCTAGAATAGCCTCATCATGGCATATCTTCCACCTAATAACGCAGCGGACTACGACAGATCTGACGGTGATACTGAACCATTATCTCTTGAGACTGCCTTCGCAATCGAGGCAAAAAACAAAGGTGGAAACCTATTCAAACCTGGTCTATCTTACGTATCATTCCAACGGATCAAAATGCCAAAATTGCTTTCGACGAATTTTGCTACTCATGTCCGAAAAGGCCTTGGCCTTTGGGAATATCTATGACGTTCATCGACACGAAAAGCAAGTGCGTGAGCGGGTTACAGATGGCCAGGAGCTCCAAAAGAAACTGCCGGTGATCCGTGTCTCCAGCTCAATCGATGTGCACTGAAGCCTCCAGATTCAATATACCAATGAGGCAAGCGAGCAGGCCTTCGAAGCCCTTTTCAGTCACCTTACAGCATAGCCTACAGAACTAGCCCTCTCTTGCTCGGACCACGGACATCCCAGGTGTCCCAGCGATTGCGAGAAGCTGGTGGCTCCATATACTACATTACGTAATTGGCACCAAAAAGACCTTCAAGAAACAAAAGCTCTGTTTGATAAAGCTCGGCTAAGACAAACGGCAGGAGATTCCCAGCGGGATCTAGAAGATTTGAAGGAGATGATCCCTCGCTACTGTGAACAGCTCCCGAGGATCCCAAAAAGCTGCTGAAAAGGCCTCGCAACAGCTAGCGAGTGCAAAAGAAAGGCTTGAGTCATGGCACTGTGCCCATGTCAAACAGACGTCTGGAATGACACTGGCCCAGTAAGCAAGTAGTCTCCTAATTTGGCTTGGGAAAGGCACACATCATGGATAGCTTCGAAATCAAATCATGATTCAGGACCTCCCATTGCCTGGGAATCTCTCGGATGTTGACAAGTCTGTTCGATTGCAATGCATTGATCAAGCTGACGCCCCGCGAACGGCCGCTACACTGGCACAACACGTTGTCATGGGGCTGCTCGATCGACATTGAGGCAAAAAAGACACCAAAAATATCAACAAAACTCTCAAAGGCGCGTTGGAGAATAAGTCTCATCTCCGGAAACTAGCATCCCGCCAGAAATAGTAGCGTAGACCTTCAGCCATGAAAAACCGACAGCCAAGAATGTGATGCAAAGAAGCGGAAAATGAACACCCTCGAAAATTGACAATGAGCCTCAAAATGGCAAGAAGCTTAGGGCTCCTGACCGCTTTTTTCTCCCGACCGGAAGCAGGTGCAAGCTGTCCTTTTCCTTAGCCGACTGCTCAAGGATGCCGAAACGCGCTATTGGCCAACTGAAATGGAATCAGCAGGAATGGTGTGGGTGCTTACCAAGGTCAAGCGTATGGTCGAATCGGCCCCTAAGACGGTCGTCTATACAGATCATGGAGCTGCGCTTGGCATAGCCAAACAGACACGCACAACTACCTCATCCACGGTAAGGACCAATTTGTGTGTCGTGCGGGCCTCAGATTTCATTCAGCGCTTTCAGAATATGGAGATCCGGCACAAGCCTGGCGCTAAGCACATAGTACCAGACCATGCCAGACGCCCTATCCCGACTTCAGCAAAAGGACGCAGCTAGGGACTTTTCAGAAGGCGAGCTAGATATGCTCTGGTCACATATATATAAAGTCCATGCGCTAGTGGAAATGAACGCACAGTTTAAGCAAGAATTGCTTGAAGGGCACCAAAATGACGACTATTGGGCCAAAATAAGTCATATACTTGACTATACCGCAGAAACCGACGAGGACGCCGCAGATCTTTCTTTTTCGAAGGGGGATAACGGTTTGATATGGCGTACTGACAATTTGGCTACTGATCGCGCACATACGCCTGAGCGCCTATGTGTACCTTCGTCATTTGTCAAAGCCTTGTTTGACGTCGCACGTTCCGGATCACATGTGGGAAGACACAAGTGCCATGAGATGATAGCTAGGCACTCGTATGAACGGAGGACCTGGATGGCTTAGAAACTCGGCGTTGAAGTATAGCCGCCTTCTTCCAAAGACGTACAAACCCGATCAATGTCTAGAGACACAGCTGTTGGGACACTAGAGGGTCAAGGGAAATTACAGAACGAAGCGATCGCAGCGCTGAAGAAGGGCAAAATATCATGTCCAATCTGTGCGCAGGACTGGTCAGCCAAATTTATACTGGAACAATCAAGCCACATCCTACGATACCAGTATTCCTCCTCTGGCATTGAAGAGAGACCTTGGCGCCAAGATACTATTAATATGCACCGAGCTACCAAAGGTATTAGTTTGGAATGGACCGCTTTCCCTAAGGTACTTGAGCCTTACACATCTTATGGACCCAACTATGAAATTCCGAGCTAGCACTTTTCCCAGGAAACCTTTCAGCTTGAGACTCTCTAGCTCTTTACGTGTAGGCTTTACGCCTATAAAATTGCTTGATAAAATCTAGTTTAGATAGTAAGCTTCAACTTCGCCACCAAGTAAGTGATCGTAAGAATTTGTTGTTGTTGAATTATCTTCATGCTCGTATGGTCTTCTTTTTCGATCGCTGCAAGCGCCTATCCCGCCAGTAATGTCCTCTCTAGATAAATATAATGGAAGGACCCGAGTCACGCAAATCTATATTGTATTGGAACACATTAAGCTTTCGCCAAGCCCCTAGCAACGATTGGCTATGATTTTTCGCCAAGAATGATATCACGTGATCTCATTTCCTAAATCCTAGCCAATGGTATGCCCCCAAATGCCCCCATTACTGCTCTATAGTATATACTCCGAAATACCCCATTACTACTTTATAGCGTACTCCCAATTACCTCTATTACTACCCGATACTATACTCTTAAATAGCCCTATTACTACTCTATAATTTACTCTTAAATAATCTTATTACTACTCTATAATATATTAATAAAAATATAATATTAACGAAATAAGATACGTAAGAATTATAGTATTAACGAAATAAAATAGTAGTCAAGATTTAGTCTTAGTGTATTATATATTAATTAAATATTTATCGGTACGAATAAACTACTATTTTATATTAAAGTACTAGTAATTATAATAATTACCTCTATAAATAAAGGGCTTAACGTCCTCGAGGCTATAAATTATTAATATAAATATATAAGTGAATTAGTTTTACTAAAAATAAATTTAGTATTATAATTATTATTATTATTTTCTCTTCGACCTAAACTCTCCCCGTGTAATATATAAAAGATAGAAATACCTAGCCGAGGCGACGATGTCCTTATTTTAAAATATCGAGAGAGAGACTAGTTATTAACTTATAAACTAGAGTAGTATCTTTACTAAAAAATCTAGCTACCGGAGTATATACTACTATCGTAGTTATACTCTTTAAGGTGATTTTCGATATCGTTATATTTATAATATAACTAGAGGAAGTCTCTACGGCGGTACCGAATTAATTATATAACTTATTATTATCCTTAATAAGTTTACCGCCTAGTGCGATATTAATAGTTATCTATTATTTAAATTTCTCTTGGTTACGTACGCGTTCTAAAGCGGGATATCTCTTAATTAATATATTTATACTTATATTAATATTAGCTAAAAGATTATTAGTAAAGTCTTTAATATCGTTTATATTCTTAATTTTTTTAATTAATTTTATCTACCTACTATTAATTAATTAGTCTTTAGATATTTCGATCTCTACGGAATTAAAAAAACTCCGTAGTAAATAATCGACCTAGTACTAATTGAAGAGGCGGCCCTAGTATTAAATAAAAGTAGTATAAAAGACTTCTAGGATTAATAAAACGCGGACTATTTTATTATTAACTTTAATAATAAATCCTTCTAAAAAATCTACGTAGTTATATAAAATAGTATTATTATTCGCTAGGATTTTATTTCTAGTTACTAGCTCGTTTATACGGGTTTCGGATTTAATAAATACCTATTTAGCGATCTCGACTAGGGATTCCCCTTTAATATCATCGCTTAAATCCTCTAATAATATATCGGTAACTTGGGAAACCCCGATTTTTACGTATTTTATACCGAAATTATATAAAATACTAGAAATACGTATCTATTTATATCGAGTATTCTAAATATATTATATAATTAAAATATAGTTATATAGTTGATTTTAGTATATTTAGTACCTAAAATATACTTATATAGTTAATTCTAGTATAATTAATACTTAACGGGTAAATAATAATAAATGAATAATCTTTAATATTATTCTATAGTACTTTAAATATACTATTTATATTTTAAATAATAATAGTATTATTATTATAATTATTACCGCCAGCGCCTTTAATATCGTTATCGTATTTAGATCTTTATATATATATTAATTAATTAATATATATTCTACTTTATCTACTCGTTATATTATAGGGGAGTTATAAATATTCTAAAATCTATTTAATAAGAAACCGCTATCATTTATTCTTGTAAATTAATTTATATCTAGATCTAGCCTAGATTTAGTCTAGATATAGGTTAAATCTAGGCTAGATCTAAACCGCTATTATCTTTAGTTATAGGAATAATCTATTATATTTATAATCTATCTTTTATTTATTATCCAGGTTATTAACCTAGGTAGTTTATATTAAAATAACGTACCTCTCCTTCTTTATAATCTCGAGTATTACGTTTTATATACGTGTATTATTTATTATATAATCTTAACTTTATTCTTTTTATTATATCGCTTTTTCTTTCTTCTTCTTAAATTTTAACTTTTTTCGGAAGCCTTTATATATAATAAAGAGTTTAAATATATATAGTATAGACTCGATAAAATTCTTATTAATATTAAAATAATTAATTTATTCGTTAAGTTTAATATCTTTAAGTTTTTATATAATAAAGGCCGGTAGTTACTATTTAATATATAGTATTAATATATATATATAATAAGTATAGTATTATAATATTATATTATTTCGCGATTTATAAGGCTCTCTACACTTTATATATTACTACTTTAATTTTCTATTAATTTATTAAACGAAGCTACTTAAATATCCGCCTAGATAATTATATTAATATTCGAGGAATAATAATAAACTATAAAAGACTCTATCTCCTTTTATACCTCGTTAAATATTATTTAATAAATTAAAGTTTTTATTAATACCTCGTCCGTTAGTTTAGTTTTATTAAAATAAGAGAAATACTTACCTTTATAAAGATAGATAACTCGTTTTTCCGAGATTTATTAATATTTATTTCTTTCGTATTATCTCTTTTTATAATATTTATCTCGTTTTTTTATATATTATATTATTAAGGAGCCGGCGAATTTATAGTAATCTTATTAATAATTAAAAGATAATTAAATATAGTACGGAAACCTTTATAACCGATTAAATTATCGATTCTATCTTTTTATTTATAAACGAAATCGTTTATATTATCTACCGGTATCTCTTTCCTTTTTATTTCTTAGTTAATCCTACTCGATAGGGCCTCTATTATTATACTTTATTATATAAATATTTATTCCTCCTACGTCTCCTTTATTTAAATTTATAACTTTATATTACTTTTTATTAATATTAAAAGATATAAAGAAAAGGGTCGAGTCTAATTTACTTTTAATATATTCGTCTTCGAATTTAATTTATATTTACTTCCTTATTTTATATTCTTTAATAATATAATAAATTATAATATAGATTATAATTATTATAGTTTCCGTTAAGAGCCTAAATATATATTTAATATTATTACGAATTCCTAGTTAACCTAGGTCCGATTAAAAGAATAATAAGATTATAACTTTTATTATTAAATCTCTAAGGAAACGGTAAAGTAGTTTAGATTTATTAATAATTAATATTAAATCTTAATAAAGAAATATTAAGACTTATATTATTATTATAATTATATATCTATTTTTTATTCTTTATTTTAATAATAATTATCTTTTTAATATTTCGTCCTATTATAGAAAAGGTATAGTATACTACTATAATTTATCGAACCCTTATTATTATTAAGGCGCGGTAATTACCGATATAATCGAGTAATTAATTTCGATTAATATATCTTTAGTTTAAACGCGGTAGATTAATACCTTTTAGGCCTCCGTCGGATTTAAAATCTTTTTTACTACTTTATTCTTTAGCCCGAGGGCCTTATTATATTTATTAATAATATTCCGTTAAAGCTTCTAAATTAAAGTATTAACTTCGTTTTTTTTATTAGAGTTTATTTATAAATTATATCCCGAGTCCTTATATCCCGTAACGAGGGTTATTAATATTATTTATTTTATATATTAAAGAACGGCCTCGTAGCCTTAAATATATAACGCCGATTTAATATAACGTCCTACGCCCGCTTATAGTAGTAACGACTCGTTTCTTCAAAATTATAACGCGTCGTAATTACGGTAGCGTTTCGTTAAAGGTTTATATAACGCGTTACTAAAAGACCTTATATCTACGCTTCGGATTGGCGTGGGGTGGGGTGGGGATCGAGGTATGATCCCCACCCCAGCCTGGCGTGGGGATCTATTGGCGTGGGGCTTGGGGTGGGGTGGGGTGGGGTAGGGATCCCTTAGGGATCCCCACTGCGCCAAGGCGGATTTCTAATAATCATTCTAATAACGCTGCTGCCCCCATAGATGCGCGTACTCATGACTACTGCTACTGCTGCCCCCATAGATGCGCGCACTCATAACTACTGCTACTGCTGCCCCTATGGATATGCGCACTCATGGCTACTACTGCCCCTATAGATATGCGCACTCATGGCTACTGCTGCCCCCATAGATATGCGCACTCATGACTACTACTGCCCCCATAGATATGCGCGCACTCATGGCTGCTGCTGCCCCTATAGATGCGCGCACTCATGACTACTGCTACTGCTGCCCCCATGGATATGCGCACTCATGGCTACTGCTGCCCCCATAGATATGCGCACTCATGGCTACTGCTGCCCCCATAGATATGCGCACTCATGACTACTACTGCCCCCATAGATATGCGCGCACTCATGGCTACTACTGCCCCCATAGATATGCGCACTTATGGCCACTACTGCCCCCATAGATGCGCGCACTTATGGAATAAACGCTCGGACCTATAATTATTCAAGTTAATATTAAAATTAAGACTATTATCAGCCTAAAGTTAAATATAACCGAAGGTTTTATTAAAGACGTAGTTTAATTCGTTTATTTTAAAATTAAGGGGACGTTAAAATAATAGTTTAGTTTTGAATTTAAAACTAACTCTTTTTAAATATTTATTAATACGTTTTAATATTAGTATTTTCCCTTAAACTTATTATTTTATTCCGAAGAATATTTCGATTTAAAATCGGTGAGTAAAGAATAATAGTAGATATTAATTATAATAATCATTATAATAATCGTCTCTCTATAGTATAATCTATAATATATCTTATTATTAATCTATAATAGGAGTAGTAGTAGTCATGAGTACGTATATCGATGGGGGCAGTAGTAGCCATGAGTGCGCGCATATCTATGGGGGCAGTAGTAGTCATGAGTGCGCATATCTATGGGGGCAGCAGTAGCCATGAGTGCGCATATCTATGGGGGCAGTAGTAGCCATGAGTGCGCATATCTATGGGGGCAGCAGTAGCCATGAGTGCGCATATCTATGGGGGCAGCAGTAGCAGTAGTCATGAGTGCGCGCATCTATAGGGGCAGCAGCAGCCATGAGTGCGCATATCCATGGGGGCAGCAGTAGCAGTAGTCATGAGTGCGCGCATCTATAGGGGCAGCAGCAGCCATGAGTGCGCGCATATCTATGGGGGCAGTAGTAGTCATGAGTGCGCATA
>JAABUK010000182.1_pt1 | contig 151532 bp, 210 predicted proteins | sample 5559141 | NCBI WGS metagenome assembly JAABUK01 (sample SAMN10711869, study PRJNA513367) | rock metagenome | isolation source: Antarctica rocks | place: Antarctica: Victoria Land, Pudding Butte nord | collected 2016-01-03
AGAAAGGTGTGCTGGTTGGCTAGCTACGCCTGTTCGCACCAGGGCATACATTGAGCGCTTCGCTCACAGCAATGTCGCAAGTCTGAATACCTCAAGCCACGGATCACAACTTATGACTCAAGCTGTATGGGTCAAAACCCTAGAAACAGCCCTAGAAAGCTGCTAGCGTAAACTGCGTGAATCAGGGCGTGATTGACCGCCGCGGGTCGTCATATCAGCAAAGCACGCACAGCGGCCTGTACTGAGTATTCTATCCGGCCCTCGACTGCCTAGCGTCCCCTGACCAAAGATTGAGATTGAGCGCTGTCACAAAACTGGGCAGACTGCACGGCAGAAAGCTTGTCTGAGCTGAGGCTCAAGGCATTGCTTCGTGGCATGTTTTGTTGTGTACCTAGTACCCAATCAACAGCGTAGCAGCTTTCGTTATGGTCCAACAGATCGCAAAGCCAGAGTTGAGCCGACAAAGCACACAAGCGCACTCACATGGACGCAACGCCCAACATACCCGCAGATGCTGCTTGTGTAAAGCTAGTCTCAGATGTTCTTCTTGTCAAAAGAGTGTGGTACAGATTCTCTGCTGCTGTTGCTGCTGCTGCAAAAAGCTTCACCAGCTGCAACAGAGGGTCTAGCGCTAGACTGGCTTCCCTGTGATTGTGTCTGCATTTCCAAACATATTCAGCACACCATCATTATCTCCACACTCCTGCTGCCATTCACCCTTGTCTTATCACATTGAACACCACTTGACTTGCTGAAAGCCTTCTTAGCCTGGGCAGTCTGATTGACAGCCTCTGCAACTATGGGATGGTGCTGATTGGAAGGTTGCGCGCTGTCGCCACCATCGCATTCTGGTGCATCAGCTGCTTGAGTGTTTACAGGTCTCAGCTTTGCACTGGCTGTGACCTTCTGCTAAATCATTGCTAGTGCCTTCATTGATGCCGCCGCTACCGTACCTATCCCTGTCAATACCAGCTGCGCCATTGTCACTGCTGTTTTGTTCAACAGGCTGTACAGCTTGCTTCTGCTCAGCAATACAGCCCGTCGATTGTTCAACATAGCACAGTAAACTCTGATGCTCACTGGTCTGTTGATACAGCAATCCAGTTACAACAAATGAGTCTATCAGGCTCAGAAGAGTCTTCTGCCTGGTGAAAACTCGATACACGGCAGAGGGTTGATTACCAGCACATTCTCTATCTAAATGAAAGTGCAGGACCTTAAGCAGGCTGGTTTCAGCTAATTCCCACTCAACATTACAAACTGCAAATTGGGGACCAGATTGGGGACCTGTGTCTGACAATCTACAGGTTCCGTAGTGGTATGAATGCGATGATCAGTTCCCAAAACTGCACTGAAAAACCACAGGTTGCCATTGACATCACCAGGGCTATACAATTATAACCCAGAATGAAACACTGTCGACTGGAGGAAGCGGCCCTTATGAACGACCATGTGGATAAAAAGGGTCCCACAAGGCGCATCTGCTTCACATCACATATGAGATGCGTGCAAACCCGAGTGCACTGTACTAGGCCTTGTACAGGCACAAGTGATGCAGCTTTCTGCTACTGAAAAGTTTCTGATGTGAGAGACACTAGCATGGTCAGAAAGGAGGAAATGACCCCTACATTCACAAAACAACCAATATTCAGCTGCCATGAGAAGTGCAGTATTGTGACTCCGCCGGTGCGGCACTTGACAATCATTGAATCACCAGTGCATCTGCAAGTACTGGAATCGACTGTAATCTGCTTGTACTCAAGCTTTTGACATTGACAACTACTAACAGGCTCAGGCCAGCACAGAAAGAGATTTGGTTCACTCTCTACACATGACTTTCATATGCCTAAGCTGACACCACAGCATGACCATTCTACAAGCTATGCAGGGTATACTTTAATCATCTATTCAACTGATTTTCAACCTGTCTTCTTCAGCTTCACAATGTGGGAGCAGCAACATCTTCAGGAGTTTTCCCTCATGAGTGATTGCAACTTCCCCATGTAACCAGCTTCACAACCAGCAAGCAGGATTGTCTTCTGTGTATTATGCTGCGGTGGACGAAGAATTTCCCAATGCTACGATGTTGTCAGGAATGCTTGCAGCAGGAGTGTAGATCAGGTTGCCTTCATACAGACTGCAGGTATGGTCGTCCCAGTTCAGGTCGCTGACTGGCATACTGGGCCTTTCTTGAAGGTAGACGCTGTTGTTGGTTGCCCACAGACCTGTCCCATTGCCCACTGCTACATACCCATTGAAAGTTGGCAGCTCAGGTACAACATCCAGATGGTTGGCCACTCTATACTGCCTGCCAACAAGATCTCGGAAGGCCTGCATGCAGTGTCATTCAGTACTTTCCCTGAGAGATAGGAAAATCTGCACAGAGAAGGCAACAATTATAGCAGGCAGGCAGGCAGGCAGGCAGGCAGGCAGGCAGGCAGGGAATGATACAGCAAGCAAGCGGGTGAATGACTCAGTGAAGGTATGAAGCCAGTAAGCAAAAGACAGCTTGTGTAGTGAGAACAGTAAGCCCGTGGCAAGAGACAGGGGGGAAGAGGTTATGACTCACATCTGAGTAGGCCTGATTGCCTGGCTTTGGATTACCAAAGGTGACACAGCGTATGTCAGCTCCTGGCCACTGCAAGGCTGCCCATGGAGCAGCTAATGAAGCCACTCCTGCTCCCAGACTGTGGCCTACATGTCCATCAAACCAAGGTCTCCAGCATGACAGACAAGCAAAAAGGGGCAGGATTTGCCAGTATGTTTCTGCACACAGTGGTGCATCTTGAATCTCAGCAACCTCTTTGATGGTGATCAACAACACTCATGATGTGTTAGGAAACTTGGTTCTGGATTTTGCAACGTTTTGCAATGCACATGACGATCCCAAGCTAACAACACTTACACTATAAAATCAGCTGACAACATTGCTGTCTAACTGCAGAAGTACTAGATACCCCAGCAGTAGTGAGTAACATTGTCCGACCTGTGTTATTGTCAAAGCTGCAGAAATACTAGATGCACCAATAGTGAGTAACATTGTCCACCCTATATTGTTGTCAAACTGCAGTAATGCTACATACACCAACAGAGAGTATCATTGTCTGACCTGTGTTGTTGTCCAAATACAGAAACGCTAGATACACCAACAGTGAGTACCATTATCCAACCTGTGTTGTTGCAGAAACGCTAGATACACCAACAGTGAGTACCATTGTCCAACCTGTGACTATGACCAAGCTGGGGGTGACACCACCAGACATGTCCATGAGAACATCCCCAATGTTCTGACTGCTGTTGGGCGCCTTGTCTGTGACAGCTTGCAGCTGCTCCAGGAAGCCGTGGTGCACCTGGGCTTCGGGGTACATGTTCTCCAGCACGCTGCTGTAGGGCGCGTCAGACAGGAACTGCTTGAAGTCCTGAATCCAGTCCTCAGTGCTCTGCAGCATGAACATGAACAACTCTGCAGCATGAGGAGTGATGAAGATGAAGAACAGTTGAAGTCCCGAATCCAGCCCTCATCGCTCTGCAGCGTGAAGATGAACAACTGCCTCTGCAGCATGAAGATTGATGAAGATGAAGAAGCATCTCTGCAGCATAAAGGTCGATGAAGATGAAGAACATATGAAGGTGGCCTTCTAACCTCGGTGCGTGATTATCTTTGGGCTACATGTACATCTGGTGGCTGTACACAAAGGTGCTTGTACATGTATATGATTTGTGCATCTAGGTGGTGACAGGAGTAGGCTTGACAGAGGGCTGTAAGGTGGACACATTCTGCTCACACTAAACCAGCCCAGCAATGCTGATTGTAGATGCTGCACCATACATGTATCCATCTCATTTGCACATGTGCTTTTCCCCCCGTAACACAAGCATAGCAGCGTCATGCGCGCAACTCGTTGACTTCAGCAAGCTTGCAGCATTTCATTCATGCATCCACTCATTCATACAACCAATCAATCATGCATTCATGCATTCATGTGTTCACAACAACTGTTGCTGTGATGAATGCAAGAAAGCAAAACTTCATGCCAAACTAGGCAACCATGACCAGGGTGTCACTTACAACAGGGGCAAATGCTCAACCCACAACCCATACCTGAGAGCCCCTGAACGCAATGAGGCCTGTAGTGTTTGCAGCATCCCACGCCACCCCCACATCTGTGCTGTAATCCCCATGGATCACTCTGGATCCCGGCCCAACAATGCCGGGGGTGTTTTCGTACACCTGGCATGCGGCCACAATGGAAGCCCTCATCTTGCACAGCACAGGCGGGCAGGTGCCACTGTAGCCTGAGAACAACTGCAGGGAAAAAAGTTTGTTATTATTGTTATTCATTACTATTTATGATTATGAACCACTTATTATTATAAATAAAAAATAGTTTATAATTTGCAACACATACATAAATAATAGTTTATAATAATGAATAGAAAAATAGAACATAATAACAATAATAAGCAATAAAAGGTTACGCTCATAATGGGAGCCTCCAAAGGCGGCAGCCCGGAGCTATGACCATAGGCCATAGCCCAAAGAACAGCTGCAGCAGCAAGCTGAGTTTGTGCAGAGTCAGGTTGCAAGCCCTCAGCTCAGATGTAGCATCCAGACACAGCTGACATTGTACTCAGACTCAGCACGGCACAGACAGGCTTCATAGCTTGGCCATCGGTCCATGCTCTGTGCGTCAAGGCTTGTGACTGGGGACAACAGACAGGTTGCAATCACATAGGAATGCTTCAGGCGCCTGTATGGCTGCAATACCACAGCATCCAGCAAGTGAAATCAAGGTGATGAGACTGACAAGCCCTTCTATCTATTCACGCGTGATCGTTGCACAGTCTGTATGCAGCATGTTATCTGAATTGACATGTCGCAACCTCATGCTTGAGTGTGAGGTGTCTTACTGCATCACCAAAGCTCACAGCATGACCATCATAGCAAAGCAGGGGGTTTGAAACGGCTGCATGCAATGACTTCAAGCCTGCTGACCCGAATATGCTGTCGTCCCCATGCAATGACAGTCTCAAGCATTCTCGGGACTGGAAGCAGGCACAGAGACTTCATGTCAAAAAGCGTGCCAAAGATACGAGGACATGGAAGAACATCACATTCACAAACCAAACCACAGCTGCTCAACTCGTGAAGAAGTGTAGGCACACATCATATATCTGATATCATGTATCACATTTCAGAAATCATGTACAATAAACATTAGACATTGAGTATCTGGCATCTGATATAACATGATATGCAGCATCACCCAGACTGGAAGGCTTACATCAACATTGGTGAAGGTGGCGTTTGTCTGTCCGGGCGACTCTGCAGCTGATTTATCCAAAAACCCCTTGGCAGCATCAAGCTCCATCTCGACTGAGTTCACGGTATTGGAAATCTTGCAAGCTGCTTGACTCACAACATTGCTGATCGCACCCCCAATGCCTTGAAAGAAGCCTGAAATGCCACCACCACTGCTGCTGTTGCTACTGCTGCTGCCACATTGATCATAGCTCGTGATGCCTTCAGCAAGTGTGCTGTTGTTGTCTGTGCTGTTCTGACCGGCAAAAGATGTGGAAAATGAGCCATTGCCGATGGTCTCTATTATAGCTGAGATGTAGTACTCCAGGGTGCCTTCAACCATAGCTGAGTCCTGCCTTGTGTCACTGTCCTGCAGATACCTGCAGACAGCAAAACAGCTTTCTAGATGCATACATGTGTCTGCAAATTTCATGCAGAGCTCACAATATTTCAAATGCAATTCCATGCAAACCTATTGTAAACCTGAAGCTTCTTGCTGACGATGCAGGCATCTATCTGCATATGCTATTGGCTGTGTCAGCAGCATACAACAACCACTATGCAAGTCCAAGGTTGGTACTGACACTTGGGAGGTAGCCACTCTGGAAAAGCAAAATGTAGAGGGGGTAAGAGGCATACGCTAAGGCATGCTCTTGTAACTGCAACCAAGGGCATGACAACAATCGTACTGCTTGCATGAGCGGGTAGTACAGCATGAAATGATAGCAGTGCGTGACTGGTGACAGACGGACTCACGTGAGGACATTTGGCAGGGGTAGCGCTACCGGCAGGGTGGGTAGGGTGTCATCCGGGCTAGACCACATGTATGACAAGTCCACCAGCTGTTGCAGAGACCAGTTGAACAACTCATCTCCTACCTGAACACAAAATAATTGCTTCAAAATTTGTCATCAGCAAATTTGTAGCTGCTGTGATCTTCCATGATAGGCACATGCTGGGACAAAAGTGGTTGGGAGAATGTATGTTGATCAGTCGGCAGGCACAAATACCTGGCGGTGAAATTCACAAATACATGTGAGGCAAACTTAGCCTGTCAGTCACTTCAGCTCAGATAGACGCAAACACACCAGTCCTGAATATCAGCAGGATGGTATACACATACGTGTTTATACATTTATCTTTGTATACTCTCATGAAAGTGTTACTATGCGTCGTCATACTGGGGTGTATGATACATATTAAGCTCTGTTCAATGTGTGAAAAAGCAAGTGAATGTGGTGTGAAAGCATACTCACTGCAGGAGCTCCAAAGGTGATGTGCCTGACTTGTGCCAGTGGGAATGTGACGGCAGCCCAGACTGCACACAGGGTGGCATAAGCACCGCCCCCACCCGCCCCAGTGCACAACACCCTTCTTGGAAATGGCCCATTTGACAGCTGCATGATGGTCTGCAGCCAGCACACTCAATCATACAGACGCCCTTGTGCACAGCACTCTCGTTGGAAACGGCCCATTGGACAGCTGCATGATGGTCTGCAGCCAGCACACTCAAGCTTGGTTTGTGCAGACATCAGTAGATGCCCTTGTGCATAGCACCCTCCTGGCCAATGGTCTACTGGACAGCTGTGTGATGGTGTGTAGTCACCAGACTACAGCACTGTTGGATTGTGCACACAGCATCAGACGCTTGTTTGTGATCAAATCAGATGCTGAAGAGGTTTTCAAGCAAACCTGTAAGCTTTCACAATGGGCGGATGAGGAATGGGGTCAAAAAAGCAGTCCATGGCAATATGCATTGCGTCGTGACAGAACAGACAATGCATTGCTGCATGAGGTTGTACCAGTAGCGGCAGACTTGCTCCTGAGCAGCAGACAAACCTAAGCTGCAACACAAAGGCTGGCAGACAAGTTGATCTCGTGTGGAGATCGATCCGACCCATCACATTCACAGTCAGGTGGCATGAGTGGGCACAACATACCATGGCAAGATCCTGGCTGCTGTTGGCTGTACCCTGAAGTGCTTGTTGAAAGGGGTCTAGAGTGGCATTGTTGACCCTTGCATTGGCAAAGTCGTTTCCTAAAAAGCTGGTTGCTGCCATTTGGACAGAAGAGCTAGTCATGGCCTCAGTCGCATTGTCGGCTGCTTGCCAAGCCAGCACAGCAGTGGTGCTGTTGTCCACCCATGCAACCAAGACCTGGCCTCCATCACTAAGTGGCAAGATCATATAGTCATCTGCAAAATGCAGCCATAGCATGGTTGGTGGTCATTGCAGCATCCAAGCCAAGCATGCAAAGCTCGCAAAACAAGAGAACCCTCCGACAGCATGCATGGACCTTACCTAGAGGCACTGAAATGGTGTCGTTTGCATACACCAGAGTAGTATATACGGCAGCCTCGACAGTTTTGTACAGCTGAGGACCTGCGTGCATATCGACAGTGCTGTCTCACGGACCAGACGGACGGCAGCTGAGGACCACGCGCGATGCGAAAGTTGCCTCAGCTGCAGCGCACCTATGCTCTGGTTCTTTGCTAGCACGTCCAGCAAGTCCTGTGTTATTGACTGGCCGGTGCCGGGACTCGGTGCTGCTGCTGTGCTCTGTGTGAGCTGGCGGTGCGCCGCAGCAAATTGCCAAGACAGGAACAACAAGATTCCCCAACCGGCTTTGATCTGCATGGCCGCATTGCTGTTGTTTGAAACAAACAGGAACTTTGACCGTAAAGACAGCGTCGCAGTGTACGCAGACAAGGTGTGGTGAAAGCAACTTGGGTCAGAAGTGGGGATAGCAGATCCTCTTGTTGTTGATCTAAACAGACAGTTTGTACAAAGCGTCAGCCGGTGCTACGTATCGATGCTCAGGCATCAACTTGACAAAGCAGATGGTCATCGTCATCACGACATAATGAGGCTGGTGAAGAAGAGAAGAAGAAGGTCCTAAGCACAGCGTCGACACAGCACGCCAGTCACGAACAGGTTGTCCTTGCAATTGTTGGTTGCAATTCTTTCAGAAAAGAAGGTATGAGACCTACAGTACAAGTGACCAAGCAGACAGAACATGGCACAAGCGGTGTGGCAGCACCAGCCAAGTCACACTGTGTCAAAAATGAACACATCACTGCATAATCCATTCACTGCATCCCAGGAGCTTGCATATCCTGCAGGATGGTGGCCAGTTGCTTGACCTTGGCAGCCGAAGCAACTTTCTGCTGCTCCATCACAGACAGCAGCTCTCGCATCTCGTCCTCCACCTGTGCAGCCACCAAACTGCTGGTCGACATATTTAAAGCAAACGCCCAATTAGGCGCTCCTGCCAGACCCAACAGCCTGCATCCCTGCATGCTTTGTGCATAACACTCTGGTGAACAAGCGCAGAAGGACAACGCCCTTTGCGCAGGACTAAAGTAAGAGCTAAGTACATGTTTAGCACAGCTCACACACCAAGTCATGCCTGTGCCCTCCAAACATGCAACATATGTTCTGCTTGGTGTCCTCTGCATGCCTGATTACCTGTGCCAGGTGCATGGCGCTGTGCTTTGCTTCAGATTGGGCCTTGCTGCAGGCTGTTTCCAATGCTTGACTCTTGGCTTTCTCAGCCTGCAAGCTCACAATCACTGCAGTGCACGCTGGGAACTGCTACAAATGCATTTGCAGCTGATACCATGTCCCGTTGATGACTTGATGCAATGCCAGGCAAATGCAGAAAAGCATGTCAACTTGCAAGGGCCATGTAACGCTGTTCTCATCTGTGGAAGCAGGACCATTTCCAGCTGAAGCGTGTCATGTCATGTCATGTCATGTCATGTCATGTCATGTCATGTCATGTCATGTCATGTCATGTCATGTCATGTCATGTCATGTCATGTCATGTCATGTCATTGGGACATAGGCGCTGACTCTGTGGCAAAGCTGACGTTGTATGTGGCAGCAATGAACCTGTGATGGAGTCTATTGACAAACTCATTGTTTTCACTGGCTCCGCTGCAAGCCAACAACACAAATAAATAAATGAAAAAAAAAAAAGGTAAACAAATAAATACACAAATAGATAGATAAATAAACAAATGAAAAAATCAAGTAAATAAATGAAAAAAATAAGCAGGAGAGTGTCACCTCTAAGGCTCCAGGCAGCCGCTGCAGCTCCTGCTGGAGGTGATGCAGCTTCTGAGTCAGCTCCCCTTGCTCATGCGCTAGCTGCTGAGCTGCCTGCTTGGCCGAGTCACGCTCACTGGTGAGGCGAGCCTCCTGCTCAAACAGGCCTTTGACTCTGTCCACTTCCTCTTCAACATACTTCAGCATCTGATCTTTCTCCTGTACCATCAAAGAGCCCTCTGCTTAATAAAAGCATACTTTACAGGCGTTCCAGCTGATTGTTCTTGCCAGGTAACAGGCAAGCCTCTGCTTGCAGTACGACAACATCCCCAGACCTTGGTCAAAAGCTCTGTTCAGGCATTCCTCTGTTGAAAACAACAGAGATGGAGATCAGCCGGTAGGGACCATGTTTGCTGCAAGGCAAACCCCCGGGCACCAGTGTCAAGCAGGTTGCCATCATCTGTGTTACAGGGTGACGCTTATACAGGGAATTGGCTTAGTGCTATTAGGCACACACCAAAGCTTGCACGTAGAATGATACACAATGAGCTCAGTCACAGAGCTATGTCCTGACAAGACACACGTGCTGTGTATGGACTGCGTCATGCTGTAATGCACTGTAATGCACTGCCACAAAATGGATGGAACAAGTGCTTATGGCCAACACGGCAAGTGAGGGCAAGTCAAGCTTGTCTGATAGGCACACCTTGAGGGCGTCAAGGGCAGACTTGGCCTTCTGCTCAGCATCATGTGCCCTTCTGGTGGCCTCCTGGGTGCTCTTCTCCAGCTGCTCCAGGGCCTGCTCCTGAGCCTCTATCTCCAACCTGACACAGACAAACGCCAATCACTTGATGGGAGCAGTTCTGGCTAGCGTCTTGTAGTGCAGGTGTTGCACAGCATATGCATTGTTGTAGTGCCACTGATGCCTGGGTAGATGCCAGTCAAGCTCTGCTATGTGTCAGGCTGTGATGCGGGTTCAAGCCTCAGTGGTAACATGCTGACTTCTCAGGCTTCCGTGATGGGTAGCGTGCCTGGCAAATGCGTCTATGGCACTTGCCCTGTCAGCGCACACCCCTTGGATGCAATCTAGTCTCATGTTAGTGCATGTTTGCTCACAGGAGTAGGATTTGGGCACACCTAGTAGGTACCTGGCAAGAACGCTTAGCTGGAACGCCTGTGAATTTTGATTATTGTTAAGCTCTGCTTGGAATTGGTTGATTGGCTGCACATGCCCATGCAAGACCTGCAGCTCTACTAGAGAGCATGTGACAATGTAAGACTAAGGGGCAACTGTGCCCAATCAGGGATCATCTCAGGCTTCTCTATGTTCACTTTTTGACAGCGTCATCATTTCTGTTTTCCTTTTGTTTGGCTTGACAAGGACAGTCATGATGTGGTACGTGGTGACGATGCTACAGAGCAAGCATCTGGTGTTGTACCTCAAACTCTGATGCTGGCGCTGCTCTTCAGCTTCATGCTCTGTCAAGTCTGCCTCAGCATGCCTGAGAGCCTGAGCTGACTCAGCTGCCTCAGCTTGAGCAGCACTCAGCTGGGCCTTGAGGTTAGCTATGCTTGCTTGTGCATCGTCCACCATCGCCTCTTTCACCTGCACCCATTCCAGCGGACGCTGTCTCTTTGTGACAACATTTATGTTTGTTTGTTAATACTGTTTGTTGATGACTGGAGCAGTTTTTGTTAGCACCCTGCGCTACTGTCTGCACAATCTGCTCTACTTTACGCACAGTCTATACTGCTGGTTCACAGTCTAGGATTCCTGTTACCATCATGCTCACACATGCAGTACGCCCTGGAGGTGTGCTCACACAAACGCAGCTGGAGGTGCACACGACAGCAGTCCAAACTGATGAAGCTGCAGCCTGGTACCAAACCAATCAATCAGCTTGCAGTTCCTGTCTTCAGGACTCATCAGGGAAGTCAACAGACAACAACTGGGAAAACAACATACATTAAGCACACTTTCAAGGCGATTGACAATAGAGCAGCAAAGTGATAGCTGTGGTGATGCTGTCATTACCAGTCACAGCTCTCACAAGAAAACCTGATCACAGGTCAAATGCTTTGCATAGAAATCACCTTGACAGCATCCCTGGCCTCCTCCAAATCATGTGTCAGCTCATCCACCTGCCCTTCAGCTTCTGCAGCTGCCATGTCAGCTTGTCCCAGCTTCTCGCTAGCTTCTTGCTCAAGCTGACTCAGCGCTTCTTGAGTGGCTGCCAGCTGAGAAGCTGCTGCAGCAGCTGCCTGCTGGTGTGAGGCCTGGGCCGACGCTAGCTGAGATTGCAGCTGCTCAGACTTTTGCTGCTCTTGCACCAGACAGTCCTGCAAATGGACAACAGTCATAACTACAACATTTTCTTTGAATTTGCGATTTGCCAGCAGGCATTGCCGTCAGCAAAACGTTGATGCTTTGCACATGCAGTGACACAGGCATTGCTACGTGCGTCAGCATGGACTTTGTGTCGTTGGCGTTGCCTGAACAGAAAAGCACATTGTTGCAGGATCAGAACATGCTGAAGTGTCATGGGGTAACCATTCCCTGGCTGACGCACCACAGCAGCACTGTGCACCAGAGTCAAACATCTGATTGGAGTGCAGAGCACACATACAAGGATGGTATGCAAGTGCATATGGGACCTGCTCAATGGTCTTGTTTGACGCAAGCTGCATGTTGAAGTGAGCGGTTTGGGTCACATCATGCAGAACATGATGCACATCAGCATGCACTGTGCAAGGCTGGATCTGGCCCTATTGCATCACAATGTGTAATAACAACAGTAGTAGTACTGATGATCATAATGATGATCATAATATAACAACAATAACAACAATGATGATGATGATGATGATGATGATGATGATGATGATGATGATGATGATGATGATGATGATGATGATGATGATGATGATGATGATGATGATGATGATGACAGTAACATTGATAATAATAGTGACAATGAAGATCAAAAACGTTGATACATCACAAACATGGTAATAGGTCTATTGAACTGCAGTGCGGCTCTTGCCTTGATGCCAGCCAGCTGGCCCACGCGCTCTCTGAGGGTGCCCATCTCAGCCCTCAGCTTGTCCTGCTCAGCAGGCTGGTAGGAGGCCAGCTGGGCAGTCATGTCACCCCGCTCCTTCTGCAGTGCAGCCACTCGCGTCTTCTGGCGCTGCAACACCTCTGTCAGCTCCTTCACCAGCCCCTCTTGCTCCTGAACCACAAGGCAGTGCTTGCTTTGACACTCACTGATCATGATGTTTTGGTGCAGCCACACAACTTTTCTGTTAAGTCAGTACTTCAACCAGCACTGACTTAACAGTGCGGGCATTGTTACAAATGGAAACATTGCCCTTGTGGGTGAAAACAAGTTGCATTTGCTCAGTGAGTGCTAGCTCCTTGTGGTTCACACAAGATAGAATACAATCAGCTTTTTTGCCAGAGTTTGGGTCTCCTGTGTGCCACTCAAAATTTGTCGCATGTTTCTGTTTTATGTCATTCTGGACTATTCCCAGCTGCAGGTGTGTTCACTGCCGTTTGCCTTGCAGCTCGTCCATCCTGACTCCTCGGTCATGAAAAGCATTCAGCCACTCTGAACATCTGACCACTTGTTGTACAACTTTCAGTGGCACTGCCAAACACCTACAGTGCAATGTTGCCTACAAAAAGCTAGAGCTCAGATGATTGGCTGGGCGGCTCATATGCAGATGCAATGAGCCTGCTTGCACTAGCTGTGAGCTTTTTCTCGACCTGTTCCATCTGCTTCTGAGATTGCTGGACTGCAAAGAAAGTGCAGACAACAAGCAGCAGCACTAAAAGGGATCGACTGGTACACAAACTGCGCCCGATGCCATCTGACATATTGACCAAAAGATGCAGACAATCAATGACTAGCCCAACGTCTGGACCCAGCGTGCGTTCCTGGGTGTGATACATGCACCTACTTGGTGATGTTGGCTTGCTGCTTGAAGCCCCCGTCGCAGCTCACTTGTCTCGGCTGCTTGATGCTGCAGCTGGTGCTGATGCGCAACTGCAGCCCTGTCATGCTCCTGCACCAAGCAAGGACAACTGGTGTTCAAGTCTCCTTCTGCTCAGCTGCTGAAACTGCACAGAAGCAAGGACACCTGGTGTTCTAAGCCTGCTCCTGCTCAGTTGCTGAAACTGCACAGAAGCATAGACGACTGGTGTTCAAGCCTGCTCCTGCTCAGTTGGTGAAAATGTACAGAAGCAAAGAACTGGTGTTCAAGCCTGCTCCTGTTCTGTTGCTGAAATTGTACAGAAGCAAGGACAGCTAGTGTTCAAGCCTGCTTCTGCTCAGGTGCTGAAACTGTACAGAAGCAAGGACAACTGGTGTTCAAGCCTGCTTCTGCTCAGTTGGTGAAACTGAACAGAAGCGAAGACACCTGGCGTTTGAGCCTGCTCCTGCTCACTTGCTGAAACTGTACAGAAGCAAAGACACTTAGTGTTCACGCCTGCTTTTGCTCAATCGCTGAAGCTGAGCAGACACATAGATGTGCATCAGTATGCTGCAGATGAATGTCTGCGCCTTGCTGCATGGCCACATGCCACAGCCTGGGCAGAAATTTCACAACATGCCAATGTAGTACACAAAAGGCCAATCATGACTAAACCTAATGGCCACATGTGTTGGACGCTGTGCCAAGTCAGCACATGTGCTGCTGTCGAATCCCAAGGAGACCTGGCCAAGCAACATGCTGCAGGTGGCATGCTGGTAACATGCGTGTAGTTCATTGTGGCGTGAAGAGCACTGACGCAGCTCAAGGGCAGCTACATGCTGGTTGCAAGGGCAGCATCATGCCCGGCATTATATCTCACCGGTTCTCAAACCCTAAAGATGAAAACCGCAAAAGTCGTCAAAACCCTAATCCCTACAACCTATCAAACAGCCCTAACAAAATTGAAAGTTTGAAACTTTTTAGGGTTTTGCAAAACCCTAACGGTGAGAATTGATGAGAAATAACACGGGGGCAGCAGCACCTGCAGAGCTAGCCTGAACTCAGTCTCGGTCACTGCTAACTGCTTCTGCAGGGCGTCCCTGCTGGCCTGCAGCTGCTCCTGCTGCTGTGCATGCTTTGCTGCCTCAGACTCTCTGCTATCCACCTCACGTCTGACTTGAGTCTCATACCACTGCACCTTGCACTCCAGACCTTTCTGCAGCATCAGGTGAGATTGTCAGGCAACATGCTGGCTACATTAAAGCAGGCTAATAAGTGCTAAGTAAGAGGTGAGTTTTTTAAGCTTTTGTATGTGTTGGTAAGTCCTCTGGGAAAGTCATGCTGATCTGCACGTCCCAGTCCCAGTCAGTGCTCACAATCAATAATATCCAAGAGGCAATGTTCAAGCCCTGACCAATCCTCTTCCATGATGTCATCCAGGACGTCAGTACGATGCCCCAGGCTGTTGTTAGAGCCCATCTTGGAACCCAGTTGGAGCGTGGCTTGAAAAAAAAAGCAAAAATTTCTACACCTTTTATTGATTTTGTTGGGAGCCTCCGCCCAGAGGGGCCTGGCTCACACTTGTCAGGTCGGTTTCTCATTGCAGCCTGAATAACACCAGTCGTGGCTGGAAAGCACGTGTTGTTTCTCTCGTTCATAGCTGGGTTGTGGTGGTATTGCCGTAACATTCGATGTTATCGTACGATTGACATACTGTTTGTTGTTTACGTTGCCTCACTTGGTAGTCATTCTGGGCAGCTGTCAAGGCAGCGGCCAGCTGCTTTGTCTGCTGCCGTGCTTCCTCTTCCCTGTTCCTCAATGCTTGAGACTCCTGCTGACAGTAGCTCAGTTGTCGCCTCAGGGACTCAAGCTCTGCCTGAGAGGCCGTAGCAGCCTGGACAGCTGTGGCACTGTGGCTGCTGGCTGCAGCATTGCACTGCTGCAGCTCTTGTTCTGCCCTGGCCTGAGACTGTCTGCATGTTTGAAGCGCAGCCTGCAGAGCGAAGGCACCTCAGTCATGCGCCCTGCTGAGACTGTCTGCATGCTTGAAGTGCAGCCTGCAGAGCAAAGGTATCCCAGTCATGCGCCCTGCCCTGAGACTGTCTGCATGCTTGAAGTGCAGCCTACAGAGCGAAGGCAACTCAGTTATGCGCCTTGGCCTGAGACTGTCTGCATGCTTGAAGTGCAGCCTGCAGAGCGAAGGCGACTTGGTTGTGTGCCTCGGGCACCTTATTGCAGAAACGTCAAGATGAGATTGTCAGGGAACTGGTGCAAAGGGGTGTTGCTATGATTGATTTTGTCAAGGCAGGCTGGGAAGCTATGCATGTGCCCCTGAGCGATGATGCTGCTTGAGATGCTGCTTGAGGAGGTAAGTCATGACATCCAAGCACATGGAAGTAACCACCCACAGCGGGACCTTAAGCCCTTTTTTCGAACAGAACTCCCACCAGCTTGGTTTGGTTGCACCACATACACCTGTGCTTTCAAGCCAGGATATCTGATGAGTCACAACTGGCTCCACACCCCAGACCGCAAGGCATCAAATGAGATGATATGTTCAGCAACTCAACACACCTTGCACTCAGCCAGCTCCTGACAGAGTCTACTAGTATCCCCCTGTGTCTTGTCAGCTGACTGTTGCACCCTGGCTGCGTCTTCATGGCACCGCCTACTTTCACTTTCCAGCTTTGTCACTCTGTCCTGAGCAGCTTGCAAAGCAGCCTTCTGAGCCTGATCTGCCTGCTGGGATTGCTCCCAGGCATGCCGCAGCTCCCATTGCAGCTCTGCTACCTGATTCTTGGAGGCTTGATGCTGCTCCTGGACTAGTTGAGCCTGCATGCATGGCTTGCACAATCTGCGTGTACTCTGTAGCTATACATGAATGCATCATCATGCAATGTGTAACGTGAGTCAACTGAAGAAAACACAGATCATCTTGTCCTGCTGCACATGTTACAGGAACTGAGACACTGAACAACAGGCTGTGTACCCATAGTTCTGAGGTGTGTAACAGTCTCCAAGTGTTTGAGCTAGTATTGTGAGTGGTATTGACAGCTGTATAACACACTCTACGTTTGCACACTTGTGCATCACACAGGCGCTGCAGTGGACATCAACAGAGTCAGATCCAATTGCAATGCTGTTGCATCTCTATTGCAGCCAGCCTAATGGGCATCATTGTGTTTGCACCCTGCTGACAAATTTAAACTCAGAACTCAAAAAGCTCTGAGCGTTACTCAAATGCTTGTGGGCCTGCATATGCAAGGCACTGTATGCTTGCCTGCTTGCGTGCATCAACTGCTGCCCTGTCTGCGTCAGCAATCTCAGCACGTGCTTGCTGAAGAGCCTCGTTGGCCTGCCGTCGAATGTCTGTGACCTGCATGCAAGCCAGGTCAATAATATCTGCCCAAGAGCCCCTCTTGCAATGACCAAAATCTGCACAGAAGACGCGATCAGACATTTGCTGTGCATATGGCTCAATCGTAGCAGCTGAGAAGTGGGGCTCAATCAACTCCATGTCATGCAAGCTGCAGGACAGGAAATTGCACAGGTGAATAAGCCATTGACAGCGCCTGATTGCAAAGCTGAAAATGACAATCAAAGGGCAATTGACTTGCAGGTCTAGATGCCTGGGCTGGTTAGTTTGCTCCAAATGCAAGACTCAGTTTAAGCAGTATACACTGCAATACACTGCATATTGCACATGGTGCATGACACATTGTGAATGTGTACCTTGTGGTTTGCTTCCTGCTCTATCTCTTGTATTAGCAGTTGTGCTTGCTCCTCGATGCGTAAAGCATGACTTGTGCGCTGCTCAAGTTGTGATGCAAGGGTGTGCAGCTCTTCCTTCAAGTGTGCAGCATCCTGCTGGAGGCGATCCAGCTGACCCATGCCTGTGGCTGTCTGACATGCCACCTCATGCATCACAGTCTTAGGCCTGACCTTGCGAGCCTGCTGAGCTAGTGCCAAACGCGTTGGCTGGTTCAGCAAGTTCTCAGTTGGTGCAAGAGGGGGCCTGCTGCGCTGACTCAGCACATCCCTGAGCCGTGTCTCAAGAGCTGCAATTCTGTCCTCCTGGCTGCCATCTTGCACAGTAGCCAGCAGAGGAGCACGGATCAGATCTGCGGTGGTACTTTGCATGCCAGCTGCACTTGGGTGTGTCGCAGCAGCTGGGCGGGGTGCTGCCATTGTTGTGGGTGGAGCTGGAAGCGCAAGTGGCTGATGGTACATAACAGGATGGGAATACGAAGAAAGCATGCCAAGCTGGAGTGAATGCTGCTTTTGCTGTCGCTGTGGATGTGTTTGAGCACGTGATCGAGCTAGTATAGTCTCAAGCTTCTGTCCATCAAGCGTGTCCAGCTGAGGCAGCAGTTGAGCTGTTAGTTGCTGAAAGTTGGGCAACGAGCACAGTGGGTTTCCAGGTTGGCCACCAGAAAGTGTGAGCTCTCTGAGATCAGTACATGCCCTCAGAGCAGATAGGTCCTCAGTAGACTCTAGTAGGTTGTTATGCAGATCTAGTATCTTGAGTCTGCAGTCAGCCTGTGGGGTAAATGTTGCCAAGGAAGCAATCAAATTGTGAGACACGATCAAGCGCTCAAGTATAGGCAGTGTTTGCAACCCCTGCAGGCTGTTCAGCCTATTGCTAGCAAGATTGATCGAGGTTAGGGCACTCAGCGTCTGCAAGCCATGAAAGCTTTGCACTTCATTTGATGACAAGTTAATGTCTGTGAGACACCGCAGCTGCTGTATGCCTTGCAAATCGGCGATTCTGTTGCCATGTAAGCATAGTACTCGAGCTTCAGCTGTTTGTCTGCCAAGATCGAGGACTTGCTGCAAAGAGGTCAGACCCGCTCCCACAAAGGAGATGCGCTCTTTGGACATTGCAAGTCAACACGTTTGCGACAGGTGGACAAGCTCCCGTACACGGCGTACGGTACACCTGCGCGCGATGGTATCCCGCAACAAACAGCAAAGGGGGAATTCTGAACACCTTGAAATCTGAACGCTCACGTGCAGAAGTGCCTGCTAAAGACAGCTGCCGTGATGCGCTTACAACATTGACGCAGCAAGCCACATCCATTGCCGTTTGCCAACACCACCTTGTGAGCACACCTGGTATGACTCTGTGCCTGCACCTCCATTGTGGCCATATGACAATAAGTTACCCTCTGACAGGCTGGCCAAGCAGGCTTTTACTCATGCCTTTTCTGTGAACACTGATTTGTGGCAAAAATGGTCCCTTTGGTTGAGCCAAAATGGGTTTGATTTCAAAGGCACGGTAGTTGATGCTGAGCAGCATCTAAGGGACAAGTGCTACCACGGCATTTGCCAATCTTCAGCTACAAAGGTCAGCATTTTCATGGACATGTTTTTGGCTCCAGTGTCATGACCTCTTACCTTCGTGACATTAGACCCAGTGCGTCATTGTTTTCACTCATCAAGTTCAGGTGAAATGGTCACGCACTGAGGGTCGAGACTGACAGATGGTTGAGACCCAAACCACCTGGAGAACAGCGAGTTTGTCGTCACTGTTCTATGCAAGCAGTTGAAGATGAACAACAGTTTCTTTTTTACTGCCCATTTTATAGCTATAGCATCATTGAATTTCAATCGTTATTTGGCCCCAGCTACCAACAATGGGACAATGCGCCCTTTTTCGAACAGAACTCCCATCAGCTTGATTTTGTCGCACACCACATACACATGTGCTTGTCTGCCTGGCTCCACAGACTGAAGGTATAAAATGAGAAAAAAAATAGAAATCAATAATGCTCTGAGCTTGTATGTAAGGTTTACGATCTCTTACGAATTTTGGTAGTCGAAGCTGAGAGTTTGGCTGCGTCAGCTTGCTCGTCTTGCCTCTGCGGTCACTGCTTGTCACGCCGTATCCTGAAACACATACTTCAAGGATGCGGAGACTGCATCGAAGCTGCGTTGCAACGCTAAGAAAGCTGGGGCTAGAGGTGTGCACCTGAAGCGGGACTTAGGGTGGAAAGTGACCTTTACCAAGCACCAGTGACGTCACCGTCTCCCCGCAAAGCGTGGTTCTGTGCTGGCTGCATTCAAAGTACGTCATGGGAGCGACCGACGCCACAGTTGTCGCACAGCCGTTAGCTCCTTCCGACGTCGACCTGCCTAAAGCAACGCAAGAGATACTGGAAAAGGGCAAGCGTAGCTGGCTGAAGAATACCGAAGTCTGTGACATGTTGCTGAACTACACGGCGTGTAACTTGAGAGTGGCAAAAGAGCCTCCCTGTAAACCACCAGGTAAAGTACTGAGCTGAGTCTTGGTTGATAGGTAACAAGTGTGTCGTACTTGTGCTGCATATATTTGAATATCTGCTAGTTGAGGAAGTTCGTATTCTCGTCTTTGCACTGCAAGTCTCTAGGGTAACATGGGGCTTTGTTCTGCCAGGTGGTTCACTGTTCCTGTTTGATAGGAAAGCTGTAAGATTCTTTCGCAAAGATAATCACAACTGGAGAAAGAAAGCTGACGGCAAGACAGTGCGTGAAACACATGAAAAGCTGAAGGTAAGCAGTTTCCCACCCCCTTGCGCTGGTAGCACAATACACAATGCAACACACAGTCACGCGTACTCTGCGCTTTCCTGCAGGTTGACAACGTTGACATGTTAAACTGCTACTATGCTCACGCCGACAGACAGGATGGGCTACAGGTTAGTCACAAACCATCTGCATATCATTCAACATCCTGGCATCTAGCTAGCCCCACTTGCCGTCATATTTGCTGCCTTACAATTTTAGCTGCTGCAGAGGCGCTGCTATTGGCTGCTTGATACTGAAGATGACATAGTGCTTGTACACTACCTCAACATTGCGCAGCGGCAGCAGGCCAGCAAGTCATGTAGTCATATGCTGAATGAAGACGCAGTTAGTCAGCGCAGAAGCGAAGACAAAGGCAGCAGTTCTCCCTCAGACCATGACATGTCCGCCACCTCTGACCCTGACTACGCCCCAACACTTGGCATGCCCCCAGCTGCAGCTCAAAGCAAGCATTCCTCAGCCCTAGGGACAGATGCAGTCAACTCACAAGACATGCCAACTGTTACAAGTGAGGCATATATGCCATTCTTGCCGTCCATGTCTATGGAAGGCTTCTTTGCTGGCATAGATGGCAAGCCGAGCAGCGACAAGCTGGGCTTGGAAGGGCCTCTACGCAGTAACATTGCTGTTCAAGAGTTACTGCAAAGCTGGGAAGAAGAGCAGATGAATGTCGAGCCTTCATTGCTGCAGCGTGCTCAGGGCAATTGGCAGGTCAGGCATGCATATGTGTTTGATCATTATGTTATGACATGAAAAGCATGCATGCCATACAGGTTGACAGAAATTTCACGAGGTGCCAAGCATACCAATTGGCAAGAGCCCATGCTTTGCAGCCTGTGCTGAGTCACGTGCTGAGTCACGTGCTGAGTCATGTGCTGAGTCACGTGCTGAGTCATGTGCTGAGTCACGTGCTGTGTCACATGCCGTACATTGTATGCAAAGGCATCACACGGCCTGCATTGTGGGTAGCACTTCCCAGCCTGCTGTCAGATGGAGCCATGACACAATATTCCTGACAACACAAAGGCATGTCTGCATCGGCAGACAGAAGCATGCTCAGCGCCTCAATCATGGGTGTATTTGCTTAGATTGGTCGTGCCTGGTGTACTGATGCACAGGTAGTGAGCAGTGCATGCTTGGCTTTGCAGAAGGGGCAGATGAGCAATGCTCATGGATCCCCAAAGCTGCAGAACCAGCTTGCCGCTGCGAGCCACAGCCTGAGCCTGACAGAGGATATGTATCCAGGGAGCAACAATCAGTGGCCAGCAGAAGCCCGCCCACCTGGAGCAAGTGGCTCTCAGTGCAGTCTGGATGACAGCAGGTCTTGCACATATCCCAGTGCATACATGCAACCAGCATATCTCCCCCTGAGACATGTTGACACCAGCCCGCAGCAGCAGCAGCAGCTGCCGCCACTGCCGCAGCGACGCTCAAAGCCTCCTAACATATTTCTAGCCCAGACTCAGAGCGCACCCCCTACAGGGTCTTTGGACTACCTGACAGGGGGTGCGTCAACCCATCTCAGGCAGCCGGCATCCAATGGACTGGCTTCTGATGGGCTGGATGGCAACCAGCTTGCTGACTACATAGGTCTCAGCAGGTCTGCAAACACCTTTGGTCAGCAATCTGGGCCCACTTTCAGTCAGCCTGGCGCAGGTTTCCAGCAGTCATATTCAAGATCTTCTCACTCGCCGCAGCTGCAGGGCAGCTTCTCACCAGTCTCTTCAGTGGGTCTGTCTAGCCAGACAGCACTTGTGCAGTCTGGCTCTTTTTCTCTGCCTAGGTCTTCAGGCCGGCCTCAACCCATGGTTCAGAACGCCTTTGCCTCTCACCAGGGGTTGGCATCTGGACTGCATTCCAGACCCCAATCTCCCTTTGGCATGAGCCTAGGGATGTCCTCAGAGTCCAACAGTGTTAGGCTGCTGCAGCCAAAATCTGCCTTCCCCTTGACTTTGCAGTCCTCCCTGCAAGCTGCCTTTGATCAGCTGCCCAAGCCGCTGCAAGGGCAAGGCCAGAAGGAGCCAGCTGCCTATCATGCATCCCCCTTTGGGCAGCCAGACGGCCCTTCTGCCTTTCCAATGCCCTTCAGAAGCTCCCCATATGGCAGCAATGTCACCATGGCTAGCTCCTCCCAGCTGAACAAGGGACCTGCACCAGGTGAGGCAACTTCTATGGACATCTGCCAGAGCCAAGGCTTGTCTGCTGCCTCCAATCAGCCTGCTAACGTCAGGCACCACCCTTCAGCAGCCTCCAGCGACAAGGCTGTGCATGGACTAGCTCAGCCTCGACGGTCCTTCTCCGGCAGTTTCAGCCAATGGCAGAACATTGCACCATCACCGTTTGCTCCGTCCAAGCCAGACCTATCCTCACAGCCATCCCTGGGAGCATCGCAGTCCCTGGGACACCATTCCGAGGCCTTGCATCACCAGATCTTGGAAGAGGAGCGCAGCCGTGATGACACCTCTGCTGACGTGCAAGGGGGCAGTGAGCCCGACGCAATGCGCAAGGCTGCCCTGGTCTTGTGCGCCCAGCTGGCGCAAATTGACAAGCAAGTTTTGGAGCATATCATGCCTCAATGTGGGCATCATGTCAGGGCTGATTCTCAGCAGCCTGGAAGCTGTAGCATTGCCCAGCAGGTACCTCTGAACCTGCTGTGTGCCTGTGTGAGTTTCCATTTGTTTCATGTGAACCCAATGTGTGCCTGTGTGGATTCCCATTTGTTTCTTTGTGACTGCCTGTATGATTGTGTGCTTTTTGGTTCTTTCCTTCTCTTGGGGCATTTATGCCTGACTGTCTGATGCACATCACACTTGACAGCTCTGTGTTGCCCAGCTTCCATGCTTTGCAGCTCTTCGGGGTATCTGAGCTTGTATGCAAGCTGTGGTCATATGTGCCTGCCTGCGTCTCTTGACATCATGCAGTGCTGTGCATGAGCTATACTCTGCTGAACAACGCAGCTTTGTGGCATCGCATTTTGTAAGATGGCTGCTGATTGATGCAATATCACCAAGCCAGGCATGGGACTTGAAAGTGTCAGCGCATTGAGCCGCAGCAGCAGCAACAGCTGTGGTTGTGATTCAACATTAGTGGTGATGAGAGTGCACTATGTCAGTGAGCTCATTAGTCAGCATGGAAATGACTATGTGGCATTTGCAGGTTCATCAGTGTGAGGATCGTCTGCAAGAACTGGAGATGAGCAGTCAGCAGCTTCTGCAAGCTTCTGCTGAGCAAGTGAGCTTTTCATTGTGCATGCATTTCTGGTTGTACCCAGTGTGGCATACACTTCTGGCTGGCTCTGGCGTGCTTTTGCCCTCATTCAGTCAGTCACTGTTCCACTCATTTCCAGCTTGCTTGCTTGTCTGGCATCCACAAGCTCAGTCACCCCAACTAGGCAGCTCAGTTAACCTTATGCTTATCAAGAAGCCCCACATGATTGGGTGGTGCTGTATGTTGCTGGGCTGAACTACTTAAAGGCTGCATCAGGTACACTGTTCAAGTTGACATAAACAGCTTGACTGCCTTTGGAATGTGTCACATGTCAGCAGCACCAAACTTTTCCCACAGAGCCCCCTCTGGTAAGGGCAACATTAGACCTGCATGCTTGTTGGCACTGGACTGGTCTCCGATCCTGAAACCAGTCCAGGTTCAGAAACCAGTCCAGTGCAGGCAACAGAAAACTGTGCAGTTGCTGGATTGGAATGCTCTCATTGTTTGCAGGCAGCTGCATTGATGCACACCAGCAGTGGAGGCCTGTCACAAGGGGGCGATTCCCACCGCGGACAGACAGGCAAGTCATAGTCTGCTCTACACGTCAGACTGCATCTGCATTTGCCTGTTGCGGTTGAGTTGGGCACCATAATAAATGCAGCATCTACACAACCACTAGTACCTGTGCTACATGGTTGCCTAGGCATTTTCCTACAGCGCTGTAGTGCCCAAAAACATCTCCCCAGATAGAAATGCGCTTTGACTGTCCCCAGGCGTTTCTGAGTCTAGATTTGCAGTGAGTGTAGACAAGCCAGGGACAAGCCTGGTATAGAAAGGAGGCCTTGTGTGATTGATGTCGTAGTCTTGTGGAGGTGATCACGCAGAACTTGTACCTTGCCAAAGCCAGACCCAGATCAGCTTCTCAAACCCAGCAATCCATCCATCTATTCCAATTTCATGTAATTTTCTGATGAATGGCTTTCTGAGCGATGTATCTTTGAACTTTGTTATAGATTCGAACTCAAAAGGCGCGTCCATGACTTTGATCAGCTTGCCAGATCCAGATCAGCTTGCCAAACCCAGATCAGCTCACCAAACCCAGATCAGCTTGCCAGATCCAGATCAGCTTGCCAAATCCAGATCAGACTGCAAATCTATAGAAACAGGAGGTCTACAGCCTGCAGATTCTGCAACAGCTTACAAGCCACCATAAAATGCAGTTCTCAGAGCAAAACAAAAATCTTCACGAGATTGTTAGACTGCACATTTGCATTTGTTCATGGCTGCAGGTTCCACATTAGCTTGCACACCACCAAAGAAACAACAAGTCCTCATCACATCCTTCCGTGTGCCTGCAGATTTGACCACTGCTGGAAGGCCAGCAGGCAAGCGAAAGATGGTTAGACGGCTGTCTGACTCAGGCTCCAGCAACTACCCCCTGTTTGATGTGCTGGAGTGCGGGCCGGGGTGGGACTTCACCCAGGGGGGTGCCAAGGTGCTGGTGGCAGCTAGCGGGCTGGATGAGAAGCAAATGAAAGAGGCCAGCAGTCACCTTCATGTCATGTTTGACAGAACAGAGGTACATTGGCAATGTCACAATGTAGCGCATGCATATCAGCCCCAAACATGATGAAGATAACAAGATTGATAATGGCAATGGTGGTGATGATGAAAATAGTAATGATGATGATTATAAAGACAAGATTGAGCAAAATGCGGCATAAGACAGCAGGCATCAGGTGCATGTGCTGCAAGTCAGGTTGACACATCAGCTTGAGCAAAACGCCTGGGCAGCCCGGTATAATACTTGGCTTCTCAGTAGATTGACGCCGAAAGGCGTAGTCTTTTCTTTTTTCTCTTTTCTTGCGCAAGACAGAGGTACCTTGCTGAAGGCCTGGGCAAGTGCATTGGACCTGCCCACCGATGGAGTCACGCCATGCAGTGTGACGTGTGAACCCGACGCTTATCTGTGCTTGCTGAGGAAGCTGCAACAATGCTATGGGCTGGCGTGGTATGCAGTGTAATGCCTATGTCCCAAACTTTGAACTGTGCCCATGATGATGCAGGTAGCCGCAACAATGCTGTGGCCAGGCGTGATGCGCTGCAATGCGCCGCCCCATGCAACAGGCTCTGTCAGGCTTTGTCTCACGCTGGGAGATGGTCGCCCTTGCAGCAAGGCTGTCAGCTTTGACTACAAGGACGCCTTGCATGCGGGTCCCTCTGCCTCACAAAGGTAGGCCAGTTTGGCTGCTGGGAACGCTGTGCTACAGCTGCTGCATATGAGTTCGAGGTGTCAGACAGAATTACACATCAGTTTAGCAACAAATCACTGACAGTCACTCACCTCCAATCAAGCATCTACCTCTCTGTCTACTCCAAATGATAGGCATTGCCTAAAACGACCCTATAAAGCAAGCATGCAGCAACACGTAGAATATCAGCATGCACAACAGCAGTACTTGCTGCAGTACGTATGGCAACATGCACAACAGCATGGTGGCAGCACACACAGCAGCCTTCACAGCAGCAGCATGCATGGCCATGCAACAGCAACTATGCTAGCATGTACAGCAGCATGCACAGCAGCACCATGCATCAGTGCACGGCCGACACCCTGACAGTCCACCAATTTCCACCATGCTCCCATCTATGATTCTCTAATGGGAGTGCAGCCTGAGGCCAGTCATGCTGTGTGCAGGCCCAGCGCAGACCTGACGGACAGAGACTTGCAGCTGCAGCTGTTGCAGGCCTTGCTGCAAGGCCAGCCTAGCCCCAACAGCAGCCTCAGTGGCACCCCCCTGAACGCCCTGCCATTCTCTGGCATGGCCCCGGCCAGGGTGGGTGTGATGACAGGGACAGGTCCAATGACAGGGCTGCTGCTGGATGACAACCCAGGGCCGTCTTCAAACAGGGCACAGCTGCTGCAGGCCTTGTTCAAGCTGGAGTTGGAGGGTCAGATGCCAAAGGTAGGCCACATTGCGTATCATGGACGAGACTGATGCAGTTGCTGCAGCAAAGCCGGTGTTTGCAAGATTGTCCACCTGTTGAGGTACCTGCCCAAGCTGATGCTTGCCACATCACTGATCGCAGCTATTTTGATGGTATGGCAAGATAATACAGACTTGTGGGTGATAGTGTCAGCCAGATAATGTGCAACTGTAGGCTACAAGCAGTGGTGTCCATCACCGTGGGTACAGAGGTTGAAGTCTACTGAGTGACCACCACTTTTCTGCCTACTGCCTGCATGACAGCTGGCAAACAAGATCAGCTATTTGCCAGTTGCTCTTGTTGGGGTAGCAGACAGCTGCCAAGCATCTGGCCGGTCTCAAAAGCAGCAGGGCTGCAAAGCTGCCCAGCCTGTCAGCTCAAGCCTTTCAGCAGCATCCCAGCGCACCACATGCATATGCTGCAACACACTCTGCACAAGCACTAGCAGCCCTGCTTGCCAGCCAGCCAGCCATGGCTTAACCGGGCTGAATGCTGCAGAAGCTGACATGCTGACTGCCAAGAGAGGGCCTCACGCAGGGAGCTATTCTCTATGCACCTGACTCTAGGGGAACTGAAAAGGGGACAAGACCCCACCACCCCAAAAAGTGACATGACTTCTCAGGAGATCCAAGCCGGCCAGAAAAATATGTAACTGGTGAAAGCATGAAATGACATGCTGCAGTCTGTATGCAGGCTGAGCCTCTACACAGGCTTCCAAGTCAAGCTGAGTACGCATCAGGGCGGCTGTGTAGTCCAGCTGCATTGAACAGCCTCCCTCAGCAGGGGCTTCCCATGCTGCACCTGGTGTCCGCCTTGGGCTATGACTGGGCCTGCACCCTGTTGGTAGACGCGGGCGCAAGCGTCCATCTGCAGGTATGCACCCCATGCTAACACCCAAGCTGGAGTCTAGAACAGGGGAAAATCCTGTGCTAGTAGGCAATTGTGATGGATGGAAACTTGAAGCATAGATGCAACCAAAATGCTTAAGTGTTAGAACTGTGCATGTGTGCAAGCCTACGGTATAGTCAGCTGCAGTGGCAGCCCCAATGTCGATCGTAACTCAGCTGAGGCTATAGCCAGTGGCCTGATTGTGACTGGACTATATATATCCAGGGTGGCAAATGCATGCATCAAACTAGGTTTTGCTACCTTGGTTGCAGATGCATACACGCTCAACGTTGTAGTGTGCCACAGTGCTGCGGTGCATCTTGACACGCTGGGAGATTGTCATCAGACACACAGGGACCTGGATTTGTTATGTTTTACAGCAGCATTTGGTCGACCAAATGCACTGTCGACTTTGCATTGTTTGCTCAAAAAGCAACTGGTGTGATTTGCCTCGTTGAGCTGCATTAGCTTAGGTGGCTGTGAGCAATTGCATTTGCGCGGTTCCTGGAGGCTAAAGTTGTCCAGCATTTGCTTTTGTGTCTTCCCTGGAGGCTACTGTGGTCTTTCATGACACACAATGTTGACTTCACAGAGTCATAGAACATGCAAGCCACTGAACGAGATACTCAACTACCTGAACTGTTGGTTCCAGGACAAATCAGGTCTGACAGCCCTGCATTGGGCCGCAAGCAGAGGCCGCGAGGCTTGTGTGGCAGCTCTACTGGCCAAGGGCGCTGACCCTACCTGCCTGTCCCATACCTGTGACGGCAATCTGAGCTGCACCGCTGCTGAAATGGCCAGCAGCGCTGGCCACACTGGCATTGCGGCAGTCTTAGCAGAGATCAGCTTGGTGCATGCCTTGTCAAAAGCACAGACTGGCAGGCTGCCTGCATTCACTGTCTCTCTGTTAGGTGAGATCTCACCAGAACCAGCTGCGCTGCTCATGTCACTGGCTGAAAGTCACATCCAACCTCAAATGCCCTAGTCACTTGCAGGCTTACGCTGTTGCTTTGCTCCAAAGAGGAGATGGTTGCAAAGGTAGAAGCAGATGTGTCAACTGTGCATGATCATGTGATCTGCGATACAGCAGCACAGGTTGACTGCAGCTGCAGAGCATCTGGGCATGGTCTGCGCAGTCTGTATCAACAGATGGGCTGTTTGCAGTCCAGCTGCAGAAGTACAGCTGGCACGATTTGCACACTCTTGCAGTCCAACACACCATCATGTGGTTGCAGATTGGCAAGTGGCCCAGCAGCGGCCTACCACGTCTTCTTCCTCAGATCACAGCCTCCAGCGCAAACGCAGCCGCATGGAGCAGCCCTTGCCTGAAGAGCTCCTCCCACCGCCCCCTCCCAGCTCATCTCCTCAGCACGGGACCCCATGACACCAAACGTCAACATAGTACTCCGAATGCCCAGCGCTGCACCGCAGCAGGGCGTTGACTCATCAGCTGACACAGCATACCAGCGGCTGACTCACACCCTAGCAGGTCAGTCCAGGGGCGGAGTAGGGTTGCATCAGAACCCCCCTGCGGCAAGGGGGGTGGGTGAGGGAGGCCCAGCGGCTACAGTGGCAGATGCAAGGCAAGCGGTGGCAGTGCTTGAGCAGCAGTGGCAGAGGCAGGAACAGCAGTCTGGTACATCAGGAGTGCGTCGAGCCAAACGCAAACAAAGGTACGGCTGATGATGCTCGTCAGACCTGCACGACACTGCTGCGCACCTGCTCTTGAAGTGAGCAAGCCCTCAACAAGCTGTGAACAAGACTGAGACCAGGAATGTGCAGATGTTGTGCTTGAACTGCTGATGCATTACGCTTGTTCTGGCATTCAGGATGCTGAAAGCACAACTCGCAGTCAACAGAACACCAGGTCATCCAGTACAACATCCCCACAAGGCCCATGCAAAGAGCTCGGCCATTGATACTGGATGACTGATTCCATGTCTGCAATGTCTGATTCCATGTCTGCAATGCAGAGATCAGGTGGCCCTGCAGCGTCTGTCTGATTCCACCAAGATGTGGACCACCCTCAAGAAGATTGCGGAGGCTGAGTTAGCGGACAGCACCAACCAAGCTCAGGACTCAGTCACTCGGCGCTTCCTGAGTCTGGCCCCTCGCGTTGCTCGGCTCAACGACGCCGTGCGCCTTGGCTTGATGTCCGGCAGCTGTGGAGAAGCTGCTGCAAAAGGTGATGCTGCAGCTGAGGCTGCTGCTGATGAGCAAGATACAGAGATGGGCGGTGATGCACGTTCCTCTGAGAGTCTTCCTCAAAGCCCACAAAGGTGAGCAAGGATGGGTGACATTCCGTGAAAAGTGGCTCAATTGCATGCTACTTTGTGGTGCTTCATCTAAAACATCTCCCCAATGTAGAAACGCGTTTTTACTGTCCCCAGGCGTTTCTGAGTTTAGATTTCCAGTCTAGAGATGACGTTTCGGGATTGAAAAGAGCTGTCTGTCTGCCTGAGGCTGCAGTGAGCAAAATCATTATCATCTCGCTCTGTCTGTCTGTGCGTCTGTCTATCTGGCAGTGGCAACCTCTCAACTGGAGCTCTTACAGTAACCGTCTGCTTGGGTGTTTAGAGACACCAACAATGTATACTTGTTCTATCCTGCATCTCCGGGCTGCCGCCTCAGGAGGCTCCTATAATGATCGCTGAAAAACGTAAACCTTTATTTTTTTTATTTTCTTCTGTCCTGCAAGAAGCACTTGGCCCACGTTAACTTGATGTGCACCACTACCTATAAACCAAATTTGCGCAACCGAAGACTCAGACTGAAAATCTCACCTAGATCCAAGCCTCAAGGCTTGTTCTGAGGGAGAATGCCTCACACGCCTTGCATGTTTGCTCTGCAGGGGGGGGGTATACCTGCCCTCGCAGACAGTCAAGGTTGCTGAGGAGATCAAAGGGCCTGTTGCGCAGAGCGTGTCAGGCGACGCCAACGACGCAGCTCTCAGCCAGGTATGCCCTGGACTTGTGGTGCTTGCCAAAAGCAGAACACAAGATAGTCACAGTCGTTAGTACAGGTTGGGACATTCCAAGTTGTATGGTGCAAAACCAAAGTCGGTCTCTCACAGGCAACTCAGCGCTGAAATAAGGGGTGACACCTCTGCAGCAGTGTACATGTTGCTTCTGCCTCTTGCCCGACGAACAGAGTATTGCAGCATGGAAGCAAGGAGGATCCAAATACGGTGCTGAGAAAAAGGAAAGCTTGTAGTTGCTTGTGTACTCATTGAATGATCACAATGCTGCAGGCTGTGCAACACATTGAAGCAATGGTGGGCAAGGCAGACGCAAGTGCTCAGTATGAGCGAGTGATGAGGGCTGTGAAGAGCATCAGTGCACAGCCTGCTGTCCGTAGGGTCATGCCTGCCCTCCATAGCTACTGATAGCCCAGACAGGGCGTTCAGACACCCTGGCAGAGGCCTTGAAACACCCTGGCAGAGGCTTAAAGATCAAAAGTTCGTCAGCAAATTAAAAACTTGTGATCTGTCGAAGTTCTAGAATACTCGTTTGAAACAATTTGTCTGAAGGCTGTTCTTTTCTGCGGGTGAAACAATTTGTCTGAAGGCTGTTCTTTTCTGCGGGTGCAACTCAGCATACTAAACCAAGTGAGGGTTGATTGTTGAGACGGTACACTACAATGTGGAAGGACATTGCAGAAGCAGTCATTGCTATTGAACTGGCCGAAATGCAGAGACCTGGCGTTGAAAACAGCTGAACATGTATTGACGGAAGTATAGAAGTATGCGGTAGTGAGGGCCATGCTGACAGCCCATGAGACAACAGTGAAGCTGATCCAATGTTCCATGTCATGACCGTATGTTAGGATGCTCACTGTGCTTTTGTTCTTTTGTTTCAGCAGCATGCTAGTGTTATTGTAGGACTTGCTGCTGCGAGGAAGCAGCTGTTTCTGCATGCATGCCGCAGGTCTTAGACTGCTGCCCCGCTGTATCAAACGCCCCTGGGGCCCTGCTGCTGCTGTTATTATGCCTACTACTAGTAGGTAGTCGTCTCAATAGTAGGTTGTACAACAACAGCAGCAATCCTGCTGATAAGTATATGCAGCCAATATCTCCTCTTTGTTGCAAGCAGATGCTTCACATCAGTGCAACACACCTGATCTGCAAGGATCTTGCATCTGCGATTGATGCTGAGCACCTTGCATGCATGATGAATGCTGAACACCTTGCAGGTGGCAATGTCAGTAAGTATGTATTGTGATCCAAACAGCAACGTTGCTGGTACGACTTGCAGGTCAAGGTTGAGTGATGCGTCAGTTGTAATTGTGTGACAACGATGATATAGGAACACAGGTTTTGCTGCTTTGTGCTTAATGAAGTCTCACTGACATGTCGACGTAGGTATACATGAAGCATCCTATTCAGAATGTGTCATATTGCAATTGCAATAAGGCTCAGAGGATGTCGAGGGCAAGCATCAAATAGCACAGAACTTCAAGCTCTTAAGAGTATGCATGCACAGTGGCAGCAAAAGTGCAAGATCAAAAGTTGAGCAGCAGATTGTGCCTACAGGCATATGCATCTTGCATGCAACATATGTAGCTCTTGCATTCTCAGCCTGGACAAAAGCAGCTGGACTTAGCTTCATGACAAGGTTTGCCAGCCACCTTTGAGGCAGAAGTTTTACACGTGATTAATCTTGATTCTGGCCCTTCCTCTTGGTACAAGTCCAATGGCCATCAGAACATGCAGCCAAGGCACGTTCAGCTCAAAGAACATGCTCTTAGCAATGAGACAGGTTGTATCTACCAAGTTGATGGCAAGAAAAAGGCTGGCATTGGGACATTGGCAGAAGTTGCTGCTGCAAGCAAGCAGCCAAGAGACATCGAATTAGTTGCCTGAAGCCAAGCTGCACACAACTGACTGGTATGGCGTGCAAGCCGTCCATCATGACAAACTGAAAAAGTTCTTCTTTTAGCCAGCTGAAATGTGAGATAAGAGCACAGTCATATGGCACATCTCTGTGCAGGGGCTTCACAGAAGCCTTCATCCTCTGCGTCATCATCCCTTCTGAGCTGTGCATCATGTTGTGCGGCCTGGAGCTACAGCTGCTGTGTAGCTCAGACCCCTTGTCAACAAGCCCTTGTACGACCTGCAAGGCACAGCAACAAACAGCAGTACATGGAGTGCTGGAGTCAATGTCAGGCAATCAAACCATGTCCCACCAGGCTATTTATGAAAATCCTCAAACGGCCTTGCATGTCTCCGTGCAGAGGTATTGTACTTCTGGCGCTGCTTTTGTGCACCCGCTGAATTAGCACTTGCCGCCTCTGCCCCTTCAGAGATCCTACTTTGAACACGGTCAACCAACTACTCTAGCTTGTCCTCAGCTAACACCATCAGAATTCAAATGCAAAAAGGCTTCAGTGAACCTAAAGAGTGGCCTACTAGAAGTTCTAGGCTAGCACATATCACAAACGGTTTTCCTCGCTGCACAGAGACTTTCATCCAATCTCCTCTCACTTAAATGTTTGATATCGTTTGTGACACGGTCATCCTTATCGTTAACATCCTCTTTCCGGCCCTTGCCACACCTGATCGTATCGTACGTTCGGACCAAACTTCTCCGAGGAGCTGCGCACCCAGTCGTCCTTGCATTGCCTCAAAGTGGCTGGCCTGATCCTAAAAGATGTACAAGAATTGCACCGGCTTCACAGTCAGCCACTTCAAGAGAAATCGCCACTTCATCGCGTGGGACGGCAGTGTGTCGTGCGCAATGCGAAACTGTGCGGAACGTTTCGCACGGCCTGCGTCGACGCCCCAAATGGGCGAAAGTAGTTCCGCACTGACTATCTGTGCGAAAGTATTTGCCGCTTATTTGCCGCCTGGCAGTCACGGCGAAAGCTTTTGGCTCACCGCAACTGTCTGTACCTGCCAACTTCAAGCGCAAAGTAGATGGCAGGCCTATGTGTATGTAGATATATCGTTGAAGTTTACGTCAACGTTAATGCTATCTTTGTCTGCATTCACAGTACTAAACCCTGAACCCAAACGCTATATACTTCGATGAATAGTATACCTGTATAGGCTTACAGCAAATCCTTTAAGTCAAACTATGTCAGCAAACCAGCAACAGATTTCTTTTTCGATGTCAGGCAACTTTTAGCTAGGTATTAGTCCAGACAAATGCGGTTTTTGATGTTGCATGCCGGTCCGAAACACGGATTTTGATGACAATAAACATTTCTAGTTAAACATCTAGACGGGAGCTGCCTTGTCGCTGCATTACGCACCTACTTTGAGCAAAATGGTGAAGGTCTGCTATTTCGCCAAAGTTTCGCACTGTTTCGCACATAATTTCGCCGGGCGAAATTCGTCCCTGAGTTTCGCACGACACACTGAGGACCGGGCCAAAACAAGACTATGACGAGAGTGCTGACAAATTGTACGACTGAAGTTTGGTTTGAGGAACCAGGCCTGCTTGTGCTCGGCTGCTTCTTGGATCGACTGACGGTAAGTCGTATCAGTTCTGCACCAAAGCAGTCAGGCGTGGCTTCGCATGCGATCTGAGTTTGCGGCTCCTGAGGTCGTATAAAGTCTCCGAGCAATAGCAGTTAGTCAAACAGCTCTTATACACCAACACACCTTCTGAATTGTGTGACTGCAACGCTTGCAAACATGCGCAAGAAACGTTTCAATCATTAGCCTATGCCTGTTGAAGCCCTGTCTGATCATTGAGGTGCACGGGGTTTACTATGGCAATACCTGATCTGCAAACCACCATGCTGTAAATTCCATCAAATGCTTTGAGGGTGACTCCTGCATATTTTAGCTAGCACGGCAGTTTGATTCTCACTGCAAGCGCAGCCAGTTTGAATGGCCACAATACTTGCGCCAGACATCTTCCTGCTTAGCCAGCTGAAACTGTTGGAAGAAGTCAGCAAGCCTCTCTGGATCTACAGGTATGCTACATTGCACACACTGCAATGAGCTGCCCATGGTCACGTGCGACCAGTCGCTGTTTGAAGTGATGGGCGCTCTACAGGCAACAACTTGGTGATGCAGTTGCTCCTCACGAAGAAACATATGGGCTAACAGAACAGCTCTTCAGCTGTTCAGAACCAACATCCAGGAATTCATTGCATTGGATTACACAAGTCCTGTGGCAGGTTCAGTGTCCAAGGATGATTTTGCCACCTTCAATGCACTGAACAGCCTGGTTCATGAAGAAGTGGAGGTATGCTTTCTGCCCTTCCTCAAGCACATGCTATACACCTGCTGTCACTAACAGATGTTTTGTAATTTTTTGTGCCAGCTAACTTCTGCCAGGCGACGTACAAGGCAGGCAGTGAACAGCCCTTGCATGAGAGCTCACATTGTGCTATAGCATAGTATGTTTGCCCTGATCAGTTGTCAGATGCATCTGTCATTGCACATTCAACAACAGGTGACCTTGTATGTACCAGGTAGCACACCGAGAACAAGTGTTGGAAGGATGCGGTTGGAAGATGTTGCCCGGCCTTTACCCCACTGGCAAGTCTCTAGAAATGGATGTCAGCTACAAGGTGATCATTGCCTGCTCAGCTTTACTTCTGCACTGGCCTGGTGGACACAATGCATTGATGCAGCAGTATGGACTCCTCTGGTCGCTCATGGCGACGCACTCACATTGCATCAATTCTTGCCCACCACAGCATCAACAGTCATGTCAACGAAGCCTTTTCAATGACTCTTGGAGTGTCTTGCATTGAGCAGTGTCGTACTGCACCTGTGCATTGCTGTGCATGTTGCCAGTGAGAGCTGTTGGTGCTATCAATCCCACCTCCTGTGAGTGCGCTGCCACTGACTGGTATCGCTAGCGGCTCATCCGCACTCAAACATCCAGATGCAGACTGAAGCTTATGCTGGCGTCTGTTGCACTGGCTGTAGCCTGATGTTGCTCCATAGGCTATCAGTCTCATGTCAACACATGGAGGCACGGTGGAATGCCACTGCCTGATACAAGTCATACGTGGAGCCGAGGCTTGCACACCACCATGCGGTCAAGATGCGCATAACGTGCTGCGTCAGTACAGGGCTCAGTGTAGCACAAGCAGCAAAGCATCTGTGGCAGTTCCAGGCACTGATGGTGAGAAGCTTGCCTGCATTTGATATGCATGACATCACGCCCTGATCTTTCTGAGGCATATTGCTTCTACACTGAGAGGGTGCGCTGCTCAAACAGCTGCACATAGGGAAGGGTAGCAGCCCTTCCTCACTGCTTCATTTTGCAGGTCTTCAATCACATGGCGTGTTATGGGCTTGCATCGCATACGCGAGGGCGTGACACACCTGATCATCAACCATTGAGTCAGCATGTTTGTGCCTGCAAACATAAGCTGTATTGCTGATGCTGTTTTGTACAGGCGAGACACCTGTGCGTCGTATGCTGGGGGTGCTGCAAGCAATCATCAACGGTCAGCAGCCAGACATGCGTGCGGTTCACAAACTGCATGAGCTGATTGTGGCTGGCGACCTCAGCGCAGATGTGAGTCTTGAGACACTGGCATGCTGAATGGATGTGCGATTGCACAGTGTTGTGCTAGAGCTCTGCAGATTGGCAAAGCATCAGCTGCTGTGATCTTGTTGTGCCTCTCTTGTCACTGTCATTTGAACCTTGAAATGCTTGCTCATGCAACGATTGTCACTACCATCACTGCATTGCAGTCATGTGGCGCAGACTTGCAACAGTATGTGTTTGCAACAAGAAGGGCAGCCGTCTCAAGGCTGAAACTGGTACACATATCAGATTTGAGGTTCAGAACTGCTGCTGACAGGGTTGTATGCTCTGCAGCGCAACATCCAGGACATCATCACGCAGGACAATGATCTGGACAGTGATGTGGGCATAAATTTGATTCAGCTGCTAGGCGGCTCAAACGACTTTTATGGCACAAAGCGTCGCCGTGACAGCTGCACCTCAGCCAGCAGCAATGACAACATTCTCAGTGGCAGGTGCACCCTCACACCCCTGCCCAACAGGCTGTCATGTGCCCTCCCCCTCCCTTTTGCCCAAATCCTGGCTGTCTTGCAAAGTTGACTGGGACATATTCCTGTGTTGTGGAGCATGTTCATTTGTAACCTTGTTTACCGCTGTCAATGCTGTTGTCACAACACTCGTGACTCCTGCAATGCACACAAGCTTGTTGGGATGCAACAGTCCTCATATAGCTGCATGGGCATGTGTCTATTCCTGACACAAGTGGTATGTATGTAATGTGAGCGCACTGGTGTTGTACCTAGCACAGTTCGTATAATATGCATTGCACTTTGCAAAGTTTTGCATGAAGCTAGCAGAAAAACACATGTTATGCCCCATTACCTGCTTCCACCACCAGCAAAGCTTTACATTCTACGATGGAGCCCTGCCTTCAAGTGTCACGTCAGCTTCTCTCTTCCTTTCCTCCTTCTTCCTCCAAGCACATGTGCATTGTCACACATGATGCACTTCAATGTTTCCGCTTGCTGTGTGCCCACAAGCTTTGCCTTTGACATCTGGCTGTGTTTATGATAACATATTCATGACCCAGTCTAGCTGAGAGTTAGAAGATTCTACCTTGATGACCTTTTGCCATGCTGGAAGTGCATCATGGTTTGCCTCTCCTTGGGCTGCAGGTTCTAAGCTATTTTGTCTTTGGCTGGTTTCAACTTCTGACTCAGACTGCTGATTCAAATTGCCTTGTCTTTGCCTGCAGGTTCAAAGATGCCTTCATGTGCGGAGACAGCCCCAGCAGGTAGGCCCCCAGAACAAATCTGCAAGTCCTTTCTGTATTGCTCCATGTCCCATTTGTCAGGCTTGCAGGAATGTGCCAAGCTGTAGTGTAATGAGCAGCAGCCCTACAGTGACTGGAACGCCGTGACAGCCTTTGCCTGCATGCCAAGCAACCAAGCCATGGTTTCAAAAACATGCACGCTGGATGAATGATCATTCAAATCAACCAACAGATCACTGAACAAGTGACAAAGTGATAAATGCCTTGTATCTTCAAACAATCATGCTTGCAATGGCATTGGCGCAGGGCGTCAGACACAATGCAAGAAGAGGAAGGGTCGAGTGGGGAGCCGAGTCATCTGCCCAACATAGCCACAGCACCCATCCCAGAGGTAGAGGCAGTGTTGAGGACAGCTGACCACTGGCACTTTGATGCCTTCAGACTGGTGGAGGCCTCACAGGGCTACCCCCTCAGCACCCTGGGCTTCTGGCTCATGCAACAGAACAGAGTGGCCAAGGAATTCAGTGAGTGTCTTTTACTTGTTTTTTTCTTCTGCACTCTTTCTGCACTGTTTTCCTTCTGCACTGGTTTCTTTCTGCACTGTTTTCTTTCTGCACTGTTAGGTTTCTGCACCATGGCATTGCTGACATACCTCAAGGCCCTTTCATGGCAGTGCTGGCATGTTCAGTCGCTTGCAGTACCATATGTCAGCCATGCTGCAATTGTGCTGGCCCCAGTAGCCTCATACTGATGCTGTGACTGGTCCTGGGCAGCCCAGTATAACACTTGGCTTCTCATTAAATTGATGCCAAAAGGCGTAGTCTGTTCTTTTTCTGTTCTGCTGTGACTGGTGCGGTAGGGCAGACTGGGCAAAGTCTGCGGTGAGACAATTTGTCTTCTCTCTGTCCCACTGTGCACCTGTGAAACACGATAAATGGCATTGTTCAACGCATGCGTACAAGTCTTGAGTGACTGACCTCTGGCTTATGCACATGATTTTGAGAGCCAATGATCAAGAGTATTGATATGTGTAAATCTGCTGAATGTGCTGAAGGCAAAGGTTCAAGACTACAGGCCCAAAACCCAGCCTTCCAGACATTACACTTGCTCTGATGTGATCAGTCTGCCACTGCAGCACTTGATCATGCATGCAGGTCTCCTGAAACATAAGATCGGCAGTCACTCTGACAGTGTGTTCCCCTGGGTGCTGCTGTTGTCAAATGTAAACCCCTGAAATCTGTTATTGTCCAGTGCCAACCCCTGTATTCTGCTATTGTCAAATTGACACCCCTGCATGCCAGCAGAATTGATACCTAACCACAGAATGGATTGACACCTGACCACAGAATGGATTGACACCTGACCACAGAATGAATTGACACCTGACCACAGAATGGATTGACACCTGACCACAGAATCTGACTTGTACAGAGCTGGAGCCAAGTAAGCTTGCCAAGTTCCTGAGGCGAGTGGAGGACGGCTACAACGTCACTCCCTACCACAGCAAGGCACACGCAGCAGATGTGCTGCAAAGCATGCACACTCTGCTGACTCTGGGCGGCCTTGCAAGCCGCATGGATGACGAGCTCATCATGCTGGCTGGTAAGCTCCAAATCCAAAAATCTTTTCACTGTTTGATTGGATGTTAGAGTGCAGTACGCCCAGATGTGTGTGTCTGTGTCTGTGTGTGATGCTCAGTTTTTTGTCCACATTGAATTGGTTGGACTGAAATGCATCATGCATTGCTGGATTTGTCAAGTGTAGTGAGTCAAATCGTCACAGGAACAGCAGAACCAGCAAAGACAAACAATGGTGGTTTGTCAAAGTGGGCAGCATGTCCAGCAGCATGGGATGTGTTTACTTCAACAAAGCTGGAAATCTTTCACCAAAACAGCTGTATGCAACTAAGCACAGTGACATGCAGGGTACCTCTCTGCGATCTGTCACGATTTAGACCACAAGGGCGTGAACAACGACTTCCTGATCAAGACCAGCAACCCGCTGGCCATCCAATACAATGACCTGTCTCCTCTGGAAAACCACCATGTGTCACAGACCTTCCGTCTGCTGCAAAGAGACGACTGCGGACTGCTGCGCCATCTGAGCAAAGACAAGCTGGTGGGTTGCTGCCCTGAACATATTGCCTGTGTCTGGCTTTATGGGCTGCCTACATACTGTTGTGGTGCAGCTGCAGATTACTCCGTGAACGCCCAGGGTGCTCATCGGGCCCGCAATATGACACTTTGCCTTGTACTCATATGTCATGTAATCATGTTCACAAAGATGCACAGTGTCGTGAAGCATCACATTCACACTTCTGTTGCCACTCAACCCAACTATTATATCCATGGCTTGATGCAGCATCTTCAGCTGCACTTGATCATGACAGTCTGTGCATGTGCGAGGCAGGTCTGTTGCTGCCTTATTGAATCAATGCCACTGGTAACCTAGGCTGAAACATGTCTGGCTCACTCAGTGTATGCATACATGCTAAAAAGCATCTGCGAAGCTGCGCGATGCCTTAGTGAGGTCATCAGCCACGAATTAGGCAGGGTCTAACATGACAGAATACAGGTATGACATCAATGCAGACCTCTGTTGTGCATCTGCTTGAATATGATACTGGGTGGATCACATGGGATCACAATAGGTGGACACCCATTTGCAGGTGCGGTTACGTAAGCTGATGATAGACATGGTGCTGGGAACAGACATGAAGCAGCACTGCACCATCATCTCGCGCTTCCAGACCGTGCTGCAGGTCAAGCTGCACAGCCACCAGATGACCACAGCTGGGGCCACCTCTGCCTCTGCTGATGGACAGGCCATCAAGTTTGAGGACCCAGCAGACCGATCAATGCTACTACAGGTGCTTCAACTATTTGAGCAAGGCATGACTCAATATCTCTTGTACTATTGCTGGGGTGATGTAGCAGTGTCTGCCTCCATGTAGCGCAGTGCAGGTCCCTACAAAAGAATGTAGCGCCCTTGCATTATTTTCTTGACACAACACCAGATACGCGTACGCACCAGGCATTGTATGGCGGTCCTGGCTCAAATAGTGTTAAGCATTTGCAATTTCTGGCCTACCCCAAAGCTGCAGCTGCAAGGAGCCTGCAAATCTGTTGCTACCAACAAGGACAGCTTGTTTACATAGGAGATAGGCCCAGCACTTGCAATGCAACTCTGAGGCATGCAGTGAGAGTAGTTGTGCTTGTCTTGATGCTGCTTTAGCAATGTCCCTGCTCAAAGCGAGAAAGCCCACCTTTATCAAGCATGACCATACTTGGCTTCTCATTGAATCGACGCCAAATGGCATAGTCTTTTCTTTCCTTTTCTCAAGCATGACCCAATGACCCACATAAGGAATCCCAAAATGCTGCTCTGGCTGCAGATGGCATTGAAGTGTGCAGACCTGGGGCACTTAGCAGCGCCCTGGGCAGTTCACCAGAAGTGGGTGGCAGGCCTGGAGGAGGAGCTCTTCCGGCAAGGGGACAGTGAGAAGCAGCTTCACATGTTGGTCTCCCCCCTCATGGACCGAACCAAAGGAGGCATCACTAAGTCCCAGGTCAGTCAAATGGACATCAGATGCGCTAGACAAGCGTCACAGTGCCTGAAAGCAGCTTGTTGACAGTGTGTCCTCTTCCCTACCATAGTCCACAGTGTAGGTCAGACACACATGTTACACGCGACGTATTGTACATTACACTTCACTGATCACACAATGCACACAGAGCATGTGATTGAATGTCGACACAGCCAGCTGTCTCTCCCTTTCAGCAAAAGCATTCGCCAGCTGCAGGTGAGTGTCACAGGGGCCTGTTTAAGTTGCATTGTAACCAGCTCAGCTGGTTGCTTGTGAGCATGCCCCTTGCAACGCCCATGGGGTTAATGCTGGAGAGACAAGACTTGCCATGCACGTACCTATCTCATCATGAGCCAGACAACATAATCATTATTGTGATCATTGTGGGGTTGATGCAAGTGAGGCATTGCTGCACCTGACGTGCTGTATACATGACCTCCTGTGGCAACAGCTGTTTTATGCAGCACTCACACCAGACCAATAACATTATTGTGGCATTCAAGGTATTACTTGACTCCTAGGCTGCAGCCTTTGTTTACTGTTGTCAGTCACAACTCGTCACTGACCATTGTTGCTTGTACAGGTTGGGTTCTTTGACGTGGTGGCTATGCCCTTGTTCAGAAGCTGGTGCGCCGTTTTGACTGACGCTCGCCCAATGCTGCGGGCAGTAGAGGACAACAGGCGGAAATGGAAGACCTTTGAACAAAGCCAAAGCTCGAAATGAGTAGGGGAATGGGTAGATTGCAGGCTTGCTATGTAGCTATGTTTTGTGCTGTGTGACAAGGCAAATATGCTCGTTCTGATTTCCGTCATGAAGTGACTTGTTATCAAATATAACAAATTTTGATGCATGCAAGCCATGCTTTATGTCCACATGGATGTTCTTTTATTCTTGTATGTCTAGCACACAGTTTGCTGTTCTGTCCCTTAGTTTACTAGATTGTGCATTCAGGCTTTGGTACACGAACTGCAGATGCAGCGACTGACGTTTTGCTGAATTGATGTGCTATACACACAGGGTAAATGCTATGTCAGTAGTCAGTTGAGCAAACACGTATATATGTAATACATATACTATCTCATGTATGGCTCTCTGGCACACAGAGATTGAGCCCAGTTGCGCTGCAAGTTGCCTGCAACGCACTAGCTACAGCCTCCCTGTTGTATGAGAGTAGACTGGAGTCTTGCCAGTTGATTTTCACTGGTGTTGCCAAGAATCCTTATGTTACCAGCCACTGCATGTCATGAACGGAGAAACAATTTGTAGGTGTGAACATAATAAGTTTGCAATTTCGGTGAGAGACCATGCAGGATTTATGTAACTCCCGTAACAGCAAGGGGCAGATCAATTTGCCACAACATCACAACACTGTATAACGGCTACATGTGAGGCACACAGGACAACAGCAAAGGTGCACCACGTGGGAGAGCAAGCCCCCTGTCTACTTGGAGCCCCATACAGTACTATATATGATCATTCAATTGTAACACTTGCGTTAATTGGCAACACTGCCACATGCGCACTGGATGCTGGAGTAACATTGCATTGACGAACTTTAAAAATCTTGATGCAAACACTCATCATCTTATGTCCAGTGTTATGAGAGACCTTGGTGTTGTTCTGGGTGCCTAGTGCTTAGCAACGCTCATAGGCTACATGCGTGCAATTTGACCAAGAACGCTTCAGCTAGTGTACCAAACGTTTACTGCTGCAAGCAAGACATAACGGCATCTAGGTACATGAAATAAATGAATTGTCTAAGCTGCATGCCAAGCAGAACTGTTTAGGAATGTACAGCAACCATATTGCTGCTAATGCCTGCACAACTGCAAGGCGTAAAAATGTTACAGTACTGCACAGACCATCAGGCTGCTGTTGTAGCCTCAGATGACCTGATGATGTCACAAACTGGTGTTAGCTTGAAGCCACTTCATCTGAAGGGTTCTGCTGCCCTCGATATTCTGACAAGACGTCCCACAGGAACTTGCCAGTGAATAGGTCTGCCACAGTATGCCAACTCCATCGTTCATGCAGAGCTGACACTCGGCTTGTACAGCCACCCTACAGCCATTGTATACCAAGCTCAAATCACTTGCTTCGGACACCTTTGAACACCAGTAGCTGCAAGTAGCTGCAGATCAGTCAACCTTGAGAGGGGCTTTCGTATCATCAACGGCTTGGTCTGTGGTCTGCGAGCTGTCTCGTGTTGTATGTAAGATCAGAAACACAGCCACAAAGGCGGATAAGGCAGCGAGGATCACTCGACAGGGACAGACCATGTGCCCAGTGGCAACGTTGACACCCCAACGTGCTTAACGCCTAAGGTGAATTGTGATTATCTGTCACTTCCGGTAGAGGAGCTGCATACGGTGAGCCGATGACTCTCGCGGAGTCGAAGCGATAAGCTGGAGCTTCAGGTATCAAAGCGAAAAGTGTTTGCAAGCAGACGTGTGAGAAGTGCTGAGCGTCGTCAGATCGTGTTAGAAGCAAGGGTGGAAGCAGAGGCGGCACGTTTGACTGATTCAAGTTTCTGATCATAGATAAGTGCGGCGGTTGATGGTATCGGACTGTGATTTCGGAGTGTGCTGCGCGTGTGCCACATCGCTGGGAGACATGTGAAGCACGTGCTGATCACAGTTTCCTAAGTGGTATGAATCCGGCCAAAACCAGGGTAACCAAAGCTCGGTAAACCGTCAGGATCAGCGTGTCTGATCACAGTCTCACAGACTTTCTCTTGCTTTCACAAACTCTCACTGCACCAACACCATGAGGCTCTTTCATGCACATTGCGAAATTAGATCAATTTGAGCTTGTTCTAAGCTGTTGAGAATCCGGAATCAAGCTATCTTGTGATCAGACTTGTGTGCTGCCTAAAGCATTGTACTTTCTCAATTCCTTAGTCGGGGAAAACTTGCACTTGCCACGTCGATGACCTCCTCCCTACTTGTGCCAATGGTCTTGATCACAGTGTTGTTGCCGTTACGGTACTGATGGCTGCCTTTACAAAGCACAGAAAACAACAAGGCATTCATGTCAGCTGCCATTGGCAGTTGCATTGGCTGCAGTTGGCATGTGATGTTTGTCAGTTGATCATTTTCTGACATACCGATGTACGGCGTACACGATGGCAATCTTAGATGGCAAAGTGCATTGACATGCACTTTGCTTAACGCGCCGAGCCAGGCAACAGTTTGAGTCTGCACGTCATGCCCCTTGCCATCTGAATGCAAATGCTGGCGTGACTTGTTGTCATCAATCTATCTAGGTCCTTAAAGAGCGATGTTCGCCAAGCTCTCTGCATTGGTCAGCAGCGCCCCGAGCTTTCCTTACCAGATTGGAGAGCCTTACCGCACAGCTTGGGGAGGGTGGAAGCATTTCAAGGGTAAAAGCAACAGTGACGGATCAGCCGTGTCCATATTTCGTACCTCCTCCACTAACAAGCAGGATCCTAAGCTGACTTCCGCCAGGAACGGCGTAAAACGCCTTCGGACTGTGAGTATACATGCACAGTCACCGTTCCAAAATCTGATCACAAACTCAGTCGCATTCTTGTTGCAGTTGCGGCACCCGAATGTGCTGTCGTTTAAGGACACAGCTGAGCTCGATGAACGAGGGGAGACCATCATATATCTTGTCACTGAGCCTGTGACCCCTTTGTTGGATGTACTTCAAACGCTGGACATGAGTGGTTCTGCCAGGTATGCTCAGCATGAGGGGCAAAGTCCTATCAAGGTGTATATGTTGTCTGTATGCTGGCTTCACAGTAATGCAAGTAAGACTAGCCTTGACATGCAGGCAAGAATATGTGGCCATGGGCCTATATCATATTGCCAAGGCAGTCAGTTTCATCAACAGTGATTGCAAGCTGGTGAGTCCATGCACCTTTGCACAGTCAACCTGAAGCCTTCAGCTCTTTCATCCTTGCTTCACAGCCAAGTCATGCAAAGTTGAGCCACCCACCCATAGCTGCAATGCAATTCTGCCACAACGCTGGTGCGATCTCATCCATGTGCTGCATTTGATGTCCTCCATGCCTGCTCGCACATCCTCACCAACAATCACCTTCGGCGTCCCCCACCAAGCACATGTCCATGAAAAACCCTGTATAAGAAGGGAAACCAACAAGCAGGTTGCTGCTGCAACATTGGGTTCCTGATTGCAGATTCACGCCAACATTTGCATGAGAGCAGTAGTAGTGACAGAAACCTTAGACTGGCGCCTCCATGGGCTGGATCTCATGACAGAGCACATGGCAACCGGCGATCTGCCTCTCATGAGTGCCTCCTGGATGGTGGGAGCCCAGTATAAGCCTTCAGAAATTGCCAAGTGTGAGTGGAGCGTCATTCAGCAGGGCCCGCCTTGGGCTGTGGACTCCTGGGGTCTAGGCTGTCTCATGCAGGTCTCATACTTCCTGCTGTCACAGTCACAGTTGCCTCAGATCCAAGCCTGTGCCTACACCAGCTCCCTGCATGCGTGTTTAGTCTTGCCTCTTGCGTCGGGATGGCGTTAAACACCCAGGCTACCTATAGGTGTAGGCATGCAGATTAGAAACCTGGGAATTATGCTGGCATACAGCTAGCATGTCATATCTTGCACTTAGGTAGCTGCAGCATTCATCTTGCAATCAGAGCAAAAGTCATGCTCACAGCTGTCATGATTGCTGCCTAAGTCCCTTAGCCTGCCCTTTCACAGGTGCAGCTGTGTGGCCATTTGGGCACTTGACGGGCTGCTTTACGGTTGCATTACTCGAGTCATGGGTCTACGCATTGCCACTGTTGACACAGCCACATGCAACTGTTGTCATGGTCTATCTGACAGACACACAGTGATCTTTTCTTGCTGTGCTGTTACGCTACGCCTATGACCCGTCATCGCCAACAGCAAATGGAGTTGCATCGAGAAGTTGATCATTCTGAGCAAAAGTTTGTATGGCAGGAAGCATTCAACGGGCAGGAGATGGGCTCCATGGAGGAGCTCAGAAACACAGCACCCATCCCCAAGCCTGTCTTGCAGGTGCGCTTTGCTTCAACCCAACACACGCTGGCTGCCATCATTTTTGGCAGACGATATCATGATCCACACAGGCCTTGCATGCATGTGCAAGACTCACATGCATCTAGCAATCCCACTGAACCACTCTTGTTGCCTGTCACAAACAAACGGCTGATTGCTCGCCATACTGCCCCTGAGTCCTTACACATCCAGCTGTTGTTCTAGTCAGCTTGAGCCGGATGGAATTGTTTCTGGCTGGCAAGATCGTCAGCAGCTTCATTATGCTTGCACAGTTTGTGATCTTTCTGCTCTGTGAGACAGCAGTCTAATGCAGATCAGCTGCGTCCAGCTGCACTGTTAGATCATGCTGCCAGTCAAGTGTCTGATGAGGCAACAGCTTGAGGACACTGGCAGCAGCAGCCGACAGCACGCCAAGCATTTGTTGTCAGACCCACATGTTGCTTTTGCACTTGCCTCTCGGCAGCAGCGCAAATGGTCAGCAAGTTCATTCAGCTCTCACAGGCATCTCTTGGGCTGAGCAGTGACTGCTGGACTGTCAACCTCAGTTTCAAGCAGTCATGGACCTCTGCAGAGCCTCTTTAAGCCTGATTAGACAGCAGTGTCAGCACTGCATGTGCTTCTCTGCATTCTGTTTTGGTGATGCACCTCATTGTCCGACTAGGTGGGTCCTTGGCAGACCTCAAGGTGTTGATCCAATCAAGAGAACAGCAATGCCAATCAGCCTGAGATGCTACAGACTGTGCAACCCCTACAACATTGCTGGAGGCGATCGTAGACAATGCTCAGATCATATATGGGGTGACAGCTGCTTCCATACAATGCTACTCGACCAGCCAATTGTGTGCAGGGCAATGCAGTAATGCCAATCAACCTCAAGCATGTCTCATTACAGCACATTGCAATCAATGCCCAGTGAACATCACACTTGTTACTTGCAGGACTATCAGCGCCTGCTGAGCTCACAACCTGCTCGGCGGCTCAACCCAGCCAAGCTAGCAGAAAGCAGCGTCCTGAAAAACAAGCTGGTGGACACAATCGCGTTTCTGGAGAACTTGGCGGTCAAGGACAGCGCTGAGAAGGACCTCTTCTTCAAGAGGCTGCCCCAGGCCATTCCAGGGTTGCCCTTGCCAGTACTTAGGAGGAAGCTGCTGCCCATGCTTGCACAAGCCCTTACCTTTGGAGGGGCTCCTGCTGTTGCCCTTGGTTCCATTCTACAGGTACGTACTGTGGGGTTCAGATCATAGATAGCACACTTAGTTTGGCTCAGATGGTAGCACAATCAACTGTAGTCCCAACCATTTGTCAAAGACCAAGAAAAGAAAAGTTATGCTTTTCAGTGATCATAACGGGGGCCTCCTAAGGCGGCAGCTAGGAGCTCAACCTTTTGTCATGTATGCGTTGCACCCAACATTTGGCACGGGACATAGTTCCTATGCCTATTGTTTCAACCTTCTTGCAGTTTGTCTCTGCTGATGTTGTAGCTCTGCGCAATGAGACACTCAGGCGTGATTCCTAAGCCCCTGCTTAATCCCTTGCAAGTGTGCTTCATCGAGTTCTGTTTTGACACGTTTCTTGGTTCTGCTCAATCTCTGTGTCAGCCATTTATCAGCCTAGGACTACAGATATGCTACCCAAAGGCAGAAGTACTCAAGACGGTGAAGACTGCATGACTGCGCTTTCATCTCAGCATTTCTTGGCTCCCAGCAAGCATCTCTCCCCGCTTGGGTTCTGCTGCTGATGCTGCTGCAGCTGTTGGTCGACTTGCTCAGGCACAGCAGCACCAGCTTTGTCGAATGCGTCACAATGCTTGCTGCCGACGCAGATTGGCAACTCCATGGATGAGTCAGAGTTCACAGCTCGAGTGGTGCCTTGCGTCTCCAAGCTGTTTACATCCACAGACCGCAGCATCCGCCGCAGTCTGCTGGAAAACATCGATGCTTACGGCAAGCATCTCACCCAGGTAGGCTCATCAGCTCAAACACTGATGCTGACATTCATTGACACACAGATGCACACCTTCCTAGCATTTGAAAGCATCAACTTGGACTCAGGATCTAGGGCATTCAAGAATGCACAATCCAAGCTGCCAATGCATGTGTGTGAGTGCAACTCCATGCTGCAGCTGAGTGCTCAAGCTGTATGCGGCTGGGATATAGTAAGTTAAATATGTATTGCCTGTTGCAGACAAAGAGAAGGCAAGCCTTCACTCACATCACATTGCGCTTTTCCCACTTTTGTCTCTTTGCAAACTCATTGCCAGCTACAATCTTTGGTGTCAACCTGACAGCTGATGCTTGTCCACCTGCCGTCTGTTGTACTCCGGGCTGCTGCCTTAGGAGGCTCCCCTTATGATCACTAAAAAGCGTAAACTTTTTTTTGGTCCTTTTCTTGCAGTCTGTTGTGGAAGAGCAGATCTATCCCAATGTCACCACAGGCTTCACAGACAGCAACGCCTATCTGCGTGAGCTGACGCTGAAATCAATGCTGACACTGGCGCCTAAGCTCTCTCAGAAGACCCTGTCCAATTCCCTCCTCAAATTCCTGGCCAAGCTTCAGGTCAGCTGCACTCACCTGCTGCTGCCACTGCTGCTGCCATTGCTGCTGCTGCTGCTGCTGTAATGTGGGTACTGCAATATTGCAGCTGCTTTGTTCCTGCTACTGCTGTAGCACTGGTGCTCCTGCTGCTGCTGCTGTTATGCTGATGCCATGCAAAAAAACAAGGTGTAGTTGTGCTGTGTATGATGCCTATGCCGTCAGCTCTTTGACAGAGTCATTTGCTACCTTGCATGCTGTGACTGCTGAGGGGGTTGTACCACCTTCCAGTCAGTGAGGATTAGTCTTATTGCAGTGCAGACTACAGCTTGCCTCAGATAGCATAGGCTGCTCTGACATCACTGCAGACCACAGACAATGAGGTGCAAGCATTTGACCTGTCACTTCAGTGCATCATGTGTGGTTTTGTTTTTGTACAGGAAATCAAGTTGTGGTATGATGCAGAACTCCCACCAGCTTGTTTTTTGTTGCGCACCACATACACCTGTGCTTTCACGCCAGGATTTCTGATGAGTCACAACTGGCTCCACACCCCAGACTGTAAGGTATTAAAAGAAATGACATGTGGGGCGACTCAACACACCTTGCACTCAGCTAGCTCCTGAGAGAGTCTATGCAAGCCTGTGCTTTCAAGCTAGGATGTCTGATGAGTCACAACTGGCTCCACACCCCAGATTGTAAGGTATAAAATGAAATGAAAATGAATGCAGGTGGATGAGGAGCCTCCAATAAGAGCCAACACCACCATTCTGCTGGGCAACCTGGCACCCCACTTGTCAGAAGCCACTTGCAAGCGGGTCATGCTGAATGCCTTCACACGCGCTCTCAAAGACAGCTTCCCTCCAGCTAGATCTGCAGGCCTCAAGGTGCTCTTCTGTTGCTCCTGCTTTGCCTGTTTTGTGCAAAGCCGGTGACTCCCTCATTGGGACGCCTTGTTTGCTGCTCTCCTCTACCTCCAACTGCACCTCCCCCTCCCAGGTTTGTTGCATGTATCATAATGTCGTTGTGCCTCAAAGCTCATTTAGATGCAAGTCCCGCATGTGCCTCTCATGTCTGATCTAATGCTGGTCAAACAAGTGCTCTGTCAGGCGTAAAATTACGGTTTGCACCAAGCAGTACCAGGCCTTGCTGGGACTACTTGCTGAAGCTAACTTCAGAGATTACTCTTTGCAACACTCAGCGTGACTCATGCGTCTTGTATTTGCAGGCCATGATGGCAACAAAGCAGTCATATGCAGCTGAGGAAGCAGCAGGCAGGGTGCTTCCCTGCGTAGCCCCTCTGGCAGTGGACCCCGTCCCTGAAGTGCGCCATGCAGCCCTTGCCACCCTGGAAGCTTTTGTGAAGCTGCTGCAAGAGCACTCTGCAACAAGGGACAGCGCTGCTGGTCCTTCTGACGCTGTTGGAGGCCCCCAACAGGTACATGCCTGCATGATTCCTTGACCATTTCTGCAGTGCACAGTTGGGTGCAACTCAGCTGTGATTGGAACTGTGCTCCACCAGGCCTTTTGGCTGCAGCAGATGCAGGTGTTATAATTATTCTAGACAGTGTGGCCCTGCAACAGCGCTTCTGCCTTGAGAGGTAGCGCAGCAGGCATCTCATGTGCTGCTCAGCTGCTTCCCGCCTGGGCATTTCCTTGGTCTCACAATTTGACCCTCTCTGTGCCTGTCCAGCTCACCAGTGCTGCGACTGCATGCAGCAACATGCTGCAACATGCCGCAACTGCATATTGCAATTAGACCTTGTACAGCTGGTGACGCTCAAAGGGTTGCAACAATTGCAGTTTGAGCCCGGAAGCATGCGTGTCTTTCTGCTTGCTTGCTGAGTCGCATTCCATCACACACAGGCCTATGCCGATCAGCTGTCCCAACAGCCTTTTTTGACATAGGAATGGTTACATTCACTGGGCTGAGGGATTTGCATATGGCTGCTTCAAAACTGGAGATGTGCATGCAGCAATTTGATCAAGAATTCCTTACGTGTATAAATGTCTGAAGCCACTACACATGTTCACTGGCGCTGCAGGCAGGAGGGAGTGGGTGGAGTGCAGGCTTGGGTAGCAACCTAGGCTGGGCTCTATCCAGTTTTGGAGCCTCAAAAGCGAAAGGTCAGCCCTATGACTGATGCATCTCTATCTTGAAGAGCACTGTTCTGCTCATGCATCTCTTGCAGTGTGGCATGACTGATGTGCCCCCAGCTTTCCATGGCAATGCCCAGGTGTGCACTATCTCACAGAACCGTACTGCAGCCACATGGCATGCTGCACCAATGTAGCGTCCAGACAATGGCAACATGTTGCCCTGCTGTGTAAAGCAGTATCAAATCTGCAATAACAATGATTGCTGCCTGTCAGCAAATCTCAAAGCCCGGTGCAGACATCTTGGCATTGGGTCCATTTCTTAGCAAGGACCTGTGACAAGGTCAATTGGGATGAGGTGGCAAAAGGGCCGTATTTCTGGTTCCTGTCAAACACAGACTCTTTACGTTCTCTTACAAGTCCAACAAAAAGACCAGATTTTGGTTTTTGTTTGAAATTGTATCAATATGAGACCCGAAACAACACAAACTACTGCTGCGTGCAGAGACAGCAACAGGGGAGATGTCAAGCAGCAGCAACGGCAACCCCTCTATACTCACCCCACCAGGGTCCACATCTGCAGCTTTTGCCCGCCCCCCTTCACCCCCTCGGGCTGGCCTTCAACCCCCCAGCCCACCCCAGTCATCTGCCGGCGCTGCCTCTGACATCTTTGGCAGCAGTAACAGTCTTCCTGCTGCTGATAATGATGGCTGGCGTGATGATGATGAAGATGATGGCGCTGCACCTCAGGTATTGGACATGTTGCCCCATGCAGCATCTGCACCATGATGCTGCAGCAAGTCTGGTGGGAATCCATCAAACCACATTGTCTGCCCATTCAACTCATCTGAAGAGTTACCAGACACCAACTGGAAGACTGAGAAGTTGAAACGAGACAGATCATCGTTCAGCGCTGTTCTGGACCAGACTTACGTTACTGTTTCCAGACAGCAATCACAAGATGCAGTATGGGTGTTGCTGGAGCATGTGCTGCACTGCTTTCTCATCAGCATGCTGACTTGCAAGTATGAACATCTGGATCACAACTGCTGCAAGGTTGGCTCTGCAGCATTGACGCTGCTGTTAGCTTACACATGAAGATGGTTGAGGAGAAAATAGCAACTGAAATTGCACTTACGTGTCAAGCATCGGATTTCCCTGCTGGGTTACTGACAAGGAAGCTCGATTCTTGGCCCAAGTGCAACTTCAGATGCTATGTTCTTGCCAATCATCCTCGTGTGTCTGTTGACGGCTGCATCAATGCGGCTGAACCAACCCTAAAGCTGTGGTGGGCTTCAGGTGCAGTTCTGTGCAAGAAGGCCCGGTGCAGGTATGTTTGAAATCCACATGCAGGACGTTTATTATTGTTGTTATTGGTACTATAATTAATTTTTATGTTGTTATTATTATTATTATTGTTGTTTATTATCATTATTATTGTGCAGGAAGACGCAGACGAAGCAGCAGCTCGGCAACGTCTGGGACGACTCGGCACTCGAGGCTCAGCCACTCACAGTAGCAGACTGAGCTCAGGGGTGGCCAGCAGTGGGCGGCAGGCCTCTGCTCCTGCTTCCACCTCTGGCCAGCATGTGGCACCACCCAAACTTAGTCAAGATGATGGCTGGGCTGCTGAGCTGGACAATGATGACTCATGGGACAGCCTTGAACATAAACCTGCTGCTGGTGAGAAAGTAGTGTCATAGTCTGGCATACCGTTATGGGACAAACACATTGCATCAAAGTTGTGTAATGTGCCTTTCAGAAGCTGACTAGCAGTATCACACATTCTGTTGCATGCATTTGCTTACACCTGCTTGAGACACCACCTCCGCGACAGCCTTGTGCAGTTTGTAAGGTTTCAAACAATATGGTGTCGCCACAATGATGGCTTTGTGCGGCCTGTTCGTACGCATACTCAGACCATATCAGCACATCTGCTCATTGCACTTCTGTTTCTTAAGCTCATCCAGGACACATGTAATGTGAGTGCTCATTTGTTAGCTGGTTGTGTAGGCTCATCAGCAACCAACAGACCAGCAGCTCGAGGGAGGGGGAGGGGTCGATTAGGAGGGCCCCCACGCAGTGGCAGACTTGGGGCTAGTAGGACAGGCTCTACTGGTAGAGGAGGGATGAAATTGGGGGCTGCCAAATTATCAAAACCTGATGAGGCCTTTGAGTTCTGATTGTATGAACGCTGCACCTGTGTTGTTTGAGTAGTCTGAGTCACTGTGTATTGTGATGTCTGGGTCGATGCCTACTGTTTGTCATGACACGTATCAAGACAGGCAAAGGAAATGCCAAACAAGTTTGTTTCAGGCATACAGTGTAGCTGAAAAGGCTTTTTGAATACAAGTTACATGCAGCTTCACCAATACAGCTCAATGGGAGTGACTGGTCGTCTGAAACTCTGCAGCTAATGGCTAGTACACACTCTTCGTTTTCGAGCACAGCAGTATGATGGAACATCAACGCTTAGCGTAAATGGTGCAAATAAAAGCTTCCTATAGCTCTCTGACTTTCACATTGCCTGCGCAGTCCTGTCCATTGCAACTCAGTACACACCATACACTCGATTAAAACCAGTTCAAAGCTATCAGTGTTGTCTGAAATCACCTGAAGACTAACAAGGCTGAACAACTCAACCCTGCTAAATCCAAAAATCCGTTCAATCAAGCAGCTGCTTGCATAATGTCGTGTGCCTAAGCACTATGCAGCAAATCTTCCAATCTGCTGTCTAATAGGCTGTTCCACATCAAGCCTTCGAATGAGGTCTTACGTATCTTGAAATGGCTGGAGATAGACAGCTGGCTAAACAAGACATCCCTTCTGCATTTGGGTGAAGCCCATCAGGTAACACTAACTCGGATATCTGCACAACAAACATGATGAGTTTACTGCTGAATGTCAAGCTGGCAATCCACAACCGCATCAACTAGACAGTCTGTCAGTCAAGTGGTAAGAGGCAAGCTTGATCACAACTGCTCAAACACAAGATATTAGTGTCAACTACATACGTGTGATGCAGTGATGCTAAACAACGAATGAAAGCATGATGCAACACAGTTGCCAAGAATGGCAAGCAGAGTTTTTCAGCAGCCTCTTGCAGACAAGAAACACAAACGTGAACTGCAGCAGCCTTTGGTAACACGTGGATTTCCAGACTTAGCTGGGTGTCTCACCTGCCCTTGAACAAGCATCTCATCAGTGCAGTCAACATAATGCACCGAGTTATGCTGTGAAGCAAAGCCCTTGAGTGCTTCATTGACCCGACTGATTCCAGCAGACAATCCATTGGGCCAGGCAAACAGCCCTTCAGGACTGGGGCTGGTCTCAGCAGCGCAGGGCAGAATGCCGACCATCAAAACTGTGCTATCTGGGTTTGCATGCTGTAGATGTGACACCATGCTCGTGATCCTGCATCACAGCATTGATTTCATATGCCATGCATGTGACACCAGGGCTGATGACCCTGCTTTAAGGGTTGATAGCTCAATCAGGACACAATGCTGATGATCAGCAATACACTCAGGACGTATGCTGATGAACACCAAAGCACGTTTCATTTGTCAACTATAGAGACACTTTGTTTACTTCACTGCAAGGATTTGTCTTGTAAACAGGCGCCGACATGCACATTCTAAATGATCGACTATAGACAAACCTCACCAAGAGGCCAGTGCAGAGTGGCCTAAAGGTATTGTGCATTTTACTTCATGCCTATTAGCATGCTGTATAGGTTCATGTTTCACATTGTCCAAGGCTTATGCAACTCAGCCCATTTAGATCAACCCCAGCCAAGGCAGAGAAGGCAAACAGTATGTACCTAATTGTGCTTGATTTATAACGCACTGCTAGGGCAGATTGCAGATGTGAATTGCTCAAGCTTTACTGACTCTGTTGGCACAATTGAGGCAGACCCTGTTGGCATAAGTTGGGCAGACAGGAAGCGTAGCTGATGAGCTTATCTAGACAAGGAAAGATATGTGCACAGCAGTCCACGCAAATAAAAGTTCCAGTAACAACAGTTGAAATGCTTTCCAGTTCACAATGAGCTAGGTATGTGCAGAAGAGTCCATACAGTCTGTGCAGTTCATGTAGCAACGGCAGTGTTTACCTTTGTGCAATGCCGTCTGCTGCATCAGTAACAAAGGACGCCCCACAGGAAGCAGCAATGGCCAAATCATTGATGCCTATCAACAAGACTGACAACTGCGGTGGATGCTGCTCAAAGGTTTCCCCATGCAACATTCTCCACCACAAGTTGGATGTTTGATCGCCTGCAATACCATGAGGACCATCCAAGTCAGTTGCATGCATCGCACTTACTACACAATAAAACACCTACAGGAGGAGATGCATTGGATGATGGTTCAAGATAGATGAGAAAGATTGTGGTCTCATTGCCCCTTGCAACATGGGCTTGTACCAGCACTGAACCCTCGGCTTATGCGTGCTGTCAAAGATGTATCAATATATGATATGGCTGCATCTGCAGGAGAGTGTGCGAGGCCCTGAGTCTTTGGTCACCTAATCAAAGCTGCCAAAGCTGCCATCATTTCATCACAGTTTGGCAGCAAAAGACATGCGTGTCTGTGCAGAGTTTGTATGCTGCACAGTATTCCCAATGACAGCCACAACAGCGGCCTAGACATGTCTTCAGAGCGCAGCTGTCCATTGGCGAGAGAAAGTCTGTCCAGCTGGAGTATGAAGAGAAGGCAAGCCATCAGCAAGCAAAGGCAAGCAGTGGGTAAAGCAAAGGCAAGCAGTGGGTAAGCAAAGGCAAGCAGTGGATAAGCAAAGGTTTTGCAGTGAGTAAGCAAAGGCAAGCAGTGGGTAAGCAAAGGCAGTCAGTCAACCAGCAAAGGCAAGCCATCAGCAAGCAGAGGCAAGCAATGGGTAAGCAAAGGCAAACAAGTCATAAGGAATGGCAAGAGTGTATGAAAGGTTTGCAACCTACCTGCAACAGCCAGAATCTCTGATGTGTACGCCCCAAAGTTGTCCCAGAAGACGTTTGAGCGGCCCTCAGTAGCAGGCAGCCCATACTTCCACAGCTCTGTTATGCTGTCGCCATAGAAGGCTATGTCCACTCCCTATGTAGAATGTACAGCGCTATCAGCACCTCAAGTATGTATGGGTTGGTATGACACAAGTTGCGCAGTTGCCACCACATATACACATCTGTCTGCACACACGTCTGGAGTATGCTATGCAGAACTACAAGAAAGGCTGTCAAAACATTCAAAACACAAGGGGTTGTTGTGTGAATACAACTGATGTGCAACACTTTGCGCCTATGGCTTCCTGTGAACAATGTGTAGACAGGTATGCAGTATTTGTTAAAGAAAAAAACCCAATGTATGGCTGTTGTGTGCAATGCATGACACTGGTTCTAGACTTCATATCAGATGTGCAGCACTGTTATGCAGCATCTGCAATCTGTGGACTTTGTCTCACTCATAGCATACATGCCAGCAGACAGTCGACACAAAGGTGTAAACAAGGGGTAGGGTGACAGCAACAGGGACTGCAATCTCGTGGTTTTAATTTTTGCAGAACCTAAAGAATTAATGGGTTTTGCAGCATTGTTTGTTTCCATTTTTGTCAAAAAAAAAGTTTACTTTGTAGAAATTCATACCTGAGCATGATCCAGTTCTGCCACCTCACCAGCCAATCCTGCCGCTGCAATTTCGAAATGCGATCCTTGTCTGGGAGCAGGTTCAGATTGCAGCCCAGCACAAGTTGTTGAAATCCCTCCTTCCTCAGCATGAGCCTTGTCAGGGTTTCCAAGGTGCTTCGACCTGTCAGCTTCTGCCACATTAGTTCTGCCAGCATAGACAGTGGGTTTGTTGTCCCCGAAATGGGTTGTTTCAGAATCTGCTGATGTAGTTTCAGCAGTTTGTCTGTCTGTGCCGTCCAGCCATCTGGAGCCATCATCAGCAATCATCTCCTCTGCAGCTTCAATGCTGTCTGCATCAAAGATTCCCTCCTCTGCGTTTTGGCGGGAATGCTCCATGGCATCCTCAAACTGCAGCCTGCCGAATCCAGATTCCACTAGTCTGCCGCCAATGCGAGCTGTCTGTTCCTGATCTGCATTGGCATCTTCCTGCTGCAAGGGTTTCACAAAGCCTGCCTCCAAGAGACTATCAGAAACCTTCTGTGCGGTCTGAATGCCTTGTTCCAGCTGTGCTGCTTCCTCACTGGCTTCATCATACTCTTCACTCTGCTGAGCTTCGAAGCCCTCCCTACCTTGTGACCGAAACTTCTGCAGCACAATCAATCAGGCTGCTCAGGTTCCCTTTCATCAACCAGTAGCAGTAGCAGTAGCAGTAGCAGTAGCAGTAGCAGTAGCAGTAGCAGTAGCAGTAGCAGTAGCAGTAGCAGTAGCAGTAGCAGTAACGGCAACAGTGTCAATGAGCATTCAAAAGATCAAACTTTGTTAGGATACATGCCAGCAGCTGCAAGCGTTCATACACGCTTGCATGCAACAAACTTGGAGGGGCTGGGCCATGCAGTAAGGATGGCATAGGCAAAATGTAGCATAGGCAACTCTGGCATGCATAGACTGGAGAGTACATTGACCTCAGGCAAACCATGGATTACATGCTATGGCATTAGTAGATCAGCCACATCAGCTCATGCGAGTGCGCATGCTTTGTTGTCAAAGCAACACGAAGCAGACAACGACTCAACCAGTATGGCCAGTGTGGCAGATGCAGTCTGATTGTTCTACGCAACCGCTCAGCACATTCAACTGCTCAAGGAGCATTGAGTCTGAGAATCCTGATGGGCACTTGCGATTGCCAATGTGTAAGCAATCCAAACTATAGAATGTAAACTTGAATGTGCATGCGCATAACAGATGTATATTGCCTTGACAAGCTCCCAGCTAGCATCATCACATATTTTTGACATGGTAAGAATACAAGACAGTGAGCACAGCCCTTCTTTTCCATCCAGTCATCTCTGTTATGACTGGACAGGTGATCTGTCAATTTATGCTTGGGGTCTGTCAGTGTGCATGGAGTGTGTCAGTGCATGCGTGACATCTCTCAATGAATGCATGTATTCTGCACAACTGACCTCAACATGACTTGCAAGCGCGCTGTTTGCAGCCTCTTGTGGATGCTGCCGGACAGTCTTAGCACAGGGCCATGCACTCTTGTCTCGCCAGTTGACCCCTTGGTTGGGGGGGTTGAAGCAGTCCAGGTTATAGCCAGCATCCAGGACAGCAGCACTAGCTGCCAGCTGCAGTGTTTGAGGGCACAGTCAGCATGTGATGTACAGGAAAGGAGCTGCTGTGTATCAAAGATGGGTGCTGTGTAGAGCAAAGTGCTAGCTGAAGTATTTGAGGGCACAGTCAGCATGTGATGTAGGAAACAGGAGCTGCTGTGTCTGAACTATGGGTGCTAAGTAGATTTGACATTGTTAGAAGAGACAGTGCCTTGCATGCAGACATCACAACAGCAAACACAGGCTGGCAACATCACATGCTTTGACTCAGGACCGGCCTTGGTGAGCATAAAGTGTAGAATGGAGTGCACGGTCAGCTTGTATGCAACACATACAGTCAGCCACATGTTACACAAACGCAACAACAGACAACAAGTGAGGAATAGTACCTCTCCTTTCATCTTGGCCTCATGCCATGTTGCATAGCAGTCAAAGCACTTGGCTTTCTGAAGCACTTGGAGTCCCACAGTGTCCGTTGCCATCACAGTGGCCTCGACGTATGGCATCAAGTCCTGCAACAACAGAAGACATGCACTGAGTGCAGAGCTGGTGGCCCAATCAAGACTTGAGTGTGTATAACCCTGCTCTTTTATGCCTTGCAGTTGCATGGAGAAGTGTGTGTTTCAGAGTAGGACTCAGCATGCATGCAAGATGACAGATTAAAAGGTATGGCGCAGGTGCAAAGCAGCTTTACCTCTCTGATGGGCTCGCAGACGATGTTGGCACCCACCAACTTGGTTGTAGCAGTAATGCGGGAGGTCAGGAGAGTATGCCAAGCAGAAGCATGGTCGCCTTGCAGGGTGTGAGTGGGTAACAAAGGTCCTTTTGCAGAGCTGTCCAGCCATACAAAGTATTGATACTGTTCCATGCTGACATGGACTGAGCTCTTCTCTCCCAACAAAACTTTGCCAACGTGACCAAGCTCAAAGCAGTCCCTGATCGTGAGGTATTCTGCATTGGCCGATAGCTGCGGCAAGCCGTGGGCAGACATGTGGCCGTGCTGTTGCATGGCTTGATCTACTACGATTATATACCGTGCTGGGTCCTGAGGCTTGATAACGGCGCTGACGAAATGCTGCAGGTTGCCGAGAGCTTCCGGGTCTGCGTGACGATAGCTATATACTACCAATGTGGTTTCGCCTTGGCCCGTTCTTGCACCAGGCTCGCAACTTATAGTATGAGCCGCGAATACCGAGCTGACGAGCAGAAACAACAAGCGCTGGCTTGCAGGCCTTCTCGGGAGCATTGCCGGCCGGCCAACGCGCCAGCGCAGATGGCTCGCGCTCAAGCCATATTAGGTCAAAGATGCAGATGCGTTTGGAAGAGGTCGGCCGCGCAGCGCTGCTGTCCTTTGCTTTCGCGTCAGCAGATCTATCAAAGGCAGTATGGGGAGGACACCACCAGTCAAATACACAGATGGCGTGAACGTGTTTGGCAAACAACTGCAGCTGTTTGCGATCTCACACAGCGTGCGTTTGCCCGCTGTCGACGGCGATCAGTGTGGATGGTACCCACCAGGAGCAAAGGAAGCCAAGTACGCGTTGCGTGTGAGATGTTCCGTCGCCTCACGTGAAAACACGTAAAGACTGAGAAAGTTGACTAGTAAATTGCTAGCACTGCTATTGAAACCGGCTATCGGTGAACAAACCTTTGATATACAGTGTGGCAGACGTGTTCGTATCTACGTTTTTCTCCTTGTTTCGTACAACAACAAACAACACAACAACGTCGATCAACAGGTTGTGCAAAAATTGTACTCTGCAAGCCAAGATTGACCTGTACAACTACAACTACTGTATTTGTTCACGAAGGGTGACAAGCAAGTTGCAAGTCGATCCAAGCCCTCTGCATTTGGGTGAAGGCCATCTGGTAGGATCGAAGCATATATCTGCAATCAGCAAACAACGTTCTGTGCTGACACAGCGCACTGACTTACACTCGTATACTTGGAAGTGGTGGTCATCAGCTCACAGGGTATGGTTGCAGGCACATTCAAGTGCAGTGCAGTCAGCTGCAACAGTTGTGAAATGTTGTGGCAAGTGTACAAGCATTGTCGCAGTCTGGCAGGAAAAGTGTACTGATCCATCAGTATGATGCGTCAAGCAGCTTTGTACATTGTCCTTGACTCCACGCCTTGAAGCTGCACATCCAGGTCAAGTGTTGTGCGTGCATTGGGCCTAGGGCAGGCATACCTTGCCGTCTGGCAGCAAGTGAGATCCACAGTCGACAAACTGCACTCCAGATAGTCCTGAGGCAACGGTCTCCAAACCAGCATTGACATTGCTGATGCCTTGAGTGTATTTATTTGGCTGGGTGTATATGCCATCTTGTTCACCATCTCCTCGGGGTAACAAGCCCATCACAATGACTGTTGTCTGGGGGTTCTTCTGCTTCAACAATGTTAGAATGCTTTCAATCCTGCAGAAACATACTGCAATGAGCAATGACAGAAGTGTCCAACAAAAATTGCTTTGTGCAGGCCCAAAGGTTTACAGGTACTTTTTGGCTATGCAATATTGCAGCTGACAGTGAGCATTAATGCATCAATGCTAGCAGCCAGCGCTGCAGAGGAAAGAAAGCAGCTCATCACAGCCACAAAGTATGGGATCTGTACCCAGCATGCCATGTACAAGCTCAATGCACATGACTAGCTTCTTGACCAGCAACATTGCAAGCAACTGTGGATGCATAGTCATCTGCGTTGACATGTCATGACATGATAGTGCATACACACCTTGACACAACTCCACTCACTGCTGCATCTACACCTGACTCGCCTGCGCTACAGCTGGCAGCTCCTAAGTCATTGGTCCCAATCAGCACAATGGAAATCTGAGGAGGATGCTGCATAAATATGTCTCCATTTTGAAGCCTCCACCAGAGGTTACCGGTCTGATCGCCTATAATAATGACACGACCGTGACAAGACAAACCTGAGGCGGATTCGAGGCAATTTTTTGCAGAGCCGACTTTAGTAATACCTCCAACTCCCAACACAGCAGCAGAGTGACTGCCAAAGTATTGTGCGTACACATCTGACATGCCATTGTTAGCGGGAGTTCCATCTTTCCACAACTTTGTAATGGAGTCACCATGGAAGGCGATGTTCACGCCCTGCAGCAAGCACACCCGAAGTGAGCTCGTGCGTTAGAGATCGTTCTGATCAGTGAGGTACTTGCGGACAAGCAGATTCGACGTCAAACCTGGCTCCTGTCAGCATTCTGCACATCCGTAGCCATTTGATGTGCGTTTTGTTGTGAGCATGTGTCCGTGCGCTCTGCAGCCCCGAGGAGCAAAGTGCACGAGGACTGCACATAGCTGTTGCACGCATCTGCACGTTGTGGCAGTATCTGCTGTAGCTGTCTGGCTTCTGTGGGGCCGCCGAGGCTGAGAACCGCGGCTTGTAGTAGCACCGCAAATAGGCAAGTTCGTGAGATGCGTTTGCAGTCACAAGTAAACCAGTCACAAGACAACATGGCGAGCAACTGCGAAATTTGCAACTCGACCAGCTGATCAAGCCCTTGTGTCAGGCAGCACGAAGAGTCAGCAGTAAACTTATGCAGCGGCAGTAGCAGGGGTTTGCTATGCGTCAAGCACCGAAAGCCGGGCAGTGCCTAAGCAGCACAATTTGAATTGTTCGCAGCTGCCAACCTGGCACTCAGTGACACGGAAGCTGGTTGAGTCAACATGTCATGTTGAGATCATGGAGACTATGGATAAGCTGGTTTCCCTCCTAATTCACAAGTGGTCTGTACCTTTTTCCCTCCCCCCCCAAGAGTGTTTGACAAGCGCGGTCATCATGGCATATGCCATGCATGTCGGTGGCCGTGGGGGTTCATGAATGTGATCACTGACTTTGATCAAAACTCAAAATCTCTGTAAAGCCTCTGTACAGCGCAGAATTGCAAGCAATTAGAAACACGCAATGAGGGGACAACGAATGTGTTTTATTGCTGCATGCGCCATGTGCCAGGTGCCACCTCAGTCATCTAAGAAGGCAACTCAAAGTTTTGATTCCTTGGACAGCCCGACGCGTAGACTTGACGAATGTTAGTTCACGGCCCTTCAGCAGCCAGTGGGCAAGTCGCGCATGCCAGCAGATTTTCTTGGTACAGGCCTGAAGTCTAGTGCGCCACCATGATGCGCGTACAGAGGCTCAAGGACCGATCCAAACCCGCTGCAGCCGGCCTGTCTTAATCTGTTTGGGGTCCGCTGAGTGTATTGTTGCGTAGCCGTTCATCGTTTATCTGCACCCTCAAAAGTGACATTGTGCTTGTGGAGCATGGTGCCGCCAAATTCTTGCGCAGCTACCCGCAAGAGACCTTAGGGCATCAGTTACTCTTGGGGCCTGTTGACCGAGAGCCAGGGCAATTTCGGCTCCAAAGTTGCGATGGGCTCCATGATCCATACAACCGACATCAGCCATTTTGGTTCCACCTTTGGCTGCATCAGAAAGCACCGCACCACAATAGCAGCTACCTGTGCCTTGTTGTTCACAACCCTTGTGTTGCTCCCAGTCTACCTGGTCCTAGGTCAGAGGCAACAGAAGATAGATCTAAGGAGGCTTGAGTCGTCATACCAGGTATTCTGCTCTCAGGTCAACACACTGCAAGAGCCACACTTGCCAATCCAAAGCCATGGCTGCTGCAGCTTAGTCACCCCCTCAATTGCAGCTGCAGACAGATGCGCATATTGCACACATGTATGCTGGCTTGTGCATGAAATCGAGAATGCTTTTGTCATGCAGTGCGTGCATGAGGATGGCCGTGCCGAGACACGCATATGTCTATTTGACAATATTATGTTACACCAGGGTCGCCTGTCATATTTATATTCAGGTAATTAGTGGGAAATCACCCTAACAGTCAACTGCCTCTTTTGCAAGGCCTGTGTGCAAACACCTTCCTAGCTCTAGCTGATATCTTTGGCTTTACCAAGAGTATGAACTTCAGCATCCGTGCATGCTTTGCCAATTCACTGCTTCATAAGTGTCAATCACAAGCATCATGAGTCATTGTGACACTTTGCTCATAAAGTTTGATGATGACAGCAACAAGAGCAATTGCAAGCTTAGAGTGCATGACTGCTGCATACAGGCAGAGTGCCAGAGCTCCCTGACATCATGACAAATTGGCATCATAATCTACACCTGGAATTAGTCCCTTTGGCAGCATCAGACATCAGCTCAGACATGCTATCTGCAGAGGTGATTGCAATACTAGCACAAGTCACACCCTGCGTGTTGCCTTGCTATGGCAGCTTTCCTTGTTGTCCTTCCTGTACAGCAGCCTTCTGCCTGGCTTTTACCATGGATGCATACCCTGCTGTGCTTTCTGGCGGTTGTCAGCACTTTAGTCCAAGGATCTCCCTTTTATAACGCATGCACATCATCTGGTACCATGCCAGCAAGTTGGTGTCTATATATGCTTGCAAGTCAAGTTTGTGTTCATCATTTGCAGTCAAGTTGACCGGCTCATGTGCAGCTCACAATTTCTTCTGTGCCATTTATTGTCGAATTGATCAGCTTGCATGCAGCTATATGATATGCAGGTTCAGCAATTTGCCAGAGCAACCCTCACACACAGACAGTGGCATCTCAACTACTACCACAGCATCGCAGAATCTATATTGGATGTGTACAATTTAGCGTGCATGTACTTCCAGCTGTGCAATCTACACACCAGGGACGATATAATCCCCATATTTCTTGATAGACCTGGTGTTGCGGGCTGGGACGCACGGCTTGGGGTTACTGAAGGTGGTTGGAGGCAGGTTCTGCCGCCTGCGGCAGAAGCTCTGCAATGCTTTTACCCTAAGCCAGCCCTATGGGTTGCTGATCCAATGCTACATGACAAGGTGCAGACATCATTTGTCAAGATGCGGCATGTGTATTGCGTCACAGAGTGAGCCCTGCAGTTATGCCTTTGGTCTGCTTTCAGGCTTACTGAATTGCATGCAAAGCTGCGCGTGCAAGTTTGTTGCTGCGGGCAAAACACATTCAACATGGTCACAAGGTTGACTTGGTTGACATTGAAGCACAGGCAGAAAGCCGGCACAAGAGTAGCGAAAGGAGAGACTCGGAATGCCGTTTCAACTCAGAGAGCACTCCCATTGGTATGCTAAAAGTCTTGTTGATGGTGCAGGTAGTCGTCATCAAGACAGCTGTGGCTGGAGTAGGGCCGTACAAGAGTAGCAAAAGTAGACACTCAGCATGCCCTTTGAACCCAGAGAGCTCCGCCATTGATATGCTGAGATTCTTGATGATGGTGCAGGTAGTCATCATCAAGACAGCTGTGGCTGGAATTGGGCCGTACAACCGCAAATGGCCGGGCCCTCCTGAAACAGCGGACAGGTGTGGACTGAGCTGTTGCAAAATGCATTGCTGTTGGGCCACCATCTACCATGTTATGCATACAACAGTTGTTGCTGCACAACGATTGCTACTATTCTTCTGCTGATGCAGCTTCTGCTGTGGCTGCTGCTGTTGCTGCTGCTGCTGCTGCCGCTGCTGCATCTGTACTCATATGGCCTCTGCTGCTGCTAAACTTGTGCACATAGTGCCTCTGCTGACGCTGCGTGCGTACATATACTGCCTCTGCTGTAGCCAAAGCACTTCCCAAGATCTCTTAAGGAACTAGTCTTGATGTATCAAAGCCTTCGCTGCACAGCAACCCACACACAACAGCATGCAAATGATGCTTGAGTTTCATGCATATGGTGCTTGATTTGGATGCATATGAGCTGATTGGCCTGCACAGCTAGTCAGACAAGCACCTGTGCACTGATCCATACAAGCACAGCAGCTACCATGACCAGCATGAGCTTTTAACGGCTCTCACATCAGGACATAGCGCTGCGTGACGAAACGCATATAGACATCTGACAGGCCACTCTGGGCTATGTAGGTTCAGATCCGTCTACCAGAACGTGGACACAGGAGTCACAACTCAGTACCGAGAGGCCTTGCTGAAGTGCCTTGGCGTGCAGCCTGCCCAATTTAATGTGAGCCACTTACTTGCTTCTGAGACCGTTTTCATCCTCTTGATGCTGCAGCACTCATCTTTGACCATGGGTCTGTCAACATGTCAGTCTTGTGTCTGTTTGCTTGTCTGCCTGTCCTGATGTCTCTCCTGACGTCTGCAAGCAAGTCTGTCCATATGCTTGGTTGTATCCTTGCTACCCCCTTACAGCTTTGACTGTCGTTCATCATAGGCCGTCAAGACTCAGGGTCTGGGTATGGGACTATAATTGCCTTACAAAGGTCCCATAGTATAGCGTGAACAATGTTAATAGCACTTGTCACCAACAAGAAGACTGAGATGCAACATGTGGCAATGCAGCCTGCAGGTCCCTACAAGGTGACCATTGTGAACAGAGAGTACCATGCCGGGCGGCACATTGTGAACACAGAGGACATAGCTAGGGAGGTGAATGCCATGGAGCAAGTCAGCAACTGCTCGTGAGGCCTTTCACCACTTCATATACTCAGTTATCTCAGCTGTTATACTTGCTTTATTAACTCAGTCACTAAGTACTGCTGTTCAAAATTGCTTTTTGGTTTACTCAGTCAGTCAGTTAGTATTGATGTGTCAATTGCTCAATCATACAATCAATTGCTTGCTCAGTGACTTAGTACTTAGTTCAGTTGTTAGTCACTTACTCTGCTAACCATTTCTTTCTTTACTGCTGCTGATAAGTTTTCTCATTTACATACTCAGTGAGTCAGCGCTGCTGCCCTGAGGCTAGAGCAAGATATGGTCCGTTACTTGAGCAAGTGTTGTTTGAGACTTGTGCACAATTGTGGTCACTGAGTTGCTTATAACTGTGCTGAGTTGTCTGTCTGTCTGTGTGTGTGCAGGGTTGCACAGCTAGAAGACCTGACCTTCAAACAGCAGATGGCAGTTTATGCTGAGTCACAGGTGATCATCATGACTCATGGGGCGGCACTGGGCAATGTACTGTTCATGTCTCCGGTGAGTCACTTCTACTGCTGTAGTATCACACTAGATAAATCACATGTGTCAAGCATGCTTATGCTAGGTTTTGCATGAGCTTCCAAGTTTCAGCACAAAGATTCAGATCAGTGTGATGAGTCACAAATGGCTTTACACACCAGGCTCTGAACTTCCAAATCGGTGAGCAGTGTTGAGATTCATGCTCGTATAGTTTGTGCACAGACTGACTCGAGTCCTTGATATATCACTCTTAACATACAATGTTGCTTGACATCATGCACATGTCAGGGTACAAAGGCACCTGATCTGTCTGTGTGCACATGCTGGCAACATGGCAATCACACAATTTACTAGGGTTTCTGATTGGGGGGTGCATGTGCAGGGCAGTGTGGCTTTGTTCTACAACTGGCTAAAGATAGGAGGGGCTCCTCACACATGGGTCACAGATGTCATACAGGACTTTGCTTTGCCTGTAAACTTTGTAGGTCTGAGTACTGAAGATCGCAGGTTCATCTACCCTCAGAAAGAGGTACACAGCATTTCATGCAGTGTTCAAATATTGTGCTGTGCTGTGCTGTGCTGTGCTGTGCTGTCATATCGCTCCCACATCTCAACAGCAGGTCATCTTGGCTAGGAGGAGCAGGAGGATCTGGTAGACTTGGACCGTCTGTTTCAAATCTTGTCCCGCATTTGTTACATGTCACTGCATTTACTATATGTCAGCAGGCTTGGTCACAGTCAGTGTGACAGCCTTCGGTGGCCGAGATTGGCTTTCAGCTATTTATGCATCATGTCATATTGGTGAGTACAATGCTTGCATGTGCAGAGGTACGTCTTTCAGCCGGAGTATGGCTTGCTGCCTGCTGATGAGAAGCGTGGTTTGCTGGAAGAAGGAATCTGCCCACGAAGTGTCCAGCTGCAAGGCTGCGATGACCTGAAGATGAACTTTGCCATCGACTGGAACCTACTGCGCCCTGCTCTGTCAATGGCTTTTCTTGACATGCAAGAAAGGCACAGCCACATTCTTGATGGCTTGGAAAACATCTGAGGCAGCATGACCTTTTGAAGTTCCGCAAAGCCGGACAATGTGCAGTTGACATACAGTGGACTTTTTGCTAGCTGAGGGACATTATGGTGTTAGAAGCTGACTTTGTTTGACAGTTGATTTTGCTGGGAACTTCGATAGACCATGTAGCAGAAGACGGTGCCGATATGTTTGCAAATCAGCCAGTGAATGTGAATCTCAGAGTCTGCAAAGTACATCCGTGTCGTTTCAGCAATTTGAAGAAGCATGTCGAATGCTCATCGCGACCAATCTTTGTCCAACCGTTGACCAGTGTGATTGTGATGATGTTTACCATCACAAATTGTACATATGGCTCCAGAGGAGGCATGCTGAGCGACTGGTCATAATGAGCATTCGACATGTATCTTCTAATGCTGAAGCAAAACATGTTGACCCTGCAGGCAACCAAGAACATGCACGCTAGCTGCTGCACATAAGAACATGTTCGTCTGTGAGTCTAAAGTGAAACTTCGAAAGTGGTTGGGCTGATGGAAGCAGCGTTTGCGCAATGACATTGCACTGCTTTCCCGGAGTCCGACTGATCTCGTGACAGTCGATGTGCGCTGAAGCTCTTGCGCCCAGTCAACGACATACCTTCATTCACAACGGCCGTTTGATCTACGAGTGGGATCAAACGCTCACGGAAGTCAATATTTACATAACTGTTCCGTCGGGCGTGAGGGCAAAAGATCTTGCAGTGAACATACAAAGCCACCACTTGAGCGTCGGCATCAAGGGAAACCCGCCCTATCTTGACGTGAGTCTGTTGTGTTAGGTCGGCTTCGTGGTTTTAGCTTTAATCACTCCTTCAAGGCGTCAGCGCCGTGTCTTGTCCTCATGTATGTAGCTTCGTGTTGCGGTACAAGCAACAATGTACACCATGTTTGATGCAGATTGATTTGGCTGGCAAAGTGAAGGCATCAGAATCGTATTGGACTCTAGGTAAGCTGTGAAAGACAGCCTTCTTATTATATTTACTCATGTCTCGCTGATCCAACGCTCTCTGGCACAATGTAGAGGAGGGCACTGCAAACTTACAGCTTTGCAAGGCAGAAAAGGTATACAAGAGTTTGCCTTATACTGTGGTGCATTTTGCTTGGTGCTTGACTGAGAACAGATGCATCAGCACAAGTTGTGTCACAGGGTGAGCCCTGGAGTGCTGCTTTGGCTGGGCATACTGTGGACCCGCTGAAGCAACAGGAGGAGCAGCAGCGTTTGATGCTAGAAAGGTTCCAAGAGGAGGTATAAAGCTGTACAAGTCGATATTTCAAATGTCATTATCAGGTGGCCAAGCCTCAATGCCGCTATCATCACATTTGCATCACACACTGGAGGATGAAATCCTGCCTGACTTGTTGCCTGCAGCACCCAGGCTTTGACTTCTCTGGTGCCAAGTTCTCTGGTCAAGCACCTAACCCCAGAACCTTCATGGGGGGCATGTCAGAGAAGTGATTCCGGACTTGCTCATGCTGTAAAAGCAGCTGTACAGTACTCACGACCTTCAAGTCTAAGCAGCGCAGACCTTGCGTAGACTGACATCTGAACCAAAGCGCTGTCTTGTTCTGACAAGCCACCTCTTGACAGAAGTTCCTATGGCACAAGCCATTTACCATCCCAACCCATCCCGCCGCTGCCACATTCCACAGACAGCTCACAGCTTACAGCACTGCCCACGCAAACATAGGCACAAACTGCATGCACAGTTTCAGTCTGCTCATGACACAATGCAGCGGGCTGCTGGGCAGCATCCCACAGCTCCAGGCCATACGGCTAGTCTTATAGCTGCTGCGCAAGAGCCCATTGCTGCAGCTCCAAAGCAGCAAACAGGCAATGAGCATCTGGATGGCAAGCTGAAGATCATAGGTACAGTGTCTTTGTTCCTGAATCCTGTTATGTGTGTCTGTACCAGCTGGGCAGCGCCTTATCTTTGCACTCTGTCTTCTCCTTTGTGTGCTGGCATCAGCTGCAGAGTCAGCTGGAAGGCTCAGATGCCAACAGCGCTTGCAGCAGCAGAGCTATGCAGCTGCGCATTGCTGGCATCTGATTCGTCTTATTTTTATGACAAAAGAAGCTGCAGATGATGCAACTGCACTGATGAGAGCAGACACCGTTGCTGGATATAGCTACCTCATCCACCAACCAATCAATCATTGTGTATCAACTCATCTATTTCCTGTCCTTAAGAAGCACAGAGGATCCAGTACATATGCTCTGAAACAGCTTCCCAACCAACGCAAGATATGTCATTCAGTCGCGCACATTGACCCACTTCTGCATTGTCCGGCAGGTGTGGGCAACCGGGGCAGCAGCGCTGTTGGCAGGCTCATCAAGAATGGCAAGGTCAGTGGCGCAGAAATGTGGTGCTTGGACCATGACCGAAAGGTGCTCCAGGGGTCTGGCACCGCCAATGTTGTGGTTGTCAGGAAAGAGGAACCTCACATGGTACGCCACCGCACACTTGGTTGCTTACCAAATTTTTCCGGTAGTATACATGCCATTATGGTTTTGGCTACCCTTTTTGTTCCTATACATTCCTGGATGAGATGATGGTCGCATACATATGACTCTGGTGGTCACATGTATACCTCATGCAAGCATGCACAGGAGCCAGAATTGCTTGCTAAGCCAAGAGCACTGGCCTACTTCTCCTTCAAGGCACTAGTCCAGGGTGTTGCATCAACCTATGCACAAGTGCTCAGCCTCATCAACAAAACCAGGACTGTGTCCTTAACACAACTAGGACTGTGTCTTTGACACAACCGGGACTGTGTCTTTAACACAAGCAGGACTGTGCCCTTAACACAATCTTCTGACTTTGAGTGCACAAGCAGGACAGAGGCAGCACAGCGCTGCTGAGCCCTGAGGACATGCAGCGCATCGTGGGGCCTGGCGCCTATGACCAGCATGGCAAGGGGAGTGTGAATGTGGGTGATGGAGGAGTGGCATTCCTTCTTGCCTCTGCTGGCACCATCCCTGGCGGTGCTCCTCTGGTCAGTGCCCCTGCAGCATCTCCCCAATGGTTCTTGAGAGCATTGCATTAGATTAGAAGCTGTAGTTGCGCACCAACATGTCTTGAAGTCAGCCTTTGCATGATGGTGGTCCTACATGCATGCTCAGCATCCTGTGCAAGCAGGCTGCTGTGTGTGCTTACGACAATCATTATCTCGATTTTCACTGCACACAAGGACAGCCTTGACACAAACCTGAAGAGCAAATGAATGTGATCCATAGAGATGTATGTTTTGAAGAGCAACTTGTTGTATTTCAAAAACAATAAAGGTGTGTCTTTATCAAAAAATGTAGACAAAATCTCAACAAATATGCCCACAGCAAATCAACTACCGAGAAAAACTAGTACTAGAATCAAAAACACATCAAATGGCAAAAATCCAAACTTGTGATCCCTCTTTGGTTGTGACCTGCAGCTGCTGTCTCTGGTGAACCGTCTCCGTGAGACAGGCCACTTCACAGCCGTCTCAGTCACTCGGCCCTTTGAGTTTGAGGGGCAGCGCAAAGTTGATGCAGCCGACCACATGATTGCTGCTTTGGAGGAAGCAGCCCATCTGGTTGTGGTCGTAGAACAGGTATGGAACACTGTGGCAAATACCTATGAGCTGTTTGAGATACAGGAATGTTGCTTTCTTCAGAGAAACGCTTGTTCCAGAGAATGTTGTCAAATCCAATGACGCATGGGGACTAAATGTCAGGTGTTTCCATATTGAGGAGATATTAAGGTCTGAGCCCATCAAAGCACAGCATGTGCATGCACACCCTGTACAGTCTATGTTTCTTTTTTGTGAAGTCATCTGTCTCCCAGTTGGCTTCAAAAGATCACCATGACTTGCACAGTGTGGCTGCAGCGAGCTACACCTGCAATCAGGGCAGCCCCAATGCATATTGGGAAGGCACAACTTGCATACCTGCCAATCACAGCACTTGCCATGCAGGATGTACTGTCAAAAGCTGTGGGAGGTTCTGCCATGACGGTGGCAGAAGCTACCAACATAGCTGATAATGCACTGGAGCATACAGTGCGAACCATTCTGGCTTCATTGCAAGCACCTGAGATCCTCAAATCCACCTCAGGTATCACACTTTATCATGCTGAGTAGCTGAGGCTCCTGTATGCTGCTGCAACCTGATCATCAAATTCATTCATGTGGTACTGCAGAATTGCTTCCCAGATTACGTGTGGGCTTACTAGCAGTTGCCCAATCTGTGACAAGCATGTGCTGTCTATTGTTCAATTGCTTCATGTTGAGCTATGGACAAACTGCTGGCACATAAACTTGAAATTGACTGTGAGCTGGCTAGCGTCACGGAGCTCATTGACAAGCTGTTGAAGGTGACCATTGAAGCATTAAGACGCTCTCAGCTTTCTACAGCTGCGTATCACTGCCTGTCATTTTCTCGCATCCCTTGTTGGTGCAAACGGAAGTATACGACTTGAGCTTGTGGGCTGACGTTCTGGGCTGAAAGCAGGTGCTTTGATATGGCATGGGCGGGATCTGAGGCGGTACAAGAGGCTGCTGTCGCCCCCCCTGCAGCGCCTGCTCACCTGCCCAGGGACTGCAGCCCTGGGCCGGGGGGTTGCCTCCATGCCTGCCTCCTATGCTCATCAGGTCAGCATTGCCGTTCAATCTGTAGCTGTTCCTCATTCATCCATTCAGATGTTCAGCCATACATTCTTTCATCCATTCGTTTGTTTGTTTGCTTGCTCACCCATCCTTTCTTCCATCCATCCACCCACCCTTCATTTGTTCATTTGTTCATTCGTTCCTTCATTCACTCATTCACTCATTCACTCACTCACTCATTCATTCATTCATTCATTCATTCATTCATTCAGATCTTCTGTGCACATCTCCTCCATGCCTTGCCTCCTATGCTCATGCAGTCACATTTGCAGCCATGCATGCACCTCTTTAGCAATTGCTGCAGAAGTAGAGCAGAACCTGCTGAGAGGCTGTGCTGTCTTGCATGCACTTCCCGATAGTACATGCTACCTCAGACCTGGCTCAGAAGTGATATCAAGACCAAAAACAACAATGACAGCAGCTGCACTCAGTGCAATACATCCACAATTCACGCATTCATGACACATGATGAAAACACTCAAAATCGCAACAACAGCAGATTGTTTGAGTGCAGATGCATCCACAATTCACGCATTCATGACGCATGACGACAACAATTTTACAGTACTAACAACAGCAGTGGTGCTGAGTGCAGATGGGTCCAGGTCAGTCATTGATGCACCTGGCATCAGATGCAGTCAGAGCTGCGGCAGAGTCCCCGTTTCTGGAAGAGGCAGTCAGGAAGGCATCTGCCATCCTGTGCTGCATCTCCATGCCATCCCCTAAGCAACGCTTTGCTGGTGAGACCTGGCATCTTCTTCGTGGCCAAATGTCAATAAACATCTAAATGCTGCTGCCATGCAGCGGTGATATTGCACGGCGACAGCACGGAGCTTCTTGCTGCTGAATGTGTGCACTTCTGCGGTCTTGCATCATTGCCTGGCTTGACGCAGACAGGAGGAGGGATGTGCGCATTGCAGCATCACACATACTGCTGTGCCTGCTTTTGACTGAAGACCCAGTTACTTGATAGCAAACGCCCTTTCATGCAATGCTGGTGCTCATGTTGCCGCCGTGCAATGCAATGCTGAGCTATGATCTGCATCATCAGGATAAAGAGGTTGCTGCTGGTACGCTGCTTTTCAGAACAGGGCTTTATACAGAGCGCTACTCACACTGTATGTATCTAATCACAATGGTAATAATTACGCTTTCCAGCTCATGATGAGCTAGGTATGTGCAGCTCCAAAGCAGTCTGTCTTGTATGTACCTGACCCACAGGAAAGCATGCATTTTTATGAAGGAACAAATAGGCAAAACAGCAGGAGCATCTCACACTTTCACCTGTGATCAGCGCTGCACGGGCCATACGCAACACTGGGGGTGCGCAACACCCCTGAGGCTCTAAACAGGCCTGTCTGGAGGGAGCTGACTTGTGTCGCTTGCACCTGGGCCTAGCCTGCTGGCCACGCATGCCGTTTCATAAATTTTGTTATATATTAATATGATATAAATGTAACATAATATAATATAACCTTTATGAATATAATATAACTACAAATATAAATTCAACTTTATATAACATAACATAATATAATATAATGTAACAACATAATGTAATGTAATGTGATTGTTGGTGATTTTATCAAGAATGGTGATGCGCTGCAGGCGACAATGGTGACATGATCGTGATGCACAGCCTGAGGGACTACGATGCTGAGAAATCTGCCGGACGTATGGCAGTGCAGGCTGCAGCAGGGGCACTAATGAGTGTGACAGGCCACACCTGCGAGGACATTGTCATGTGCTCCACCTCAAGGGAATGGGACGACATGCTTGAGGTGTCATCTGCTGCCTTTCATCCAAGGCTACCTACCCAGTGCTTCTGACATCTGCCTGAACACGGCCAACTTTCAGTTTGCAGGTTTAATTCCTGTACAAAGTTGCACTGTGCATGTTGTCAACTGCAGCGGTTACAGTCATGGTGTCAAAGGCATCAAAACAGCAGATTTGAGGAGGAGGCTGCGATGTGCTTCCTGACGACAATGGTGGGGGGCCTGCAGACACAGCTGCAGTGTTGCTGTGAACAAGCTCCGGGCTGCCGCCTCAAGAGGCTCCCGTCATGATCGCTGAAAAGCATCAACTTTTATTTTCTTTCTGTTGATGTGAACAAGGCTCTCAGCAGTGTGCATGCATGCAGGAAGACGATGGCGGCAGGACAGTCAAGGTGGAAGTGTCTTTGCTGGTGCTGCGATTACCGCCAGGTGTACCACTACCAGCACCTGCCTCGGCAGCTGCTGCAGCTCGCAACACACTGGCTGTGGTGGATCCTGCAGCCACCTCATCAGGTGGGTGATTTGATTTCCATTAATTTCTGTGTTAACGTTAACTTCATGTTCATACCAAACCCACACTCCTTTTGCGTTGGCTATATGGCTATATGTAAATTGTTGGATGTATGTTGCCTAGGCCAGTTGCCTGTTAATGGCAATGATGTTCAGCGCCATCATTGCATTGCAGAGGAAGCAGATGCTGCTCAGCGCAGTAATGCTGGTGGTCACGGCAAGGCTGCATCTTCCGCGCCAGCTCCTAGGCAACGGCTGCCCAGCAGTAGCTGGACTGCCATGTCAGCTATGGCAGGGGGGACCCGAGCAGTCCCCCCCAGGCCCCGTGATGCTGGCGAGTCCCCTCAGGTCTGCTGTGTGACATGTTTGCAAGGGCACACACTTGTGTCCTAGTTGTTGTCAATTGTGTCTTTTGTCATTGCATGTTGCCTGTTCTTTTCTTGGCAAGTTGCCAATTTGATCTGTCACAGTATGTCAACTCTTTCCTGTGTGAACAAGGTCCTACCAGTGTCAACAAAGGAGCTGCTTCAAAAGTCAACTCATCTACTACCTGTCGCCTTGCAACACATTGCATCTGTCCATAGATACATGATGCACATTGAGTTTGCTTGCAAATAATGGAATTGCCTTGTTTGCTACCTGTCCATGGCCAGAAGTACCTTCTAATTCATGCGCCAACGGCGGCATTTTGAAAGCAGATACAAATTCTTGACATTATTCTATTTGTATTTAATTTTTGACATTAATCTTTTCGTATGCAGGGATCAAGAGATGAGCCTGCTGGGACACCTCTTCCAGCTGGCGCCTCCATGTGGCGCGCCAACCTGCCAGACATTAGTCAGCGCAGTGTGAATGCGGCTGCCAAGGCAGCTGCTCTCGCATCTGTGGGGGATAAGCTTGTTGACTCCCTTCAGGCGCAGTCCTTGGACTTGCCTCCTCAGGCTGCCAAGGTGAGAAGCAAACAGCAGTTCTCAGATGGTCAGTTTGCTTTGTATGTTTGTCTTGTTGCGGTGATGGATTTGTTGTCAGATCTGATGAAAGGCATGCTGCAGCCAGGCCTGCAACTGCACACATAGACCATAAGCCTTTCTGAAGTGTAGCCATTGCATGCATGCTTTTGACAAGGGCTATGCGGGCACAAAAAAGCATCTAGTGCATTACGCCATGACTTCCATGAAATCTTTTGTAGTTGGCGCAAATGCAACGAGCTGTTTTCACAGCGATAATAACATGCAGTCAAAGTACAATATGGTTGACTAGGGACATGAGCATTTGCATTTGTCTCTGGCTTGTCTATGACAGTGTGCATGCCGTGATCAATGTTGTGCGGTTGAAATCTATGGTGCCATTTGATCAAGGCTAAGGCTTGCGTGCATCAGCATCATACCTCGTGATTGGTATCATCAGGCAAAGACAGAACAGAGTCTAGAGCCAACATTAGCGTGATTGCCTGTGTCTTAAAAGACAGCACAGTCAGGTGCCGCAACTGACTGCGAACCTGTTGTTTGCTGCAGTGGCGTCAGAAGGTACGTAGGCCAGAGCACAAACTCATTGTGAAGGAAGCGGGAGAGGAGCCAACTCAGCCTGAAGGAGAGACTGTGTCAGGCAGCTTCCGCAACTTGTTGCAGCGTGGCCAAAAGAAAGAAGTAGATGTGAGGGAGCGCACATCAGGCATACTGCTCAGCGACAGGACCGAATCTTGGGATCAATAGTAATTCCTGATGTTCAACATTGTCGCAACATCAGGATGTTGCAATATGTTTGTGGACGATACACCAAAGTTTTGCTTGATTGACAGACTTCAGTCTGAGATGTATTTTGTTGGTTTTTGACTTTCGTTGCAGTATTTGGGCAATGACTTGCTGGATGACCCATTGACACCAGGAGATAGAGGATTTATGTACACAAGCAGACCACTTCCATAGCAACATACAAGTGAAGTGCATGTAATCAATGCAAGGCAGTTCATGTCCATGCTCATTATTGATCATACGCAATCTATTATAACGACACAAATAACACGCACCATACATAAATCAACACAAGTCCACATGATGGTCAGGCGTCAGTGTCCATGTGCCCAAGCTCAGAGCTCGCACGTCAAACTGTGTGAGCAATATACCAAGACGGCACTGCTTAAGTTTCGGCGGTGCTGCTCAGCCCTCACACATGACTGCATTTCAGGTAAATGTTAAAATCATGATAGACAGCTTGGCTGTGCAGGCATTCAACACCGCCACCATATGTTAAAAGTATCCAAGTCCTGTAGCAACAGCAAAAACTAGGAAAAGAACGCCGCCAATATATCCTATTGTCTTTTCGGAAATGTATTGTGACGCAATAGAGCCACCAATAACAGCAATGGCAGTTGCAATTGCATGGCCAAAAACTGCTCCTGTTGCCACACCTGCAACCACACAACCATTTGGATGCGGAACTGCTGTTCAGCCCGAACAGGCAATGTGCATTGAGTAATGCATACATGCAATGGTCTGAGGGTGACTTGATCTGCTTGAGGGTATGAGATTCAGGCTTGCCAAGAGTCCAAATACAGACCTGATGGCCTGCAGGTCTTGTTGATGTGAATGCATTGAGACTTGTAAGCATATGACAGTTGCAAACATGCATTGTTCCTTCTGCCATAAGCAATGGTACATAACAATGACATGCTGAAGCAATGGAAGACACCATTGCTTGTGTCTCGTGTCTTCCATGGACACACAGGAGAAAGAGAATATATGTACACAAGCAGATCATTGCCGCAGCAACATAAACATGAAGTGCATGTGAGTAATGACACAGAATAGGAGCAGCAGGAAAGCAAGATGAGGCAATGGCAACATTGTAGAGAAAACAAAGTGTACCAATAGGGGACTGTGCCGCGCCAAGAGCAATGGTCGCAAGCATCGACCTGTCACCCCACTCAGCCACAAAGATCAAAGATGCAACCTGCAACCCAAAACACCTTGCATACACTCTTTTCACTCTACGCCACCCCTTTAGCTGGCACTAATTACCATGACCATGCTTTGCAGCCTTGACTTGCACAGTGCTCGTCAGCACAGGCTGAAGGCTAGCAGGCTGCTTGTGCACTCGACAACAGCAAAAATGACAAAAATGCCACGCAGAAGGTGTCCTCACAGCAATGACGATTGTGCAGCAGCAGATCAAGGTCCAAGCCAGGATCACAATGGACCACTGTCAAGTAGACATTTGAATGCGTGTAGAGGCTGCAGTGGCAAACCTCTGCAAATTTTTGCCACCAGGCACCGCCCAGACGATGACTGTATTCGCTCAGGGAGGATTCCGCATCCTTCAGCTCACCACCGGCCTCTGCATCATCAGGCGTGTCCCACGCTTCCTGCAAGAAGACCGAAAAATAGGGCTGTACCTTTCCATAATAGTGACAATAATAAAAATAAAAATAAAAATAAAAATAAAAATAAAAATAAAGATGATGATGATGATGATGATGATGATGATGATGATGATGATGATGATGATGATGGTGGTGGTGGTGGTGGTGGTGATGATGAGGAGGAGGAGGAGGACGACGACGACGACGACGACGACGACGACGACGACGATGATGACGATGATGATGATGATGATGATGATGATAATGATGATAATAATAACAACAATAATATAAATAGATAATAATAGACAGTTCGATTTCCAGCTCATAATGAGCTAGGTACGCACAGAAGCTGTTTTTTGAAAAAGAAAGCCCCAAGGGTGAGGTATGTTGGGCTTCCTGCAACCCAAAGATCGCAGATTGGTTTCTGCAATGATGCCAAATTGTCAACTGATGCTGTAGACCCTGCAACAGTAAGTGTGCAGCCTGTATAACAGTGATGCCAGGTATGCAACTTGGTGAATCTGGAGCTGCAGTATAAATACGCCAATATCTTGGTGCATTTCATGTGCTTTCTACAGCACATATCGCTGATGGCAGTTGTTCCTGAGGCCTGACTACCTGCAGCCTCGTCCAGCGCCTTTATGTGCAATTTGCAACTTGAAAAAGGAAGCTCAACAGCTTGCAGCAGCGAGCACATCATGCAGTCGCGCTGCAGTTACATGCGTTCCACATTAAGGCAATGACATTTTCTTGCAAAGAGGGCATTGCACTGCACCGTACCTTGAGTGTCTTCAAGCCAAAGTATACAAGCAATGCAATCCCCAGGTACTGTCCAATGGGGATGCTGCTGCTGAACTGATCAGGCACGTTCTTGAAGACCACCCCAATGCCAACAGAGACAAATGTCATGAGACTGAGCGCTGCTACTGAGCCTGTGAAGCTGAGCCACTTGCCAACTCGCATGGCTAGCAAAGCTGCTATGAAGAAGGTTTTGTCACCAATCTCTGACAGGAAAATGAGGGCAAAAGCAGCTAAGCAGCCAGATTTGCCCAAAGGTGAGCTGGCTACATACTCCTGCAGGCTTAGAGTGTGTGAGGTGTGGCATGATGTGGACACACAATCAGGGAGAGCAAGGTGGATGTGGACCACATGATAGTATGACAGTATATGGCAGCACTGAAGTGGCACTCAGCATGTGCATTGATTCACCTGTATGGCTGGAAAGTATCCTCCTTGATACAAATAAAATGCTGCTGCTGCACCAAAGGCAATGATAAATGCACCGCCTTGCAAGCTCCTTGTGTTACTTTTGCTGAGGCCCCTACAGCAGGGCACATCTATATCTTTACTCACCCTGGCAGCAGTTGGCTTCTTGCATCACTTGCTGACTGCTCAGGTTGACTACAATATCTGCTTTGCCAAGACAGCGAGGAGGCTGAGTCACCCTTGGTTGCTTGTGGAAACCTGTTCTGAGGGCAGGTCAGCACTAGCGTCTGAGGCTGCTACAGGCCTGAAGCGCTGTCTCGTAGACTTTGATCTGGATTTGCGTACTATTGTGGCAGCGAAAGCGGGTCCTGCAAGGTTGCAGTCACTAAGAAGCCGAAGTCGGGGTAGTGTTAGCAGTGCAACACACTGGCACATACTTTGTGAGGCAGCATTTGCGTGCCCGCTGTGGTTGCATCTTGCCGAAGTGCTGCAACCTGTGACAGAAGGGCTGAGTCCGAGACGTGGCTGATGCAGCATGCTGCGCAGAACCTGGGACGACTGCATGGTGATCGACGGCAGAGCAGCCTGCACCGGAGCTGTTGATGGATTGCGGCCCTGCTGTGATGGAACTATCAACGGCCCGGCGAGTTTTGATCAGGCGAGCGGAGGAGAACTGGCATCACAGCCCAGCATGAACCTTGCGCTGTGAACCTTGCGCAAGACCTTAAAAGTCTGAATCTGAATCTAGATAGAAAGTGCACAAGTGTGCATGACTGTACATGTACATGCCAAATAGCAACGCACTCCTCCAGCAACTGGCAATTAGAGTGGTTCTTATGTATACCAGGCAGCAGCAACTTAACAGGTGCTCGTACCTCAAATGAGATGAAACTCACATGCTTGCTCAGTCATCTGCATTCATGAAAGCGATAAACTGCGTTGCTGATTGTGCGCTTGGCTCAAGCTTGAGACATATTCAAGTGGCATGCTGAGGTTTCTACGCATAGAGTTGTAGCACAGATTTTTAGCAGCGCAGCCCATCTAGCATACTTAGCACAGGCATTGAAACATAGCCATGAGACATCACTAAGCGCTGCTACCTGGTTTATAGCTATAAATGCCTTGACGTGTGCAATTGCAGACACAAGTGTAGAAATGGGGCCCTTGTGTGCAAGCCCAACCTCTGTGAAAGATGAGGTGTCATGCCATTTCAGCAAGTGGTTGGACCCTTACTCTTCTCCCTTCAAGCTGCATTGTATTTGCCAGGTCAAACAGTGCGTGTAAACTTCAAACAGGTGTTTTGCAACCGCCATTTGCCCTGTCATTGCTGTCAGAAAGTATAACATGCTGCACATGTATTTCCTTGACAATTTGGTACCCTTGCAGCGACAGGTGAAGCAAGTTTGACAAGCCGGCAACATATCAAAGCAAGGCATGCCAGCAGAAGGTTGTGCAGGTATGATCAATTTGTGGCCGCTTGCAAATAGGCTCCCAGCTGGCCTGCCAGGTATCATTTGTCTGTGGGCCCTCGAAGCTAGAGCTGTACCAGCCCGCTATCAAAAACATTTGAAGCACAACACTTCTACGATATGCAAACTATCAAGGTAGCATTCAGGTGAACCTACAAAGCTAAAGCTGATGTCAGACACCACAAAGCATGTTTGATGTCGTGAAATACAGTCTCAGCAAGTGCACATGCAGGTTATCAGTGCTCAGACGGGGACATCTGGTACTTGGAATACTGATGTCCTGCCGCGTTGCCAAGGCTGCACTTGGACATCCGCCATCACCGACCGAGCCGGCAAAAACAGCCAGGCCAGATTCGAACAACGTTATTGCAGCGATTGGGGCAAAAGTGACACGCGCACGCAAGTCGAAGCCAGCGACAAAACTCTTTGTGGAAAGCGACTATTGGAGGGGCGCTTTCGCAGCGCCCTGTCCTGTTATCCTGCTACTTTTGCAGTAGGCCCGCGGTACTGTAAGGTGGCCTGCTATCAAAACATACAGTTTCGGTGACAGTTCGTGTCGTATGAATAGCAATGAATCGCCCTCAATTGCGAGTCACGAACACTTCACGTAGTCACGAGCAGCGCTGTCTGCTGCACAACTGTTGCTTGGTGGCGGTATTTGAAAAGCGGTTTGAGTCCTTCGGCCTGAAATAGCTCTGCTTGACCTAGTTCGTGGCATGATCGGAGAGCCTGGTGCTTGCCAACATTTGAGGTCACCAGGTACCGTTAGCTGTGGTGGTCACCGCCGGTCACGCAATAGATTGTCGACACCACCACAAGCTGCCAGGTCTGTGCAGCCACGCAGACCAACTAAGTCTCACGCCACAGCTCAGCTCAGCTTGGGAGACGTAGGCGCCAAACAGCAAGAGAGGCTGCCGTCTGCAGACAGGATTACAAGTGCTAAGCACTGCAGCACATCGTATTCACTACACTCAGAGGAGTGTGCATCCTGTGGCAGACCTCTTACAGGCAAAGCCCTACTCTGGTGGAGCAAGCTAGATAGATACAGCCAACAGCACAGGAGCTCCCGCCTTAAACAGTGTTGCAGTCCCGCTGCACACAGCACGTCTGCAGGTGCAGGGAGAACATTTTCCCCATCCCACAAGCGCTCAAATAGCGTCAAAGCCGGCAGGCCAACTGATGGCAGCAATAAGCTTCTACGAGACTCAGACATACCCAGCCTCAGTGATGAAGACAGCGATCAGCCACCAGAGGCTGGTATCATCTCGGAAGCCTCTGTAACTCATGTCCAAACCCCTCCCGGAAACGCAGCCAGCAAAGCTGCAGCTTCAGTGTCTCAGGGTTCTGCTGCATACGCCTCACCCAGAACTGTCCTGTACCCTGCCAAGGAGCAAGGCAACATCAAGGACTCTTGGCAGACGCTGATGCGGTGGTCAAAGGTCTTCAAAAAGGATCAGAATGGCGGGCATGTGTTGGATAAAATAGACAAGGTGGTTGTGTTTGGCGGTGGCTCCTTTGGCACTGCCATGGGTGTGGCACTGGCCAGGCAGAAAAGCACGCTCAATGTCTCCTTGCTGCTGCGGGATGCTTACATTTGCCGGGACATCAACAGCTTGCACACCAACACGCGCTACTTGCCAGTAAGCTCGATTGCAACATAACATGTCTGTCATGCACATGGATGACACCTACATGCAGTGATTGCACGCGATTTCTTGGCATGCATGTCACACTGCTGCAGGTGCCACCTGGAGCTGTCAGTCTTTAATAAAGTAATAGCCAGCCTCACAGGACACGATCTTGAGTGAAGCTTTGCAGCCCTGACGTGTAGTCATTGACAGTGTCTATTGTCAAGGCAATGTCCCAGTTTCAGCATTCACGTGTATCTGTGTTTCAGGACCTGATGCTGCCCACTAATGTGACTGCTACCACCAGTGTGGCAGAAGCTATTGCGGGCGCACGCTATGCTGTTCACGCTTTGCCAGTCCAGCATAGCAGAGCTTTCCTGACCTCCATCAAGGTGCGTGCTTGCCTTGTCCCCATCTGTAGGTCAACCCAGCTTGGGACAGACGGCCATACATTGCTTGCATATCCCCCCCCCCCTTTTTCTGTCACATGTCCAAGCCAACACACTGTTCTGCAAATAGCAATTTCACCTGCAGTGTGACTATCTGCTTGTGCAAGTCATGCTGCACCTGGCACATCAGCACATCAACCAGTCTGTGAACATCATTGCGTACATTGGCTGGCGACGCACAAATGCTGAAATCTGTGTCTTGGGCCGATTGCAGGACATATTGCCGCATGATGTACCTATCATCTCGGTCAGCAAAGGCCTAGAAGTGGGCACTGGCAAGATGATGTCAGAGCTGGTGGTGGATGTGTTGGGGCGTAAGCACCCCTGTGTCTTCATGTCCGGTCCCTCCTTTGCCAAGGAAGTTATGACACTGCAGCCCACTGGTGTTGTAGCAGCTTCCAAGGTGAGCTTATAATCAATCAGTCAGTCAAATAATCAACCAACCAATCAATCAACCAATCAATCATTGTTTTGTGTCTTTAGGACTGATCAGGGGAGTCAACTGAAAATGACTCTGTAGATTGAAAATGCTGAGAATGAACGAAACAAGTCATTCAATGCTGTTTTGGGTGCCAAAACAGGTCCAGGTTTGTAGTCAAAGAGCTATACGCATGCACATTATAGCCTGTGTGCATCACTGTGCATATGGATGGCACTATGCAGCCTCCACTACGCATACCAGCCTATGCAAGAATAGGGTGCAGCTGTCTGTGCAGCCTTAAAGCATGTACATGCGCAATGTATCAATAATGCTTCATGTCTGATCATGCGTTACAAAGGACTGGTACTTGCCATTTGTCAATGGTGCTGACTCAGATCATGGACAACATGCTGCTCATATGTTTTTTCAAAGTCAGTCAAGTTGATGGGCAAACCTGCTCTTGCCACATTTCAATGCTTTCAACAAGTTACATATCTATTGTCTGTTATTAGAGTGTGATGACATGAAACACCAACCCCTTAAACACTTTCTGTTGTATATTGGGAATTTCCATGCAATAATCATAATACTAATAATAAAAACGCTTTCCAGCTCATGATGAGCTAGGTACATGCAGATTCACAGGATGCCTGCTGATGTGCAGGACCCCAAGTTGGCCCGGGAAGCCCAGCAGCTCTTTGCCAGCCCTTACATGCGTGTCAACACCACCACAGACGTGACCGGCGTGGAGATCTGTGGAGCCCTCAAGAACGTGCTCGCCATTGCAGCCGGCATTGTTGAGGGCCTGGATCTTGGGCACAATGCCATGGCCGCTCTGGTTGCACAGGTGAGACATACACTTCCTTGCTAAAGAAAAGAAAAGGAAAGCAAGCAAAGAAAAGGAATGAAAAGAAAAGAAAAGAAAAGAAAGGAAAGCAAAGGAAAAGACAAGACCAGACCAGAAAAAAAAAGAAAAGAAAAGAAAATACCTTTCGGCGTCAATTGAATGAGGACACCAAGTATCATACTGGGCTGCCCAGGTCTTCCTTGCTGCTTCCATTTGCGGCAGCAGCCAAGCATTGCATAGTCTGGACTGCAAGACAGCCTTGCACATGTATCTGGACTGCAAGACAGCCTTGCACATGTGTACGGACTGCAAGACAGCCTTGCACATGTGCCAGACAACATGAGCTTGGGAGTCAATGTGCTGTGTGCGTGCAGGGGTGTGCTGAAATCAGGTGGCTAGCAGAGAAGATGGGCGCCAAGTCTTCAACAGTATCTGGCTTGTCAGGCCTTGGAGACATCATGCTCACCTGCTACGGCAGCCTCTCACGCAACAGGTGAGAAAGTCATCCGGCGCACTGTTGTGACTCGCCTCGCAGCTCTGCCTGTGCCTCGCTCCTCAAATCGGCTTCTGCCAAGCTCTACACAAGCATCCCTCCTTGCAAAGATATGACACTGCAGCATGTCTGTCATCTGTATGCTTTGGCACATGCTTTGCAGCCACAGGACTTGACTTCCATGCCTGTTTGGCACTCCACGCCCGAACAAAAGATCAGCGCTGTCAATGTCTGGTTGTTTGCAAGTCTTCTCTTCCTTGATAAACTCTTTCAAAAGTAGCAAGCAGTGTTCCATGATAGGCTACTTGAGACGCAGCAAGCAGCGTTTCATCGATAGTTCCTGTGGAAAGTAGCAAGCAGGGAAAGAATGCAATGCAGGACAGTGGGGGTGAGGTTAGGAGCAGGTGAGAGTTTGCACGACATCCTGTCCAGCAGCAGGCAGGTTGCAGAGGGAGTCAGTACAGCAGGTCAGTCTACTGCGAGTCACTCTTGCGTCTGTGGTGTTGGTATCATGCACAAACATCAACCAGTATTTGCTGCTGCTGCTGCTGCTGCTGCTGCATATGAGTGCCTGTGGCAGCTCAGCATCAAGTCAGGCTGTGCACTCAGTTCCTGATGTCGTCATGCTGTGCCTTCAATGACAATGCACTCAAAGCATGCTCAGCCATGTATGGGAGCTTGAGCAGCTGGTTTGTGGAACCACATGTCAGTGAACAGTTGTTACTTTTGCTGCAGGTGTTGTGGTTACATTGGCGCGTAAGTACAGGGTCAATCTGCCGGTCCTGACAGCTGTAGCTCAAGTATTGAATGGTCATCTCAATGCAAAGGAAGCCGTCTATGAAATCATGAATCTGCCACAGATTGAGGAACGGTGATGCCGAGATTGGTCTATGCTGTACCCAGATTGCTGCTCAGTCAGTAGTTTTACAAGTCATTTTGCTCTGCTCAAGCAACAGTCAGCCAAGGAGATATTCTTACCACGGCTGACTTGTTCTTGAACCAATTTTGATGCTGTAGGCGACGTCAAGTACCAGGTTACATCAACAAGTGAGACTTTGAAACCCATGTTGCTACATTTGAGTGTTTGATGAGTTCACAGCGTGTATGTTTAGGATTGTTAGGACAGTTAGGATTGATGCAGGCATCTGTACTGGTTTTGGATTTCCTCTGCCTTTCAGCTCCCATGCACACAATTGCATGGTATGCGATTTTGACCAGAAATACCAGGCAGGTTCCAGGCAGTCATATGTAGGTTTTAGTACGATTCACATACTTAGATGGGTCTTCTTTCAGCTTATACCTTTTCGCAAGGCACGTGCAGCAGGAGGTTCAGCGCAGCTCGTTATGCAGGGCAGATGTTCTGTCCAGGAACTCATGAGGTGTGTAACCAATAAAGCGACCAGATAATGACCTTGCTTTACTGCATACTGTATTGAATACAGTGTATTCTATGCATCAGGCAATTGACCAAGCTCTGCAAGTTAGTGCATTCTTGGGAAGGTGTATCTGAGATCCAATCTATCAAGGAAACTGACCCAGATGGAACCCGTGATCCCACATCAAGGGGTTATATGATAACTTCTGGTGTCACGGTATGTCGCAGCTTGGTAAGCAGGCTCATCACATCTGCACGCACCCTGCTGTATGACAGACAGCAGAATAAGCAGATCTGATGGAACTCCATACTGTGTGATATAACACTCAGGAACAATGGACCAAGAATCGAGATTTTGAGACATAGCGACACCTTTGAATTACACTTCTGACACCCTGACGCTGCCATGCCATGTAGACAGCAGGGCTTGAACAGCAAATGCATAGAGTGCAATTGTTGCCCTATATAAGACTGTCTGGAGGAGGCTGTCTTGCAGGCAGTCTTGAGTCACTATTTTGTTCTACTGATCTCTGTCCTGGTGTGGTTGTTACACCAACTACATAGTCTTCCACCTGCACAGAGCCATCATGGTTGCCATCATGTCATATGTCAGTCTGATTTGACATGCATGTTGCTGTATGAAGAGATGTGCAAGACAGACAGCTTTGGAGAGACAAGACTTGTCCTGCACGTACCTAGCTCATCATGAGCTGGCAAACGTAATTATTATTATGATAATTATTATTATTAGACATGCATGTTGCTGTTGCGCAAGCTTTCTGAGATCACCCTTGCCGCTGTCAATCAGCCGGTGATGACTGGCATGTGCACTCAATGCACTCATTTAGTGCATGTTGGCTCACAGGACTAGGGTTTGCGCACACCTAGCAGGTACCTGGCAAGAACGATTAGCTGGAACGCCTGTAAATTATCATTGATATGTGCACTCAATGAGGAGACACCACAACAGCACTGGCGGATGCAACTGCAGCAACGTATAGTATTTCAGAATGCTGCACTCACCTCATTGCCTTCTTCATCTAATGTGGGTGGGTTGACAATCACAACAGTCTGATGGGACTGCTGAGGCCTTGGGCTGGCCCCTGCACTGACCCCAGCGCTGCTACTGGGGGGTCCCTGCTGTGCTGATGGCTGAGTCAAAGGAGTGTGGTTGACATGTGTAACAGTATTGCACACTGCACATTTGACTGATGCTGCCCCAAAGGCATACATCAGCGTAATGTCGCAGCAGCTGCAAACTATGTGACCTATTTGATTTGCCTGCATGCCAGACTCAAGATGTTGGTGATGACTCATGCTTCTGTGCATGAGCATGCCAGTGAATGCTGGTGTGAACACATGAAATCGTTGAAGCTGCAAGACAGGAGGACCAGTACAAACATGTGAAATAGGTTGCGGCACTCTGCAAATATGGTTCAGCAGTGAATGCATCCTGCAAGCGTGATGACAACAAGTCTTTACTCACATCTATTGCAGTGTTGATTGTGTTGCAAAGGGAGCACTGCACTTGTGACGCCCCACGAGGGTACTGGAGTGTGACTCTGCAATGGGGGTTATTGCATGTCAACTGTGCTGAATTGCCTGCATGGCAATAGCACCATTGCGTCATACACATCTGGATTGTATAAAGTGAGACAGATACATGTGCATGCACAGACAAGCTGGCTGACAACACAAAAGTGATCAATTCATGCCATACTGTGACTGCTGTGCAGATACACCGCAGGCAGCGATAAAGCGTTGTCACATCTGCCATGTACCTCCAGTCAGGGGCACAGGCGTGATTTCTCCACAGCGTGCGCAGCGTACATTCTGTGCTCCCTGCAGAAAAGAATATTGCGTGTGTGGCATATTGCATAAGGCAGCATTTCACAAGCTGTTAAGTCAACGACAACAGATGTGTCTGCGCACCTGAGGGTACAGGAGTAACGTCGTGCAGTTTGCACACACAATATTGCTCTGAGGGCCAGCTGCAGGTCACATGCTACTTGTCAAGTGTTCTCTGAGGGTGTTCAGAGCCGCGCACACCATTCAGTCTGAAAAACAACCTTACCAGGCGGAGCAGGAGGATGCTGGTGAGGCGGTGGCGGGCCAGACGCTGGGTGCTGATATCCACTGCCATAGTAGTCATACATGTCCGAAACGACTTTGCAGATCTGACTGCAATTCTTATGCTTGGGCCATGCGAGGCATACCCGAGGCTACGCCATGAATGAATGGTCCGGCCGTTGCAAACACTGCTCGCGATGGCCGACTTTGCTCAGCTTCTGTTGTGAGTTTTAAGAAGCTGATGCACCTTGTGTATGACAATTTTGCGGCCAACAGAAGGTCGAAACTCTGACTATACAACGGCAGTTGCTGTGATCAGTTCTAGATACGCTGCAATGAACCAAATTAATCAGCGCAATCTGTAGACATGTGTGCAACACAAGACCTAGGAAGCTTTTGCGTAAAGCCAAGCGTTACGTCCTGAAAAAAATCCATTTTGGAAACAAGAAAAAGTCAAAAAAAGACTCAATAGGGCTCTGGCTATGGCTATGCTATAGGTGCCAGAGGACTGCATATCTCAATCCCTGCAAACAATCCAAATCAGCATACACAGCCGCAAGGGTCTTGAAAATTGACACTAAATACCACAGTGTACTGACCTGACAGCCATGACATGGTGTGCGTTCAACTCAGTCTAATGGCATGAGCCAGACAATCACCTTCACAGAGTGTACAGGTGCTTTCTAGATATGGCAGCAGTTTTCAATACACACTTGCATCTAGGTGATGGTGGCGCTGCCACTCAAGATTCACCCCTTTCTCCCTTGCCTCCTCCTTTTCAGCCTTGCCTGCTACTTCGCGTCGCTTTTGAGAGTCCACGGCCAATGCTGCAGCTTCATCAATGAGTGTGACAGGAACATTGACATGCACAATATTTCTCTTTTGCGAGTCCTCTTCTTCATGCATCAAGCTGCTAGACTCTGACTGGGCATGTGCTGTGTGGATTCCTTGATGCAAGTGGATCAATGTAGCAGCTGATGTAAGCATGACTGCGGCTAGATGCAACCATACCACCACTCCAACAACAGCAATTACTGCAACTGTAAGCACTGCAGCCTTCCAAGCACTGAATCTGCTGGACCTGGGATCCCTATGAGATACAAGTTTGGTTGCAATATTAATAGGGCTGTGAAGCTCATGTCTGGCTGGCATCTGCCCTGTTTGTGAAGGGCTGATTGGCATCTGTGAGCCTTGGCTTTGCTTGAGCTGGCTGAATGTGCTGTGCAGGTCTGGCATGTCTGAGCTGGAGTCCCACCTCTGAATTGCCTTGAAAGCTATGATGCCTTCTGATAAAGTCAGTTCAGGCAGTAAAACTGCATGCAAGCAGGCAAATCAAGACAGAGTGTGCCACACTTGCCTGCAAAAGTTAGCTAAATGTCAAGTAGGAACACAGGGCGATACCATAAGGCTCGCAGGCTCCCTTGAAAATGCACCTCAGCCATCAAGTGCTGCAGCTCAGTGGGACAACACTTGCAGGCCGAGGGCCGCCGTGCCAGCAACGGACGCCGGTGATCCCAGTCCTTTCAAAGCGTTTCCTGCTAGAGCTGTTCAGCTAGATACAAGCGACAATTATACATTCTCTCGACGACACGGCACAGAAACTGGAAGACTTCACTCAGTGCACAATGGACCGACAGTCATGGGCGGTCGATTGGTCAATCCCAGAGTATGCCACCGAGACCTTTTCCGAAGCAGGCCACGACACAGATGCACACCGCCTCTGCCCGCGCCGTTGTTGTTGGTGTGCATCACCGCATGCACGTCGCTTTGCCTGTTGGATTGCTGCCCAAGCTTGAACGATGTCAAATGGCGGACGCCATATCGTTGCGACACACAGCTGCCGTACGAAAGAATCCGGCCTCGTTCAACTTACAGAACTATGGTACACATGAGATGTACAATTCGAGCAGGCATTGCTCGCATACAACGCATCTTTGAACGTCATAAGCAAGGGCGCCACTCAAAAGCAGATTGCAGATTATGAGTCAGACAATGGCTCAATCAGCACGAGCCATCCATACTTGGTCTGGAACCTTTCATCACAGCTTTGCGGCAACAGCTGATCCTGCGTACCATGTCTAGCATACAGAATTGCACGCCAAGAAGCATCTGCCATTATGACAATGGTACAGCACAAGCCTGACAGTCAAGAGTCAAGCTCTACAAACTTGCAGAAAGACTCCTGCTTGCAGATGCCTCCCTTGTCCGAGTCAAAGGAAGCAGTGAAGAAGCTGCCATTTGTACTGGCAACAATAAGACTGCTGTTGGAGGGCCCAAAGCCAACCACTGCCTTGGTGTCTTCTGGCAACCGGAACTGAGCAAATGACCGTTCTGAAGCAAAGTAGGGGACTGGAAGAAAGGACTGCAGCATAACAGGATTGTCAGGTTGGAATCTTCCATGCCAGCTGTAGACAGAGCATAGTTGCCTCAACAGCAACAGCATTTACTCTATGTGCCTAAAGCAAAATCTCAGCAATCCGGCATGATTTGAGCCATCCTGTATTAACTCAGCATGGTAACATTGGGGCTACCAGGCACAACTGACAAGATCAGCAAGACGCTCACGCTGACAAACTTGAGCGCCGAGACAGGGTTCTTTGGACTGTTGCCATCTATCTGTGTGGAGGTGGCATCTGTAGATGGGATAGCAGCTGTCCGCTTGGGGTCCAGGTTGAACACATGGACAGTGCCCTTATCACTGGACACTGCCACAAACTCAGGGATGTCTCCGCGTGAAAATGCAATGCTGAAAATCCTTGCTGGGTCAGCTCCTCGCCTCAGCTCCTGTCAGCAGCACATGCATTGTTATGAGATGTGCCAAAACTTTGTCAAGCAACAGCTGCTGACAGGATGTCTTAAGATGCTGACTTGCATAGACACTGGACAGTTGTTTCGTTGCATGCACCCTGCTTCACAATGTTTGATAGCTGCTGAGCACCCAGATCCTGCTGCTGCTGCACAGTGATCTACATGGCACTTGCAGCGTAGATCTTGCATTTTCAAGCAAATACAGTCCACCCCAGCTTGAAGTTAGTTGCATGCTAAGTTACAAGACATCACAGCACCAGAGACTTGCCCAGCCTGCATAGCTGAGCGCACTGCTGCAGCTGCTGCTGCCATGTGGTAGGCCAGTTCTCTTTGACTCAGTCCTGTTATCAGGTGAGCTAAGCTTGGCTGATATGCGCACTGCGACAACTGAGCTGCTGCAGCTGCAGTTGAACAATGTCAAATGCTGTGTTAGAGCAAGCACCTGAAGCTTGGAGCCATCAGTGGTAGAGAAGACTCTGACCAAAGTCCCTCGCTCCGATGCTGTTGCCAACAGCTTGCCATCCAGTGACAGCGCCAGACATGCCAGGGAAGTTGTATGCGCCTCAACAAACTTTGTTCGTCTTACATCATACAGCTCCACTCGTACCTGCATGGCAGCTGTTACATAAGTGTGCTGCTGCTGCTGCTGTTGCTTGGAAAATCTCTTTGGAATGTTTGCAAGTGGGGTCACGGTCCTGATGTGTATGCCTTGCAAGCTGCACAGTCTTGAATAGACACCAAGTGGTAGCAACATGCAAGCAGCTTGTGCAGCAGCAGCAGTCATCCCAGTTCAACAGGGAACAGGAGCAGCTGAGTCTTTTTAGGAGACATCTTTTGCTCGGCACACATGTGCATGAGATTGCAGTGGCATCTATCACGCTGTGCAACAATACCACCATGTTGAAGACATGCAGACTCAGAATGAAGCTGCTAAGACAAGTACTGAAATCTGTTTATCTGGGCATAGACGCTCCAAGCAATCTGAATATATGTTTGCATGGCAATGCTTGAAACCGTAGGTGCATCATGCTGAGGGCATGACTTTGGTGCAGCCTACATATCTATATTATTATTGTTAATAATTACGCCTTCCAGCTCATGATGAGCTAAGTATATGCAGGACAAGTCTTGTCTGTCCAGAGCAGTCTGTCTTGTGCAACCCTGTAAGGTCCACTTACTTGACAGCTGTGACAATCACGCAACTTTATTAAAGCTAGACCTAGGGCGATCAGGTGGGCAAAGCCCCCTGACACCGAGACAAAGGCTTCATAGTCTGCATAACATGCACTACTTACCTGTCCACAATGGAGACCAGGGCAGGCCATGACTGTTTGGTCCTGGGAGGGGGAGAGGGCCACCAGACCCATGGGGTTGCTCAAAGTCTCTATGGAATGCAGCAGCTTGAGGTCCTTGAAGTCATACACTAGGACCTTGTGCTCCAGAGCTACCACTATCCTTTCTCTTCGGAGCTTCACTGCCCTGACCTGTGCATGATGACAGCAGCAATGATATTGGAAATGAGTGCTGGCATGAGCAAACATGATTTTGAGTATACGGCAAAAGCAGTGGTAGATGTGTCACACCAGCAGATGTGTCACACCAGCAATGGTGGCGATGGGGAAGCCAAAGACAGTGATATGCAGCCATTAGGTTTTGGAGGGAGCAACAACTTCTTCCAAAAAATGACCAAATTTAGATGTACCAGTAGGTTCACAACGCACTTGTGAGTCATGTTGGCTTGATTCACTGTTGAGGCTAGGCATTCTCACCAATGCACCAGGGCCAGCTTTTGACAAGAAATGTGCAGTTTGCAGCTATCAAAGCGCAAAGTAAGATTGAGGAAAGATGCTGCAATGCTGAAGTGCTAACCTGACTTCGAAAGCTCAGCTCTCCTATGCATTGGTTCTGATGGTCATCCCAAATCATCACCTGAACATGGAGCTCAAGATGAGCAAAGTTGAATTGTATAGCAGCCAGCAACTGCAGTTTGTCTGCCAGGTGTGGAGGGAGCAAGATATGCTAACTACATTACCTTGCTTGGAGCAAACTTCGGATTGTCGCCACCACCTACTAAAGCAAATATGTTACATCGAAACAGCATTTCTACATAGCCTATGCCTCCGTCTTTGAAATCACGCCTCATCTGCACACAAACAAGCTGATTTGCAAGCCTGATACAACATGGCACGAACTGTCCATCCGGGTTTGTTATTCATCGTCACCCGGCACAGAACCTGGACGTAGAAAGAAAGAGCAAGATGCAGGCACATGTCAGTACAGTTGTACCTTTTCTTGAAACGGATCGCAGTTGTAAACCCTGAAGCCTGCATTAGTTCCGCAGAACAGGCAACCCTGATCCTGATTGAACCCGAAGTGCAGCATCTTAAGTGCCTCCTTCCCCATTGCGACAACGTGTCTGGACAGCCAGCACCAGGATGGTCAGAAGCTGCAAGCCAGAAAAGGCAGACCAGCGAAGGGCAGTGCTGCCAGCAGAGACGCTACGACATGCCGTGTAATCAGAAGGTTCAGCTTATTATGTGGTGAAGTCGACCCGAATTAAACGCGAGTCGTTGCAGAATGCTCTCCAAAGTCAACGCGCGCAACAGAACCGGATCTGCGTAAGGAAGCACGTGACCATCAAGCTGACAAGAGCCTTCAACGCCAGCGCCTTCAACTGTAACAAGTTTGCGTTGTCATTGCGTTGTCCTGCAATCATTTGACAGAAGTGTGTCGGAACGAGTGTTGCTGAAGGCAGCCGCCGACTTGTCGCCAAAAACGGGCTTTTGGGACTCTGTACTCTTGATATACACATAAGCAGGATGAGCCCACAAAGCAGCGACGGCAAGGCAACCGGTTCAGACAGTAAGACAGGTATACGAAACTATAGTACAAATATCACGCGAACAGCGCTCAAAGAGCATCCTGGACGGTTGTGATCTGCAAGCTGATCAGACTTGCTTTCCTGTGACTGAATAGCAAGCCTTGATCCTTGTACAGCTTTTGTTCGTTATTGACAGAACTGTGCAGAATTGCGTGCAGACCAGCATTGCAGCAGTATGTTGCTGATCATCATTGCGGACCAAAGTGTCTGAGTATTGCCCTCTCAGCAGCATAAAAGCTCGGCTTCCAAACTTTGGCATGTTTTTGTAGACACTAAGGGCAAGAGTAAGATGACGGCAGAAGAGGAGCTGCGAGCCAGCAAAGGAAAGGGCAAAATGGTGGACCCTGTAGATGCTGATGACGACGAGGAAGATGAAGAGGATTTTGATGAGGAAGTAAGACTTGTGGCAGCTCATCATCCTGGTTTGAATGCAATTTGCAGAGTGCAACTTACATGCATTGCTTCCAGCGGCACATAGTAGCCAATCATGGCAGATCAATGTCATGCAGACTTGCACAATCAGGTTCAAAAATACATCTGTTGAGTTGCAGGCTGGTTCAGAAAGCGGTGATGATGAGCTGGATGATGAAGAGGAAGATGATGATGAGGCTGAAGATGAGGAAGAAGATGAAGAGGACCAGCCTCCATCCAAGAAGACCAAGGTAGATCATCCTGCTTCATTGTGCCAAACATGTATGCACTGCTGCCAGTCTGTTTGCATCATAGATTGAGAACACAGCACACATCTGCTCAAGTTGCTATGTCGTTTGAGGTTCACAGAATCACTCCACACCCGCAGCCCACATCTCCAATGACTTAAAATGTACTATAATGCAAGTCCAGCACAAGGCAAAGTGTGTCCTACAGTAAGGATAAAGTGGCATCACACAATGAATGTCAGAACCATTTTCACGCATATTTTGCATTGTGCATCTCTCCCCCCTCACCGCTTTGCCCACCCCTTTCCGCCCCCATCCTGCCTCTACCACATGACCGTGTCAGGCTACCACAGTGTCAGGCTACCACAGTGTCAGGCTACCACTGATTGCCTTACAGTACATGTTCTGGTTTGCAACATGAGCGGAGCAAATGTTTGCAGGTGGATGAGGGCAGCTCAGCCAAGGCCAGCACTGCTTCCAAAGCTGGTCCCAGCAGTTCTTCCAAGCCCAAGGCCAGCAAGAAGCGGAGGAAGGGGGATGATGATGAGGATGAGGTCAGTTGTGAAACATGCTGAGTTTGAGTGCCGCTGCACATTGTCTGCAAAGTGGCTGGTAGATCATGATGCAAAACACAGCCAGTCCCTGCAGCTTCCTTGCTGCTTGTTTGTGGCTGCTACTGTGACCCACATTGTAGAAAGAGGGTACGCCCGTTGCTGTCGTGGGAATTACAGAGCCCATATGCGCATCCCAGACGTTACACTCATAGCAATGATCATGCCGAACCTGTGCTGAGTCCAGACTAAATTGAGAAGAGCCTGGCTGCAATGTGCCAAGCTTTTGTGGCATGCTTTGCAGGAAGATGCAGAGCCTGAGACCATCAATCACGCCTCTGGTGATGAGGTGGACGCATCATTGATCATCCCTGGTGGCAGAAGAGCTCGTAAAGGACGACCTCAGATAGGGGGCCAGACTAAGTACAAATATCAGCAAAAGCTAGCAGACTCAGATGAGGACAGCTGGTGATCAGGGCCATATTGCAGCTTGCTTTTTCAACAGAATCATGGCACCCCACATGTTTGCCACAGAGAACAAAGTGTGACTGCATGCATGGGCTGATAGGTGACTCTCAGCACATTGCAAACACCATGAAGTTTGTAACCTTTTCCTTTTCTCAGACCTCAAGGCATCAAACACACTTCAGAAACCATCTGGTGCTCCACATACACATAAGGTGGCATCAGTGAAGCAATATTTGTCACGGCCCATTGATGCTCATATGTACACCAATTGACTGCATGCTTTGCTTGACAACCAGCAAGCATGAGTTGTGTTATTGTGACCTTAGCACAAAGCTTGACCAAAGATATGTATACAGGTCCTGCTGCCATCTTGTGTTGCATTCGAAAGGTCACATAAATGGTGCTGTGAACTTGCAACGTACGGTACTATGCAGTAACGAATGTGATGAATTTCGTGCCATCAGGTCAGACAATGGCCATCTTTACAGCTTGCACACAACGGGTCAAGTCCATGATGTTGTTGTTCAAGCTTGCCAGATACAAGATGAACCGCTCCAGCTATTGATGTGGAAAGACTGCAATTCAAACAAAACCAATCCCTACAACCGAGAATTTAGCTGTACAAATGCTGTTTGCAACACGTGCCCAAATGAGACTTGGATGCAGGCACTTTACCAAGCTCTGCAAATGAGTGTATCTCTGGGAATGTGTATCTGAGACCCAATCTATCCAAAGAGATAAAGATTTTCCCCTCCTTACACCATGCTAGTATTGACCATCTTTTCCTGGGCATTGTGCACATGTGCAGGCAGAAAATGGGCGAGCCTCTGATGCATCAGCTGACGAATATGTCTTGTCTTTCAGAGACTGATGCTTCAGCATAGGTACACTGTGCTGAAAGGCACACCAGGGCACATTGCAATGACCCGAGCCGTATTCACATCTCCGAAAGGACTCTGAGCATGGAGCAGTGAGGGGGCACTCCCATGGACACAACATGCAAGAGTAGACAACTGCATAGACTCTCCAGCATGCATCAAATCCAAGTGCATCAAGCAGTGCCTGCACCAGCTCAGTAGCAATTCGCAGTCCATCAACCAGAAAGGAGGCAAGCATTTTGCAACCAAAAGGTCGAGAGGCTGCCTGGATGTGCCTCAACAGTGCCTGCAGAAGCTTGTCGGGCACAATTGTGTATCCTCCCACTGCAATAATCTTGGCGTTTACTTCTTCTCTTGAGTCGCAGGCGGTGTTACTGTCTGTGACGTGCTGCCAGCCGTTGGGTGGCCCTGATGGTATCCCACCGTAGTTCCAGCAACTAGGACACATGCCTGAGGTTCCCAGAACAGCCATGTCTTTTGCATATCGTGTTGTAGGACGCTCACAGCATCTGCAAGGGCCTGTTAAGGCCTTCATAGCTCCTGATCTTACTCCCAAAAAGTCAGCAGCTTTCTTGATGTCCCAGTACCTGCGTACAAGGATCGGTGTAAGAGTATGCTAGCCAGACAAGCCACATCAGCATTCTTGACGTGCCTGCGCTTGGCATTTAGCCTGTCGTTTGTCACTCCAGGCACCTGCCAGTCCTCATACAAAAAGGAGAGCATCAGCCACATCATGTCAGCTGTGACAGGCTGCTCTTCTAAGGACGGCATTTTGTAAAAGCAGCACTCATCGAGTTCAGTCTCAAACAGTCCCTCGAAGAACTGAAACGCTGCACAGATCAAGAACCGATGTGCATACACCTTACGTCCCGTCTCAAACTCCAAACACATGTCCCAATGCGCAACTCGATCTTGATTGAGAAAAGGGCTTCCATTGGCGACAAACATCTTGATTAGCCTGCACTCGAGACGCAAGACAGCCGAGCAGTGCCATCTGACATTCAAAACTTGCAGCGAAATCTCAATCCAGGTGCAAGACTGACTCAGAGCTCGACTGGACACTGTGGCAGGTTTCACAGCATGCCATCAGCTAAAGCCTTATCATCCTAATATGTCGGACAAAACTGCCGTGACCAAAATCACGGCAGTTTTGCCATTTATGCACACATGCTATAGTGTGTGACACTAAGTGTCAGACACTTGAGCAGTATACTGAGCTACATCAGTCTGAATAACACAGGGAAAGCTCGTGAGCAAGGTGCCAAAACAGAGACTCCAAAACTTATAATTAATCAAACATCCAAAAGCATTTGCGCTGCAATGTTCAGAAGCTGGTCAGTGTTCTGCATGTACATTGTGTGCCTTTGTTGGGTGTCATTCACTGGTAAGGCCACCCACGTCTTGCCAGCCTGTAGACATTCATTCATCACATCATGCAATGTGACCTTCTCGCTATCTAACAACACACTAGTCTTCTCATCAAACACCACAACTTGCACAACTTCTGTGCTGCTCTTATCCTCAGCAGCATTGCAAAAGCTTCCTGAAAATTTTCTTTTGTTGGGTTTTATGACATCAAGCTTGCCTCTATCGCTGCTGACATTTGATTGACCATCATTGTCAGCGATGCATGTTTCTTCACTGGTCATGTTCTGAGCTGAGTACAAAGCATGAGGCCCTGATGCAGTAGCCAAATCACACTGTTTATCTGTGATAGGGTTGCCAGGGTACAGAGAAAGGGTAAATCTGCCAGTTTGGGTATCCTTGCGGTTGATCTTGAGGACAGTTGCTTGCTGTAGGACCAAAAAAAACAGCTCAGAACTGCTTGCTGGATGTATTTGCACAGATTGATGCTCGGTGAACGTGCTCAGCATGACAGGCAGGTTGATGAGTAATACGCCTTGTTACCAAGACTTACAGTCACACAACGACTGTTTTACAAAGACTGCACACATCATGAGTAGACATCTTGCTATGCGCCATGCCAGCAATAACATCATGCTAAGTCCCTTGTCAAGTGCTCAGCTGACACAAGCTGCTTACCGTGATGGTTTTGATCCTGTTCCCTCTGTTGGCAGGCACCTTGTAATGCCCAAAGGGGCAGTGTCGGCATCTGTTGGCACAGCACACCGACTGCTGCCTCAGCGCTTGCTCCGTCATGACCTATAACCCATTTACCTGTTGCAATACTAACAGCAACAACATCATTACACGCAGGGATCAAAGCTGATGGCTGCCATGACATACAATCAGCAGGTGAACCAGCGGCAACATTGCCAGCTTTCTGAATGAAGTTCAAATGTTGAACAGCACGCTTACATGCCTTGAACAGCAATCCTTGGACGAAGCAATGGGAGCAGCTTGGCTTTCCTGGACATGGAGGCAGCCATAGATATAGTGCTTTCTTTTGGATGTCATTGATGTTTGTACACCACCAGGGGAAAGAGGGGAAGAGGGAAGAGCGATATCACTGCTTGCCAGATAGTGCTGCGCATCAACAATCCGCAGAGCAGCGCGACAGAAACTTGCGGCAGAATGCTGCAACAGGACATAACCTGCCATGTTGACATGACAAGCCCAAGCCAGCACAGGCAGTAACAATCAATGACAATACCTTGTAGTACAACAGTACCTTGCTGTAACAATCAACGACATTACCTTGTAGCCTGTGGCAGGGTCTATATACGTTGTCTGTCCAGCCTCGATGGCAGCTGAATGAGCCTCCTCAATGTCAGGCCCCAGATACGGCGCAGCTCTCCATTTGCGCTGCTGGACCTCTTGGTCATCCTGCTGCTCAGGCAACGAAAGCTGGTCAGGCTGCTGGTCAGGCTGCTCTGCCTGCTGTGCTTCCTGCTGGGCCTGCTCTGCCTGCTGTGCCTCCTGCTGGGCCTGCTCTGCCTGCTGTGCATGACGAGCTTCCTGTTGGGCCTGCTGTGCATCTGAGCTTGAGCCAGAATTGTTGTCCTTAGCGTGTGTTACCGGGTCGCTTTCCTTTGGAATGCAGCTGGTGACGCTGACACCATTGCATGCTGCACTGCTGCCACCTGCTGATGAAGGTGCATGGGCAGTACTGGTGGAGTTGGCATCTGTATGTGTATCCCACCAACTCCAAGGGAAGTCCTCAGGAATGAGCTCAGGCTTGTCATGTAACAGCCCTACTAGGAACTCCAACGCATCTATGAGGCGTGGCCCTGGTCTGGCAAACATCTGATTGCCATCAACAATGACAACTTTGCCGTTTTGAACAGCTCTTAGGTTCTGCCTGCAGAGACAACAAAAACACCTCGTGTATGGCCTGCTTAAGCATCCCAGGGTTGATGCCCGACACGAGGCACAATGAGCTTTTATAAGTCCATATTGCCCACATCCAGTAATCGAGGATCACAGCTACAACTGATCACGTATGACAGTCAGTTGCCATCGACCAAGGGCCATGTAATCACTGCCCAGATCACATCACAACTAGATGCTGCAATGTTGTGTAACTGTCTCAGTGCAAGGATGTCACAGACATTCAAAAGAAATTCACAAGCGTAAAGTCATCAATTACAACACCATTCTCAGCTTCATGAACCAAAACAAAGGCATCAAGTTGTCATGCTGGCACAACGCCTTTGCAGCACGAGCAGGCAAAATTTGCAGTGCGTACCACCAGGGCTTGGAGCTGAGCAGATGTTGCTCCTTCTTGGTATCTTCTATTGTGAAGCCACATGGGCAGACGATGATCCAGTCACAGTCAGCATCTACCAGAGCCTGATTAAGTATCCTGATAGAAGGCCCAGCTCCGCCCCCTTCACTGTACAAAACAGCCAAGATCAGCTGTAATGTTCATGGGCTCAATGTTGACACTGTGACACAAAATGAGGGTGTCCTGTTCTGATGTAACACTAACACTTCAACAGAAGTACATGTACAATGTAGACAACAGATGCTATCAATCTATGCTTTCAACCTATGGAGGGCGTTCATTATGCTAGTATCGCGCACCAGGTGAGGTGAGCCATAATATTGAATCAGCCGACCACCTACATGGCTCATCTTGCAACAAGATGATTACAGGCAGCATCTATCTAGCACAGCTGTCTGGCTGGTTGTGTTAACACATGTATTGCTGCGTGTCCTTAATCCCAGATCATCTGTGCATGTAGCAACGCCTCAGCATGAAATGTGGCTCATCTGCCTTACAGCTGCATCCGCACCAACAGCAACTGCATGTTGTGCTTCATCTTTGCTGATCGAGCATCAAGCACCATCTCACATGCACGAGCCATGAGTGTGGTGTCTTCCATGGGATGTCACAAGTGTCAGTGGCTCACATGTCACACGTATCAGTGACTCACATGTCACAAGTATCAGTGACTCACATGTCACAAGTATCAGTGACTCACATAGGCATGTTGAGAGGGTGAATGCCGCCTGCCATTGTGATCATCTCCGGAGTCCAATGCCCACCGACAAACAGCGGATCAAGCCACTCCACAAAGGCCACCTGAAACAAACCCTCAGAATCAATATGAGATCTATATACCTGTTTTGAAGAGCTGTGACTTACAAATCTGCACAAATTGATTTGCTGCTTTGTAGCCATGGCAGTCAATGGGGTATGATGGGATACAATCAGATGTTACAGCCATTGATGCGCGATGGTCAATTTTGCTGCACAATGGTCAGCACCTGGATCAAAGAGTGCACAGAAAGTGAAAATTGTAACAGCAGATAATGCAAATTCAGGGCATGTACGTTCAGTAATATGAATACCTTGATGGGCTGGTTGCCTTTGGAAGCAGTTTGTGCTGCTGCCTGTGCGTCGTGCACCCTCTGCTGCAATACGGTGACAGCTGTTCTGCTTTGCTGTTCTCGCCCCACTGCCTTGCCAACTCTGATGATGTCTTCCAGGACGTATGACAGCTTCTGAGGGTTTAAGGCCACAATCTTCGGCTTGATCGACAGTTGATCAATTGTTTGCTGGACCAGCTGTAGGTCCACCGAGCATACATTGCATAGGTCCTGAGTCAAAATAACGTCAGGTTGAAGCTTCTTCAGCAGCTCTTGTTCCAAAAAGTACAGCCCTTCGCCTCGGTCCAAGCTGGCTTTCACCACGTCGTCCATCTGTTTGCTGTCAACAAACTCGTTCACAGCTCCTGTCAGGATGGGCAGTCTTTCTACTTGGCTTGGCCAGTTGCATTCGTGGGATCTGCCCACAAGCAAATCTACTCCCCCGGCTACAGCGATAATGTCTGTGGCGCTTGGCAGCAACGAAACCACTCTGGGATGTTGCTGGGCTGCCTTCATGACACAGCTGATGATCCGGAACTGACAGATTGGTGACACTCCTAGCAACAACACCAGTATTTGCGGCTGTTGAACGGATTCTAGTGCAGCAGCGTTGCAAGGCCTGTCGCGAGGCTGACTAGATGACTAAGGTGGGTATGACTAAGGTGTTTGTACTTGTACTTGTTTGACATAGCAATCGTCATTGCGCGGACTCAGCATCGCTCATCAGGGCGTTACTGTGGCACTGCCCGACTTGGCTCAGGCCGCGGCAAGAGTGCCGTGCGCTTGTAGTACTTGACGTTGGTTTGATGCATGGCCGAGATTGATCTGCTTTATCGCCAAGTTGAGCTGTCCGAGATACAGTCTTTACACGGATGGCACACGCTGCTGCAAATGATGCCGAGCAATCTGTCGGGCCGGGGCTACTCTCGACCCTGCAGCTTGGCCTGGCACAACACATCGATTTCTCCTCAGTGTTTGGGGTAGGCACTGCACACTGCTATCTTGCAGACGTGATCGTTGTCCAGCATGCTACAGAGGCTCAAGTACATCTTCCCGCACAGTCTTGCATAGTTGAAGATCTTCCCATGCTCAGTGTCCTATGTGCAGGTGGACTCATCACGCCTCATAAGCGGGACATATGCCAGGTGTATGTGTCTACATCCCCGCCAACCAATCCTTGCCTTGGTATGCAGACTAATATCACAGCCTGATGTTCCGTGTTGTTGAGACAAGCCATCACATGGTGCTGACTGTATGTGCCTGCACTTGCAGAGCGTGTCTGGCCTTGTGGCAGAATATGACCTGATATCAGGCTGCAAGCTGGGCAGCACAGACGCTGGGGGAACACCGATCAGCATATCATACACATCTGATGCAGCGCTCTTGGTTGCTGTGCTCCAGGTATGATTGCAAGACGTGATGCTGCATTGCGTCACTGCTGTTGCATTCACACCTCTGAGAGGACCCTGCAATGCTGGGTCTGTGTTCTCGTGCTGGCATTCTGATTCAATGCCAGCATCATTCTCATCTTGAGTGTGGACAGCACGTAGTCTGTTGGACAGCACGCACTCTGTTCCACAATTGCTTGGATATCAAGGCTAGCATGCTCTCTGTTCGGCAGGAGCGCGGTGTTGTTGCCTGGAGCCCACAGGTGTGGAAGAGGCGCATTCTTCTTGACTCTGCTGTCAAGTCTTCAGAGAAGCCCTGGTACAACGCGCATCTTGCCATCACGCCGGTCAGTCTCTGGCCCAATTGCACCATCCATCTCAACCTCCTTGTTATCTTATCATTCAGTGCTCTCTGCCTGAGAGGCAGAGTACTTGCAACTGACACAATGTCGACACAAGTGTCCATGCCTAAGCTGGTCATGCTGCATGTCATGCTGCTCCATATCCATGCAGTGCCTGCATCAGTCCGTGCATTCTGTATGTTTTGCATGAACACAGCAACAGCACATATCTCGAGCATCAGTCAGCAATTTGCATTGCTGATGTGCGCAAAGACCTTGTGAACATTTAGAACTTGCCAGGACAGCACGCATGTTGCAAAGAAGCCATAACAACACATGTTGTTGCTGGTGCATTGACTGCCAAAACAGAATGTCATGGATTAACCAGCTCAGGAGTGTGTTTGTCTGACCCTAGGCAATGACAGGTAGTCACAGGATAGATCAATGGATGGATGTGCGGACACATGTACCAATGAATGAATCAGTGAATGAGTTAACAAACGAATGAATGAACGCTGCAGGGTCCTCAGCCAATGATCCTGTACTGCCAGCACGGCGGCACCAGCGTACGCTTGGTGTATACTGTCATGCCAGCGCCCATTGCCGGCAAGAAGAGCACCGAGAAGCAGGGCGGCCAGCTGAAGGGTGACAACAAGAAGCCCATTGTGGCCTTGGCACCTCACCCTTCAGGTGATGCCCTTTGCAATCATCCACACTTCATTGTTTCACAGTCACTTCTCATCCTTCAGGTGCTGCCCTTTGCAGTGACACGCATATTAAGCAGGAACCGACTCTGGCCAGCTGCCTTGGCTTGAGGGAAATGTCTGTATGAATGTCTGTCTGTCTGTCTGTCTGTCTGTCTGTCTGTCTGTCTGTCTGTCTGTCTGCCTGTCTGCCTGCCTGCCTGTCTGTCTGTCTGCCTGTTGGGCTAGTCAAACAGTTTGTAGTAAGGGCAATTAATGCTGCAGCAAGGTCGTATAGCAACATGCACAAAGTGGTCCATGTCTGTTGCCGTCATGGATGTTGGTTGATCTTGGCCTATCAAGATTTAGTTTTTAATCTGCAAATCATGTGTGGCATCATGATGTTCTGACACTCATGCTCAACTGCTGATGGAGCTGCCAAGCTACCCCTAGCACACCACGCACCAGCACAACAACTTTATAACAAATTATGGCTAATGTATAACAAAACATGACAAGTGATGTTGACAGAACTCATGGGAAACAATATCACACACAATTACTTACTTTCCGAGGCTTTCATCAGCTTGTTTTGTCTTCTTTTGGCCTGTGTGCCTGTGAGCAGCCAGGCATGTATGGTTTGACGACTTTTGACTATGCTGATGACTGTCCCTCTGAAAAGTGTGTGTGTGATGCCTGCAGAGCAGTACGTGCTGATCCTGTGTGCAGATGGCACCTTGTCAGGATGCAACATCAACCTGAGGAACCTTGTCACGATGTGGACAGTGCCAGGTAGAATCCTGCCTAGCTTGCAGTCTTTCTGCCATGGTCCCGATGCACTGCCCTGATGGAATGGTTGTGCATAGAACAGCAGCCTATAAGCAACAGTGCATGGTCTCATGAGCTGTACTGCAGGACCTCTGCTCATTCAGCTGCCACTGAAAATCACAGTGAGCTTTATGCAAAATTGTGTTTTGCATTCTCTTAGGTGCTGCTTCTGCATTTTGCATTTGCATGCCGGCAGGCCCTTATCTGACCCTAGGATGAAAGTCATGCTGGATGAATGAATTGATGAATGCACCTGCTTTTGCATACCAGCAAGTGTCACGCATCGTCATCAAGCTGAGGTTTGCTATCAAAATGTGTCACCTTACCTGCAAACAAATTAATGCAAAGTCTTCACAGTAACTTTGATAAAAGGTCACTGAAAAGTCCCTCTGTTGCTCAAGACCAGACCACATACAAGGAGCTATAAGATCTGCGTCTGACTCTGGCAAAATACTTTGTGTCATGAGTGAGTGATAGAACAAACATCTGTTGTGTCTGCAGTTGACAACAGCAAGCGGGGGATCACCAGGGGCGTTATCAGTACTCAGAATCACCCTCTGAGGGCTGGTACGGGCACTGCCCTCATAGCTGTGGGCACCTCTAGTGGCACTGTAGCAGTTCTGGAGTCCATGGGCAGGTGATCTTTTGGTGAATGGATACCGATTTGGACTTCTAAGACTAAATCAGTGTCCTGAAACAGGGGACACATGATTGCAGCAAAAACTCATCAAAGCATTTGTTGCTCCAGCGATCTCTGTGTCACACGCTATCCGTCTTGCCCATTGCCGACCTGTCAAGCTGTGATGCTCATAGCAGCTTTCAAGCAGCATGATGGCTGTGCTGCAACTTTTGTTTTACGCTGAGATTTCCAAAGTCAGGCTGCACATTTGCACAGGCGGCGGTTGATACAGCATTGTTCTGACAGTTGAATGTAACTCAAAACTTGCAGGTCTGAAGCTCGCAAGATGGAGCAGAAGGATCTGGTGATGGAGGGGGGAGTTGTTGGCATTGGCATCAACTTGGTGGGTGCATCATGCTGGTGCACTTGTGACTGTTTGCATGACCACCTGCACCCTGCGGCCTGCAAAAGCACCCTGCTGCAGCACAGGGGCAAAAACACACTCTAGAGCTTTAGAGCTTTGGTGCCTGTTGTCCAAGCCAGTGATGCTTGCAAGCTGTTGCTGTCAAGCAAGGAACTAGCTTGTTCTTGCTTCTTGGCCATCACCCTAAGCACTGCTTGGGAGACACCAATGCGCAGTATTGCATCTCATTTGTCAACCATCAAGGTGTACAGTCCTCCCTACGCAAATACGCTAGGTTGTGGGCAATCAGTCCTGACTATTCTGAGAAGAGCAAAGGTGTACAGCGTGACTAGGGATGTTGGCATGCAGGCTGCCTGTCAGGTGACAGCTTTTGCGCGTGACAGCAGGGGGGATGGGCATGCCTACGCCTGGCAGCTGCTGGGCACCTCCCATGGCTCAACACTGCGCTCTCTTGCAGTAGAGGTCAGCTCCTGTCTTTCTGTTGTCCCCAGTCGCTTTCTGTTGTCCCCAGTCGCTTTCTGTTGTCCCTAGTCGCAAGCCTTGATGCGCAGAGCATGGACTCATGGCCGAGCTGTAAAACCAGTCTGTGCCGTGCTGTGTCCGGATGCTAGATCTGAGCTGAGCGCTGAGCTGAGCTCAGCTCCTGTCTTGTTTGCATCAGTATGTGCATCAGCTGCACCTCACGTGTCTCTGTTTGGGGAGCCCCTTGGCAGTTTGCTTACTTGATCCTCGGGCAAAAGGGGTAAGCAAGCCAGCAAGCAAGTGGGCGAGTGACTGCAGTAATGAAGGGATGAATGAATGAATAAATGAGAAGGGATGAACGAGTGGACGACTGAGTGAATCAATGGATGAAAGAACAAATGAATGAATGTCATGTCGTTATTGAAGAGGCTACAGCAGATAGCACACATGCTCTACAAACAGTGGTCCTTGCCCACCATTATCTGCCACAGCCAGTCAGCGGCATTGCGCAGCTCCGCTTCTGACAACAACTGTGTCATCTGACATGGCTGTCAAACTTGTGGCATGTGTGGTGCAGCCATCGAGTCTGGGAGACGCAGTGCAAGGCAATGCCAACAGCCGCCAGCCTGGGCCATCAACAGCCACAGCTGCAGCATCCTCCTGGCAGACCCTGTGGGGGGCTACCCCCTCATGGGCCAGCAACACTGGTCAGTTTGTGCTGTCTGTCCATGTCTCTGTCTTGTGCTGTCCATTGTGCTGCATGATTGACTTATTTGTATTTGGCCTGTTGTACGTGACATACCCCGATGGTTGCCGGCAAAAATTTTGCATCCCTGCCGAGGCTGAGGCCCGACCCTGTGAGGGGGCATCGGGGGGGGTGTTTGCATCGTCATCTGTCCGCTGCCTGCAGCTCTGTGACGCACCTTCCTGTATTGCACAGATGCATGCAACCATGCTTTTGTCACCACAGTTTTGCAGTGTGTGCTGTCATTTGATTGTTGCTCTGCGTGACAACTGCCTGTGCCGCGCTGGTGCATGACTTGTGCCTATGCCAGCAGATGTTTGGAGTGTACAAACCTAAGGCGCTTTCAGCCAATCAGGTTTTGAGTCACATATTTGCATTGACATGCCTGCTCGATGCTTGTCCTGAAAATTGGCTATGGCTTATGTGTATGCTATCAGGCGGCTGCTGGGAAGCATCTTGTGGCGCGTTCTGCCTGTTTCATACGCTGCAATGTTCTGCATTTGGCCAAATGCATTGTGTCATGCGTGAAACTCACCTGATATCAAATCACCAATCATTTAGCTAATTCATCAACTGATCAATCAATTGATCAGGCACTTTTATCATTCATGTCTTGGGGACTGATCAACAGAGTTACTACGTAACAATTGGAGAGTCAACATGCTTTGAGCACATCGTGCCCTAAGGCTTTTGACGATTCAGCTGCAAAAAACTGCAGCTGTGATGATGCAATGGAGGGTGCTTGTACCATGATGCCGCATGCTCTAGCATTGTCAATCAATTCACATATTTTTTGTCTTTAGGACTCATCAGGGGAGTTTTCAGACAATACGTGGCAGAACAACATACACTAAGCATTGTACCTGCAGGCGGCGCCTCTCATGTGATTGGTAAAGTCCACACACACCCACTGACAGGTCAGCTGGTCCTGCACTGGCTGCCCACATCACGCTGGGAGTCTCTTGCAAGCGTCTCTTCTGCCAAACTGGCCCCATCAGATGCAGCATCAGCCAAGCAGCTGCTGACTGCCACGGTCATGCAAGCTCTGCAGACCTCCGACCCGGGAGCCTCTGTTGGCCTGGCAGCCGTTGCACCCCAGCATACCCCCCTGTCCTTCTGGACTGGGGAGGGGACCAGGTGAGGGCTTTCATCCGTTCACCCATTCATTCTTTCTTTCACTTGTTTGTGTGTTTGTTCGTTCAATCCATTTGGGGGTTACTCTAGACTGGAACAAATAGACACCTGTTGCACTGCAACGCTATCAAATAAATTGCGAATCACAAGAATGGACCATGTCTTTTCCAGAGAGAAGCAAGGGTGCACATGTACGGTGGAGATGATGCACAGGGTGTTCTGCTAACAACAATATCGTTTGCCTGAGTTGTGTGCCCATGGGCAGCCACTAGGTAATCATATGATGCCAGATTCTGGGATATCCTGACATAGGGTCTACCTGCTTACTTTTGTGTTCTTCTTTGTAATGCATGCAGCCAAAATCTGTGAGTTCAACATGCATGTGCAGACTCATGCTGGAATGTGTGAATGCATTCAAACTTCATTGCTTGATGTGCCACATGGCTCACGCAATTAGCAGCAACAGTTGACACAGTACTTGCTCACATGTATCTGGCAAAGCTAACATGCAATGCATTTTCCTGCTGCAGCTTCAGCAAGCATCTGGCGTTTTCCCGCCACCTGTACCTGCTGGACGGCCGCCACCTGGCAGCTTACAAGCCCCTGACAGGTCAGCAATGCAGACCTGACTCGTCAATTGCATGTTGCTCCTTGAAACTGCACGTATCTAAATCACCATGAGCTGGAAAGCGGAGAAAGTTTTTGTTGTTATCGTCACCATGATGGTTATTATTATCAATTCTTAATATTGTTCGTTGGATTCTGGGCAATGCATAAACAGCTGCAATGCGATGCCCTAGATTTGTTCAGTGTCCTATGCACTTTTTTGAGCTGCGTGTCTTGCACTTGTTCTTCAGCAGGCTCTTCTCTTATTGCATTTGTCAAGAGCCCTGCTGAAGAACAAGTGCAAGACACGCAGAAACAACAGGCCAATCTTGTGAAGATGAGACAACACGTAATGCTTACCCACAGCATATGCGTTCTAGACCACCAAAACCCTCTGCTGCTGTTGCATGCAGGCAAATGCGCACAGATACAGGTTCTGCCAGACAGCAACACAGCAGGGCAGCAGCACATGGCATGCAAACTGCTGCACAGCTCCAAACAGGCGGCGTTCGTCTTCTTCTACAGGGTGCTAGAGGGGGGTGGCCGGGGGGCTGTCCTCACCCCTGGCACCCTGGAATGGACCCTTGTCCAAGAAGTCAAGCTTGGCGAGGAGAAGTCCATGACCTGGACATTACCAGGTGCGCTGTAATCATAATAATAATTATATTATTAATAACAATAACAGTAATAACAATAACAACAATAATAATAACAACAACAACAACAGCAACAGCAACAGCAACAGCAACAGCAACAGCAACAGCAACAGCAACAGCAACAGCAACAGCAACAATAACAATAACAATAACAATAACAATAATAATAATAATAGTAATAATATCGATTTCCAACTCATGATGAGTTAGGTACGTGCGGGACAAGTATTGTCTCTCCAAAGCTGTCTGTCTTGCGCATCTCTGTGTAAGATCAGATCAATAGGCATAAGTGACCACAGCTGGGTATCTGGGGATCAGACAATTGTCTCGTGCTGTCTGTTACATGAAAAGTCATCAGAACAGCGCCTGTGCATGGGCCTCCCAGAGGACCCACGAGGCTTAGAAGCATGCCTGATATGAGGCCCTGTCAAACTGTGTTGCAGTGTGAAGGTGCAGCTTAATGTCACAGGCAGAGACAATGTCTTGCCTCTCTCATTTTCGTTGATTGGGTTTCATGTCCGCTACTTTTCAGTGCCAGCCCACTACTTGCGGTAGACTTCTCTCATCAGTTCTTGTGGTTTGCATGTTGGCATCCATTCAACGCTGTCTCTGTGCACTCTGCAGAAGCACTGCTTAGCACCTGGCCGTGCAATTATAGCGTTGGCTTGATGTCCATCTGACATCATCAGAGTAACAGCTTGCACCATGCTTCAGGTTTCCACCTTCATCTTCTTGTGGGATTTGCTCCCGCATAGACTCACATACTGTAGTGTGAGTGCGTTTCAAACATGTTGGCATGGATGTTTTAGGAGCCAGCAGTGTCTGTGTCAAAGTATGCACTTTGAGTGTGTGATGCATGATGTCAAACCTCAAACCCCTGCAAACCACGCTTCATGAGCTACACCTGCGCTTTCAAGCCAGGATGTCTGGTGAGTCACAACTGGCTCCGGACCCCAGACTGCAAGGTATTAAATAGATGTATGAATACAAGAATAGACAAATGTATGTTTCAGGAGCAAGTGGAGCTTTTCTTGGAGCGCAGCATCAGTATCTGGCCATACTAGGGAATGACGGCGCCACAGTCTCAGTCTATGACCTGGCAAGGATTGGCCCTAACCCAGCTGCTGCTCTGGTTTTAGATGCCAGCAGTACTGGCGCACTCAACATCTTCTCGGGGCCACAGCCAGTGTCTCAGCCAGCGTGAGTCTGTCTCAGCCTGTATGAGTCTGTCTCAGTCTGCGTGAGTCTGTCTCAGTCTGCGTGAGGCTGACTCAGCCTGCGTGAGTCTGTCTCAGCCTGGGTTAGTCTGTCTCAGCCTGCATGAGTCTGTACATGCCTGCATGCGTCTGTCCCTGTCTCAAAAGTAAGTTGCATGTATAGTTCACTGTATCGTCTTCCAACCTATTGTTTGCCTGCTATGGCTGCATCATTCTGCCAAATGCAGCGCAGATGCTCCAGACTACTGTCGGATGAAACTGACAAGATGGGCCACAGGCTGTATGTGAGTCTGTACAGTTCTCTTCTGCAGCTTGCTTCCTCCAGACAAGACAATCGAGTTTGAAGCGGACTCAATCCCACCTCCTTGCGCCTCTGCCATGCTTTCATCTGCCTTGTGTGCCGTTGCTGCTCCCGTCATCTCAGAGCTACAGCCTGCTGTGTGGCTTGCCAGACACAGTCTAACAGGACACTCTGCCACAACACCCTTCTACTGAACTACAATCAAAGACTTGCGCACAAAGTTGCGCACAAAGTTCAAAACGTCAACCCAGGGGCACTCCTTAGGCATTCCCATGTCAGTCATGTGACATTATCATGACCTATTCGTATGCATCTGATTTGTGTGTATTTGTGCAGTGAGGATGGTTCGGGGGGTGAGGGGTACATGTCCAGCCCTTCTCTGGTGTGGGTCACAGAAGATGGCAGCCTTGCCATTGGGGACATGCCCAGTGTAGGGGGGTACAGGGGCCGCCGGGCCGCCCTACAACCCAAGCACACCCTTCCCTTGGCCCTCTCTGAATCTGTTTTGCAGGTCAAGCTCATCAGGCTTGCTTTGTGTCAGGGCTTGTGCTTTGTGACAGGGCCTGTCCTTTGTGACAGGGCTTGTGCTTTGTGTCAGGGCTTGTGCTGTATGACACAGGTTCGGCTGCTGTGCATGTCATTTGTGCTGTCATGGCTGCCTACATGCCTAATCCTGAAGCTGTGCAGACTCTCAAAGGGACTGTAATGTGATACTGAGCAGACAAGTCATTTGCCAATTTCTGAATCACCATCGACGTCATCAGGGGTTGCTGTTGGCGTCACTCAACAGTATCAGTACTTTGCATGGCTGGACAGGGCAGCATGTTACGTACCAGCACACCACTCTCTCTGTTTCTCCCTCTCTCCAGGGGAATGGCGGCCCTTCAGGATGCAATGAGTCCTTTACGTGCGCATGATACATGTCACCAGGTGTCCATGATAGGATATGGTGTGATGAATAACAGCACAACGCAAGACAATTTTGTGTACCTGACCCTAGGCGAATGCTAGTGTTTGATGAACAAATGCATGATTGCTTGCATGAACAAATGCATGAATGCCTGACTGAATGCAAGATTGTAATATGCGCACAGCACCATGATGCACTTACAACACAGCAATATTAAGTGTGTCTTCGTTGTGCTGTCTGTAGGTGACGTGGCAGCAGCTGTCAGAGGACACTCCATCAGGCGGTCCAAGCCAGCCAGGTAGTCTCCCAGCAGCAGCAGCTGTGGTCACCACGCAGCGCTTGCTCATTGTGGGCCCCGACCTGACCCTCCTGGCAGCCACCCCCCAGCGCAGCGCTGCTGCCTTCATCACCTCAGCCCTCTGGGTTGGGCCTGCGCTGCTCTACTGTGACAGTGGCAACGCGGTAGGTTGCCGCTCTACATGCTGATGGGAGATGAGTCATGTGTGCAGCAGCAAGGGATAATGGGTCGTGTGTTTAGTGCAGCTAGTGGATGCTGGCTAGATTTCATCATGTGTATGCGTGCGTGCATGCGCTGCACGTACGCATGTATCACTACTCTGATGATTGATGTGTTGCCACAAGCGTTTTCATTGTTGCGGCGATATGCTGTATGATTTTGGAGCATGCATCACTACTTCATGACCTTTGTCAAGATTCACTGTAATTGATCTTAGCTGAGACGCGCTGCCTCAATGCATATGCCTGCCACGGCATATGCATACATCACAAGTGGGGCCAATCGGAGGGCAGGGGCCAGTACTTTACATCATCTGCCTGACAGGTCGTATGATGCGCATGCATCACGATCATCACAACACAGAATGAACCACTTACATACCCAGCTTAGACACCATGCCATGTGCAGGTGTCACAACTGGGGTGGGACAGCAGCGTGCAGGCAGTGTGCCACCTGGCAGGGGGCTCCTTGCCTGTCTTGGCTGCCACGCTGGCAGACCGGCTGCTCATAGCACGCGGCTCTGCGCTGTCTACTGGGCGGGTGGACTGCTCACCCCGCTGCATGGCCCTACTGCAGCCTTTGCTGGCAGGTTGGGCTACCTTGTCAGCTCAAGGCTTCCTCCCAGGTATGCATTTAACAAACGAAACAACCGATCAATTACATCGATATTCTGTTGAGAGTGGGAGTCAGCAAACGCCGATTGGGAAATCATCCTATACTCAGCACTGTATGAGGCATTGAGCTGCTCAATGACAGATGTGGATCATGTGCTTGACCACCTGATCAAACTTTTGGACCAACACATGGAGCTTGCAGAACATGGCATCGTGCTTATCCGTCTCCATGGCTGCTTGTTCATCACTGCCTTGTCTCTCTTGACAGCTGCCTCTGTTGTATTGACTAAAGACAGGAAATGTAAATTGATTGATTGATTGTTTCTCATGTCCCCAGCCAGCTTGTTTGCCTGTAGACAAGCTGTCTGTCTTCCTGCCTGCCTGCCTGCCTGTCCGTCTATTGCTGTGTCCACTTGCATACCTGCCGGCACAGACACCAAACAATTGTCTTCTGATCCCTGACAACTCTCCCATACTTTTTGCTGCAGGAGGCTACTGGCGTGCCAGGCGGGAGATGACCGCCCTCATCAGGGTCTATGACAGCTCCTCAGTCACTGCCTCCTTACTCACCCTGCTTGCCAGCGCCGGCTTTGCTGACCTGTCGCTTGCGCTGGCCCAGAACGACGCCGCCTTCCAGCTCAGCTTCCTGGAGCAGGCAGCTGCCAAGGCAGCTGCTGGGCAGTGGGGTGATGCTGTGGGTCAGGTTGTGGCTGACCACAAACGCTCCCTGGGCTATCCAAAGTGAGCTGCTTCACACACTCATTGCACACCTGGTGAAATGCACACAAAGTGAACTGCCACATCTAGCACACATTCATTCAAGAAGCAAGCTGTGCATCTGCCTCATGGGGCTTGACTCATTGGGGTTGACTCATTAGGGTTGACTCATTGGGATTGACTTATTGAGGTTGAGTCATTAATGACTCCTGCTTCATGCGAGCAAATGGAACACATCAAGCTGCAGTTCTCAACAAATGCTGGGCCTTGATCACTTGCTGAGCCCAGTTTTCTGCCAAGCAGCTGCTGTGTGTTGCATGTTGATATGCTGATTGCCATATAAACATAGCACATGCCGCTAATGCTCTGCTTAGCAGCAGCTATGTGTTGCATGTCTGGTACGCTGACAGCCAGGTACATGCAACATACGCAGCTTATACAGAATGCTGCTCAGGGCTGTACATACCTGACCCTAGGCAATGACGCATGTTTGATGCTTGATTGACTTCTTGATGACTGTGCAGCCTGCCAGCAGCTGGGTCTTGCAATGCACAGAAGGCGATTGATTGATTCATTCATTCATTCACTCATTCATTGACCGACTGACTGACTGACTGATTGAATGGTTGATCGATTGATTGAATGACTGGTTGGTCGTTTGATTAATTGATGAATTCGCAGTCCACCAGCAGCTGGGTCTGCAATGCACAGAAGGCTGGTGGCCATAGGCAGGGCAGCAGCAGCCTATGGCAAGTTCCAGGCCGCCAGGGAGAGCTTTGCAGCAGCAGGGCAATGGGTGGAGCTTATGCCCCTCTGCGCCCTGCAGGGGGACTTTGACGCCCTGCGAGACTATGCTGCCAGGGTCTCAGGCTCTCAGGTAGGTCATTCATCCCATACTCCAAGATGTGAGACTTTGATGCCCTGCGAGACTATGCTGCCAGGGTGTCAGGCTCTCAGGTAGGTCATTCATCCCATACTCCAAGATGTGAGACTTTGATGCCCTGCGAGACTATGCTGCCAGGGTCTCAGGCTCTCAGGTAGGTCATTCATCCCATACTTCCAATAGTGTGAGGCTGGAACACTATGCCGCCAGGGTGTCAGGCTCTCATGTAGGTGTTTTATCCCCCACAGTGCAAGATGTGAGGCTGCAACACTAATGCTGTTTGAGTCTCAGGCTCTCGGGTTGGTCACTCACACCACAGCCCACGTCCACCATGGTGCTTGCTGACTGTGGCAACATGATGATTGTGGCGCTTGTGCCGGATGGTCTAGATCCTAATGTGCTTGCAGAGGAGCTGCTGACTTTGCAGCCTCAGTGCAGGACTTCCACCATGGTGCTTGCTGAGCATGGCAACATTATGATTGTGGTGGTTGTGCAGGATGGTCTGGATGCCAAGGTGCTTGCAGAGGAGCTGCTAGCACTGGAGTCTCAGTTCAGGACTTCCACCATGAACCCCATGGGAGGCACCAAGATGTCTGGGGACTGGACTGTCACCATAGATGGTGGCTCTGGCAGGTGGGGCCTTCTTCACACCTGTACTTGACTGTTCAATCATTTCACAACACTTGTGTTCTCTGCCTGAATTGTCGGTCGCACGCAGTGCAAGTTTGACGCTCGAAAGCTCACAGTTAGAAATGACTGCTGCTGTGCAGGACTTCTTTCTGAGCTCTCAAGCCCCTGCAATAAGCACCATCTGGGCATGCCAAATCTGCTCTGCAAAGCGTCTCACTCTGATCAGCAGCCTGATAATCAGCTCTTTTCAATCCCAGAACGTCTGTTCACATTCAGAAATGTCATCCCTACACTGCAAATCTGACCCCAGACACGCCTGGGGACAGTACAAACGCGTGTTTACATTGTGGAGATGTCTAAGGAAGCTAGTAGCTGCAAATCTGGAATGAGTTCTGCCATGCAGGACGTCATACCCAGATCAGGAGCCTGATGATAGAGAAGCTAGAAGCTGCAAATGTGAAATGAGTGCTGCCATGCAGGACATCATACCCAGATCAGGAGCCTCTTGAGGTAGCGCCACCTGGCAGTCTACCAATGATGGAGACCCTCCCAGGCCCCACTGGGGCGGCCACCGCCGGTGATGGGGTGGGCCGCCTAGCCCAGATGGACATCGCAGCTGCGGCGTCCTACCTTGGGGTTGGTGGGGGCGGCAGGGGGGTTGCCAGGAGGGTCACAGAAGAAGGAGACAACGATGATGAAGATGGTGGCTTCACGTGAGTAGATGCATTTCTGCCTTAGCTTTTTTGCATTTGCAGAGATAGCAGCAGCGCTTTTGAAGGTCGATGCAAACAAACTTAGTGTCTGTTGGGTGATGTGGATGGGCAATGACGGTTTGGTGAAGTGACTGAGCAATGGCTGTTGGATGGTGTGATTAAGCAATGATAGTTGCATGATGTGACTGTTTGTCGCAAGTGATGTGACATGCCATGACATGTTGAGCTGTGATGTGGTGTGGCATGTTGTAATGTGATGTGACGTGATTTGATTTTGTATGCTGTTGTGTGATATTGTGTGGTGTGCTGTACTGTGACGCATGGAATCATGTGCGTATGGCAGTTACTATATTTGCCACACCCTGCTTGATGGTTCTGCATGATTCTGCATCGCAAATGCAGAAGCCGGTCATGTGCAATGCAGAATGCAATGCCTGCAATGCTTACTGTCCATGTGCCATACATACAGTGAGTCATAGAATCATCATCACCCAACCCACCACTGTCACTGATGAGTCACTACTAAGCACTGTCCCTGATGAGTCACTGCTCAGCACTGTCACTGATGAGTCACGACTCATCACTGTCATTGACGAGTCACGACTCAGCACTGTATTGATGAGTCACAACTCAGCACTGTCGCTAATCAGTCACAACTCATCAGCACTGTCACTGATGAGTCATGACTCAGCACTGTCACTGACGAGTCACAACTCAGCACTGTCACTGACAAGTCACGGCTTGTGCTGCAGGATGGGTGGGCCTGGAGCTCCCGGAGCAGAGGAGACTGGTGACTTTAGTGATGGAGAAGATGACGTGGCAGCCAACACAGCAGCTCAAGCAGCAGCTAGGGCAGCGTTTGCAGAAGATAAGGTGGCCGACACCTTCTATAGCAGTGATGAGGATGAGAGCGAGGAGCGCAGCAGCAGCGTGACTGGCAGCTTTGTCACTGCCAGTGGTCCTTCCTTGTCTGAGCCCTCTAAGAAGTTCAGGGTGGTCATCAAGGTATGAGTGTTCATGTCTTGTCTGAAGGTATGAGTGTGCTATGAGTGTGCGTGTCTTGTCTGAGCCCTCTAAAGAATTCAGGGTTGTCATCAAGGTATGAGTGTGCCTGTCTTGTCTGAGCCCTCTAAGAAGTTCAGGAGTTGTCATCAAGATTTGAGTGTGCATGTCTTGTCTGAGCCCTCTAAGAAGTTCAGGGTTGCCATCAAGGTATGAGTGTGCATGTCTTGTCTGAGCCCTCTAATGAATTTAGGGTTGTCATCAAGGTATGGGTGTGCATGTCTTGTCTGAGCCCTCTAAAGACTTCAGGGTTGTCATCAAGGTATGAGCGTGCATGTGTTGTCTGAGCCCTCTAAAGATTTCAGGGTTGCCATCAAGGTATGAGTGTGCATGTCTTGTCTGAGCCTCTGAAGAATTCAGGGTTGCCATCAAGGTATGAGTGTGCATGTCTTGTCTGAGCCCTCTCAGAACTTCGAGGTTGCCAGCAAGGTACCAGTGTTACCTTACAAACAACCGTGAAGTCCTGACAGGGCTCAGAACTTCAGGGTTGTCAGTAAGGTAGCGCTGGTACCTTGCTGTCTGAACCTGTCAAAAAGTTCAGGCCAATGTGGCTAAGTTATATGTGTGCGTGTGTCTGTAAACATGGCCTGTGTACTAGCCATCAGGGCCTTGTCTTTCTGCAGGTGTTGTTTGGGAATGCATTGTCTGTTGACTGGTATCACAAGTCTCACAGTCTGATCTGCTGACTTCATCAAGTCATGTGTTGTTGTAAAGTGTGCTTGGCCCCAGCATATGCCCAGCCTGTGTGTCGTACTGCCACATGGGACATGCATCCACCCCTTTGCACCCAGATCAGCTGATGTAATAGTGTAGGGAGCAGACAGAAATCTTTTGCTTGAGGAATCATGCTTGGTTATGAATGTTAGACCTGGTCAGGTACAGGTACAAGAGCAGGAGGAGGTTAGTTGACTGAGGGATGCTCTAAGTGCGTGACACAAGGAATTTCTGTTCTCGATTCAAAACACAAAAAGTCAAACAGAAACAAAAACTGCGCATCAGCAGCTGCTGGGCTTGCCATGTACCCATCATTGTCATCAGCCTGGGTTTTTCCCCTTTTTTTCTCTTTTCTCTCATCAGTTTACCTCGATCTGAGGCACAAAGCCAAGAGATCATGCTGATCTTGCATTGCTGCAGTCTAAAGAGGAGATGGGCGGGTCAGGGACCACAGACCTCAAGGCTGCAGCCCATGGACTGCGGCTGCCGTCCCCAACCACAGCCCTGCCACCCCCGGGGGCGCCATCTGCCTTCCAGGCACCCAGGAATGAGGACTGGCGCTCCAAGTTCAGGAGCAGTGACAGTTTCACCTCAGACAGGGGCACACCAGTATGTTGCTGCAGCCTGTGCATTGCTTTGGTGTTTGTTGTCGGCATTCGCTGCTTGGGTTTGCTGTTAGTGCTGAGGGTGTCTTTTGCTTCTGGCGTAGTGTTGGCCTTTGCTGTGGTGTTGCTTCACACGCACACACACTAAACTTGGTCTTTCTAACCTGTGGGCATAAGCCTTCAATGTCTGCATGAGTGTTCTGCACCTGATGTGGTTTATGTTGGTTTGACTCATCCTGGTTTAGTTCATCCTGGTTTGGTTCATCCTGGGCAAATCAAAGCAGTAAATGCGGTACTGATCAGCAATGCTGCAGTCTCAGTGCTACCTAGCGACAAAGGCAACCAGCTCTCTGACATGTGGTCAGTGCCTTGTGTACCAACGCACGGATTGCTGCCCCATACCTTGGTGTCAAAATCTTAGAGTTGTGCTGGTGCACAGGATTTATCTCCCACCACATCTGGAGTGCTGTCCCCAATGGCATCCCCAGCTGGTAGTGGCAGGCTAGGGGGCCCCGCCATGCGGCCCTCTGCCCTGGGCAGATCCACAGGCTCCCTGCCCCCTGCTGGTAAGTGCCCTGCATTTGCCCTTATCAAGCCGGGTCAGGCTGTTGGTCACTCAGTGCATTGGGCAGGCTTGCCTTTTAACACGTATGTCTAGAAGGGGTGCAGCTCGCCCACAAGCTGGAACTGACCCAATACATCTGTGATGCTCCCAACAAGCCTGTCTGCAAAGAGCTGACTTGCGGTGGATGCAGCTGATGCCTGTTGGCTAAGTCTGCACTCGTCATGTTTCCATGCTCAATTTATATCGTCACGATTGCTCTCGTTGGCAGGCCTATGTTGCGTACAAGACTATGGGTCTCCTCTGTTTGTGTGTGTGTGTGTGTGTGTGTGTGTGTGTGTGTGTGTGTGTGTGTGTGTGTGTGTGTGTGTGTGTGTGTGTGTGTGTGTGAGAGAGAGAGAGTATGCCAGTTGGAAGCAGAAGCATTGTCAACTTGGCTCGTGTTACATGAGTGTGCAGACCTGATGCTGCACATGTACTGCACTTGGCATGTCTTGCTGTATGCAAAGCATGTATTCAGTAGGCACCATGCTCATCTTTCCACATGCACGTGGTGTGTCGTGCTATTTGAGGAATCTTTTGCAGTCAGCACCTTAACCATCTGCCAGCATGCACATAGACTGGGTAGACATCAGGGCATTCACTGTTTGTGTCTGTCAAATACCAGGTCCAGCTAAGATATCTCCCATACATGAAAACGCTATTTTGACTGACCCCAGGCGTTGATTCATGTACACTGTCCAAGGGGCACCTAGCTCAAAACAGTGATACTACTTCTGAAACCTTTTGCGTTACCAGTCTGCAAGACCGTCTCCGGCCTCACATAGCCACTATCCCTCACGTGAGGTGCATGCCAAAGCCACCAGACCAACTTGTTGCGCATGCTGGCTGCAGGTCCAAGCAGTACTCAAGGCAGAGGGTCCCAATTTGGTCCTCCTGCAGCCCCTACAGTCACCCTCCAACCACCCCCCCTGTCTTCAGCCAACAGCCCCATGCGGCCCCCGCCCTCCCCCATCAGGAATCCAGCCTCGGGTCAGGGGCCTATCCCGGTGGGTGCCCATGCCAAGGGGGTCAGCCTGATGGAAGCTGGCAACTGGGATGCAGCTGTCAAGGCCTTTGGGCAGGCATTAGATAATGCCCGGGGTGACACATGTACCAAGGAGGCTCAGTACTTAGCAGCTGTCATGCTGCTCAAGGTGTGCCGCAATGCTTGTTGCACTGCTTCTAGGTTTCGCTGAACTCGTGATATGCACTGCGTATCATGTCAGAACCTGCAACATGTTTGCAGCAAGGCCGGGGCCAAGCTGTGCATCAGCAGAATGTCTCGACCAACACATGAGTTGTGCTTTGCCTGCTAGGTCCTGCATTCCCTGCATTGTTCTGCCCTTCCCTGCCAGGCCCTGATGCAACATATGATATTATATATCATATATATATATATTACACTGTGCTGTGCCTTGTTGCTCTATCCAGCACAGAGTACTAAATGGCCCAGAAGCAGCCAGCACAAATCAACTTGGTTTTGTAATATTATTGAGTCTTACACCACAGGCCTGTTCAACATGTGGAAGTCGCCAGCACAAACAATCATTTACGCAGTCTTGTGAAGTCTCATGGCATGATGTGCAGGAAGGACCCAGAGTGTCAGGGCCAGCATCGGCCAAGCTCAAGCGCTTTGCAGCTGCCCTGAAGCTGGATGACAAGCACCATACTGCCCTCGTGCAAAGTGCAGCTGCTCACAACATGGAAGTCGGCAACTTTGGGTGCGTCTGCATGTTGCCATTTTGTCTGTCACAGCTGTTGTTTGTTTCATTTTGTACAGTTGAAATGCAGCACTCTGCCACTGCATGGTATCCAGTACAGGTGCCTCGCATGCCTAGAAGTTTAAATATGCAAGGATGCATGCAAACCACCAATGAATATGCAGTCACATTCGCAGAGACTGCTGCAACCTTGCTGTCAATGTTTGTCTTTTCTCTTCCATGACCCTTTTTCCTTTGTTTATCCTCCTTCATCATCTCAGCAATGTTGAAACGTATTTAAACTGTCCCCGACGCTTCTGAGTTTTTGTTCTAGTGTAGTGATGACGTTTCTGAATGAAAATTAGATGTGTCAAGATTGGAAAAAGCTTCATCATCTCAGCAATTGTAGGCTTGGCTGCAGGTATGCAGGCCAGCAGCTGCAATGGCTTGTGACAAAAGCCTCAGGCTCAGGCAACAGCGCTTTCATAGTCCAGCTACAGCAAGCCATTCAAGAGTGTGAGAAGAAGGGTGGATCAAACACCAGTGTACCTCGAGAAGAGGATCTGGACACCTTTGCAGAGATTGTTGGCACAGCGACTGACGCTGATGATGTTGAAAGTTCAATAGGTCCTTTGCTGGCTGGCAGCTGAGAGGTGTAAGAAGCACTTGGAAAGGCAATGGTGTAACAATGCAATCATGGAACTCACATTCATGTTCACCTCGAGCACAAGGTGCATGAACAGGCCATGTACTCCTCAATGTGACTGCATCAGGTCGAAGGGGGTGTAAGTTGCTGCGTGTACTTTACGTCAACGACATAAGATGCTGAAAAGTGTACTCAATAGTGTAATCAATTTGACTACAGGGATGCATGCTAAAGTCTATGCGCGTTTGCCCTATAATCATAATGAGAACCCAAGGTCAGCACTAAGCAGGCTGGGGACTACGCCATGAAATCATACAACATCAAAGAGTCCGAGTCTCTCGTGACCATTGATTGTTGAATTTGAGTCAATGGCCTTCTATACCATGCAAGGGCCATTGTAATCACACAGTAAGACAACCAGGTGAAGCCTTTTTCTTGTAATCTGATAGCAATTGAGCCACAGGCCGGAAGCCAGGTCCAAAGATGCACCGTACACCTGGGCACTCAATGGCCATGCCATACGTCAACACCCCAAGGTGCTGCACAGACATGCCGTCTATGAAACCAAGTGTAAAAATGTGCAAAAATGCCAAGTCTGCCATCTGTGTCAAACTCAAAATGCGCTCTGTCAAGCATAATCTACCACAGGACACATGTACGGCCTTCAGCAGAGGCAAGGCATCCCAGGCAACATCAAGGCTTACCATTGATTCTGGGTATTTTGTTGAAATGGACAGATTAGTCAAATTTACTAAAGCAGTCAAGGCATTGTGTAGCTGCACAACTGCCGAACCAGATGTAAAAGTCAAAGCCATGTGCTGCACATTGGTCAAAGAGTACAACCAGGAAGTGTCACATACACCATCTACCTGGCTCTCAACAAAAAGTATCAGCCGTGTCAGTTGAGTAAGGTTTGACAAAGTGTGCGGTAGCATGAAGGGATCGCCCAAAATGTTAAACTGATTCTCTGCACTATCAGCAATCACTTTACTAGGTCCACAATCCAAGCTGCGCAAGCTTGTACAAGCAGACAAACCCAATGCATGAAAATTATGTAATACACTATTTTCCATTTGTAGCTTTTGCAATGAGCTTGCAAATTCGCAGTCCTGGTAGCTATTGTCTTGGGCGTCACACAGGCTCAAGTAAGTCAAATGCGGAAGCTTCCCAACGTTGTTGTAGTGACCCTCCACTAAACTCAGACTGGTAAGCCTTGGCAAATGTTGCAGGGGATCTAGGTCCAAGTCGCCGTGCAACTTGCATTCTGACAGGAAGGTAAAAGCAGTCAGGACAGTTATTCCAGAAGCAGAAATGTTGTGCAGCTCGACTGAAGCCACGTGATTGGCAAATCCTGCCAGTGCGGCCAAAGCAAGTTCTGCCATGTGAGCATCACATTCTGTGATGACTGTCTCAAAAGCACTGTGTGGCACCCAGACCAGGAAGCTGGGAAGGGCTTCAAGCGAGAAACCATGTCTGAGATGTAACAGTGCTAACAGTCCAGGGTTCCGCCTGAAGATGTTGCTGAAGGCTTTTGACACTAGCCGCAGCTGTTGATAACACGACCACATTTGAAGCTCCCCTTCATCAAGTAAGTGCGCAGCTTCTGGTGCCAAAATGGAAAAGACTTTTGCCCATATCTCACTTGGGATGCTGTTCCATCCAGGCGTGCTCATTTTCAGAAGTGCAGAGATGTCAACACGGCAGGTGCTCCACTGCGCTGGAGCTGATGGATCTAAAGAGATGTCTGCAAGGGACGGGACAGCAACTAAGCGCAACTACTAATGTGGTGATGAGCTCCTTTCAAACACTATACCAATGCATTGCTTGACTCCTCACCAGACTACACACAGGATGTCCGCAATGCGGCAAGCAGGCTGTTTCAAAAGTCTAAAGCTCAGTGCCAGGCCCTGTGAAACAAACGTTGTCGGAGCTGAGCTGAGAGGCCTTTGCAGCCGCCAGTGTCACTCCAAACACTTCGTACTGTCCTGCAGCAGCAGCAGGCTGGTGCTCTGACATTTGTTCCAGGAGCTCTCAGCATCAACATTTGCAAGCCTGCTGACAGGCTGTGACAGCATCAGCATCGCAGCACGCAGGATCTGATCACCTTTGTGGAGTTCGTCCAGCCTGTCAAAGCCTGATGATGAAATGGAAAGCTGTTTATTGTGATGCAGCTGATCCTCGAGCAGCAAGTGTCAGAGCGCTCTCGATGCCTCCACACACAAGCTAGCACACAGGGATCAAAATTTTGGCGGTCACGCCCTTTCAGAATCTGTTGTCCCCAGTCGCAAGTCTTGAATCGCAGAGCGTGGACTCACGGCCGAGCCTGTGTTCATCACGCCCTTGTTCCCTTTTGTACAGTCGACATCACTTTTGCAACCCACCTGGGCGTGGCACTTATGCCTTATACTTCGTGACAGGCGTTTGTCAAGTCATTGTTCAAGTGCAACCCTCTTTGAGCACTTGTTCTGGACAAAGTGTACTGCTGCATATTTGCTATGGCCATGCAAGTTTATCAGAACACTTGTAGCAAGTGCAACACTCTGCCAATGCATGGTGTGTAACTGCAGTTGCCTGGCATGCATGGAATTTGACATATGCAGTGATGCATGCAACATTTTTGGCCATGGCTGGCCAGTAAGGAGCATGCATTAGCAAAAATGCTGCAGCCTCGCTGTCACTGTTTGTCCCTTCTCTTCCACGACCTGACCTTCCTCTGTTGTCAGCCTGCTTGATCACCTCAGCAATTGCATGCTTAGCTGCAGGTATGCAGGGCAGCGGCTGCAATGGCTTGAGACCAAAACCTCAGGCTAACAGTGCTTTCGCAGTCCAGCTACAGCGAGTGTGAGAAGAAGGGTGGAACAAATGCCAGTGTACCTTGAGAAGAGGATCTGGACACCTTTGCAGAGATTGTTGGCACAGCAACTGACGCTGATGACATTGCAAGTTCCATAGGTCCTTTGCTAGCTGGCAGCTAAGAGATGTAACATCCACTTAGAAAGGCAGTGGGTGTAACAATGCAACCAGGGATCTCACATTCATGTTTTACCTTGAGCACAAGGTGCGTGAACAGGCCATGCACTCCCCAACATGACTACCTCAGCTTTGTACGCTGCTACTTTTACAAGTGTATGAATTGCTGAATGATCTATACGTGACCAGGCCAGCATTGATCCCTCTGGTCCAAAAGAGTACTATGACATGCTGAAAAGTGTGGTCGTCAGGAAGAATGCATGCTGAAGCCTGTCACACGTTTGTCCCAGGGTGATGGTGAGCAGGTGAACTTAGCACCTGGTGTAGTGGGAACTAGACCATGAAGCCATACAGTAGCACAGAGTCTGTGACTCTAGTGACAAGCTGTTGGTTGCTTCACTCTGAGTTGAGTGCATGGCCTTCTGTATCATGCAAGTAGCATCATTGCCATTACACAGTATGACGATCACGTATTGCCTTTGTCTTGAAATCTGACAGCAATTGAACCACAGGCCGGTACCCAGGTCCAAAGATGCAACGTACACCTGGGCATTCAATGGCCATGCCATATGTCAACACCCCAAGGTGCTGCATGGACATGCCGTCTACGGTACCAAGTGTAAAAATGCGCAAAGATGCCAAATCTGCCATCTGTGTCAAACTCAAATTGCGCTCTGTCAATCGTAATCTTCCACAGGCTACATGTACAGCCTTCAACACAGGCAACGCATCCCAGGTAACATCAAGGCTTACCATTGATTGTGGGTGTTTTGTTGAAATGGACAGACTAGTCAAATTTACTAAAGCAGTCAAGGCATTGTGCAACTGAACCACTGCAGAACCAGATCTAAAAGACAACTCTAACCGCTTCAGATTGGTCAGGGCATACAACCAGGTAATGTTGCATACGCCCTCTACCTGGCTCTCAACACAAAGATTCAGCTGCGTCAGTTGAGTCAGGGTTGACAGAGTGGAGGGCAGCCTCAAGGGGGATTCCCAAATGTCAAGCCAGTCCTCTGCCCTGTCAGCCGCCACTTCACCCATGTCACAATCCAAGCTGCGCAAGCTTGTACAAGCAGACAAACCCAAAGCATGGATGTGCAATATGCCTCTTTCCATGTGTAGCTTTTGCAATGAGCCTGAAAATTCACAGTCCTGGTTGCTGTTGTCTTGGGCGTCACACAGGCTCAAATAAGTCAAATGCGCAAGCTTCCCAATGTTGTTGTAGAGACCGTCCACTAAGCTCAAATTGGTAAGCCTTTGCAAATGTTGCAAGGGATCTAGGTCCAAGTCGCCGTGCAACTTGCAATGTGACAGGAAGGTAAAAGCAGTCAGGACAGTTATTCCAGAAGCAGAGATATTGTGCAGCTCAACTGAAGCCAAGCGATTGGCAAATGCTGCCAGTGCTGCTAAGACAACTTCTGCCATGTGAGCATCACATTCTGCGAGGACTGTTTCAAAGGCACTGTGTGGCACCCATACGAGGAAGCTGGAAAGGGCTTCAAGCGAGAAACTATCTCCTAGATGTAACAGTGCTGACAGTCCAGGGTTCCGCCTGAAGATGTCGTTGAAGGCTTTGGACACTAGCCGCAGCTGGTGATAACACGACCATATTTCAAAATCCCCTTCTTCGTATAATAGCAACCTTGCAGCAGCTTCAGTCGCTTCTGGTGCCAAAATCGAAAAGACTTTTGCCCATATCTCACTGTTTAACATGTTCCATCTCGGCGCGCTCATCTTCAGGGGTGCAGGTAAGTCAACATGGCGGCTGCTCCACCGCGCTGGGGCTGATGGGTATACAGGGACATCTGCAGGGGATGGGATAGCAATTCAATACAGATACTGCTGTGATGTTGAGCTGTTTTCAAACGCTACACCAATGCATTGCTTGACCGCTCACTTAAGTAACCACAACATGTCTACAACACGGCAAGCAGGCTTGTACAACAATCTGGAGCTCAAAGCCAGGCTCTTTAACACAGACGCTGTCAGAGTTGAGATGAGGTGCCTTTGCAGCCAGTGATGTCACTGCAAACACTCGTCGCTGTCCTGCAGCATCAGCAGTCTGGTGCTCTGTGCGCGTGACAATCGTTGCAGGACCTCTTAGCGTGGACACTTGCAGGCCTACCAGCAACGCAGCACGCAGGATCTAATCACCTTGGTGTGATCACTTCAGCCTGCCAAAGTCTGATGACGAATTGAAAAGCTGTATGGATGTAATGCAGCTGATTTGCTCGAGCAGTCAGTGTAAAGAGCGCTCTGAATGCCTCCACACATAAGCTGGCACAAAGTGATCAAAAAAATTGGCGGTGAAGCCGAATCGAGCGTTATAACTAAAGGCTTCTTCGTCTTTTCCTCCTGGTCCCCTCGCAGAACAAGTTTCAGCGTGCGCATTTGCCGCAAAGTGCCTGGGTCCTCGTACAACGTATACCATAGACCCTCGTGTGCTTTTCCCTTGCGTTGCGAAGCACTACGGCTTTTGCATGCCAAAAGCAAGTAGCACGAGATCACAGCGTGTATCGCGTGGAGTGTCGTCTGCGGACCCAGTTTACATCTCCTCGATTTTACTAAAGCATTCAAGGCCGTGCATGGAGAGATAAGCAATATGGGCATTACTGCCGATACTGGCCAGTGCTCACCAAACCTCGCCTACTAACAGCGATTTGGCGGAGTCGTCCTACAGCTTTGCTGCATAGAGCGGCATGAATGGTGCATCTGGCAACAAACCCAACTACCAGTTGAAGCATAAACTCGTTGGTCACGATCTGGGCGCGGTCAGTGTGAAGTTCTCTCCTGGCGGTGCTTGGCTGGCCAGTGCCTCTGCAGATAGCACTATCAAGATCTGGGATCCCCAGTCTGGAAAGCTGATACGAACTCTCACAGGACACGACAAGGTTAAGCTCTCCGCATGTCAAAAACCCACAGCTGCTTGTCAAGGCACGCACCAGTGGAGGGAGCTTGAGCGTCCCATTGTTAGTGCCCCTCACAATGCATGCCTTGCTGCAATGCGTGCAATGCATTTTATGTCACACATGCAACTCTTTACTATCATCAGGGTTGAGAGTGTGTGTCCACTCAGCACACATGTAATGAACCCATTGCATGCCATGCAGCACATCATGCACTTCTTACATAAGCAATGCAGACACAACAAAACTGTATACACTGTAGGGCTGTTCAGATGTGGCTTGGGAGCAAAGGGATAGGTACCTCTGTTCAGCTTCAGATGACAGAACGCTCAAGCTGTGGAATGCTGTCAATGGGGAGTGTCTGAGGACTCTGGAGGGACATACCAACTATGTTGTGTGCTGCAACTTCAACCCTCAGGGCAACAGACTTGTAAGCACCTCTCATCACAGCTACGCATATGCCTACTCAAAGCTTGATGTCTGATAACAAAAGTGCTTGACAATGAGGTGCATTGTCATCTGCAGATCATAAGTTGGCACAGCAACATGTTGAATTTTCCAAGGATCAAACTCACGGCAAAATGTTGCTTTTCAGCTCCTATAGTGGAGCAGCTGCTGAGGAGCTGCATGAATATAGTCTAGCTGTGTATGCATTGACCACGCACAGGCTGCAGCTCATGTTTGTTGTCACCTGTGTGTTGATTTGCTGCCATGCTCACACTGCAAGGAAGGTCAGCTATTTTACATATGCTCAAGCTGTTAGTGTGACGAGCATTCACTGCATGCCATAAGTGGCACTGGCCTCATGATGATAGGGCAGGGAGTCTGCTGTCGTTGTAGACCCTGAGAGCATCAGATGCAATGGAGGTGCTGTTTGCATGCTCACAATACACAGCCACAGCAGGTCAGTGCAGCTGCAGATTTCATGCCTGATGTGAGACTGGGTGTTGCTTGTAGGTGAGTGGCAGCTTTGATGAGACTGTGCGTGTTTGGGATGTGCGAGAAGGAACTTGCATCAAGGTGAGTTGAGGTGCATGCTCTGTTGATTGTGTTGACAAGCACTCTGTCTGCCACCTGAGCCAGTCTCAGGTCATTTGTGGCACCTGCAAGTGCAACACCTGTGTTGACTTGTTGAACTCAGCATGCAGGTAACACACTTTACAGCCTTTACATTGCCATCTGAGCAAGTGGCTTCAGAGCCTGCAATGAGCAGATTCCCTACCCTGTCATCTTGATGCCAGTGCCATTCATGGCATGCAAGGACTGCATGTCATACTGACAGCTTGAGCATGAGTGAAACATAGCTGGCCTGTCTTGCAGGTGCTTCCAGCGCACTCAGATCCTGTCACAGCTGTAGACTTCAACAGGGATGGAACACTCATAGTCTCCAGCAGCTATGATGGACTGTGCCGAATCTGGGACAGCAATAGCGGGCAGTGCCTGAAAACCCTCATAGATGAGACAAACCCACCTGTGTCTTTTGTGCGGTTCTCGCCCAATGGAAGATTCATCTTGACCGGCACTCTGGATCATAAGTTGAAGCTGTGGGATTTCGAGAAGAGCAAATGTGTCAAGCAGTATGAAGGTATGCTTTGCCTTCACGTCCGGGCAGTGAAGCACTCTTTCTATGACTTCTCCGCTCAGCCTTTGTGAAGTCAGTTGTCATGTGAACCTCCTGACTGTCCTGCTTCAGACAATGGACAATGTCTGCCAATTGGGTCCTGTGATCTCATGCTGCAGAGTGTGCTTGCATGTGTTCCACAGGAGCGTCTCATGCACAAGAAGTATGCACCCTCTTCAGTGCGCCATTGCCCATAGCATGGCATAACTAGCACTAAGCAGCTGGTCAGATGCAGTCTATTTGCTGCTGCAGGCAGCTGTTGGCTGCTGCTTGGTGTGTAGGTGCAGCCCATGCAAACAAATGCATCTTAGTAAGAACATGTGTACGTCGCATCTTAGTAAAACCGTGTGTACATTGCATCTTAGTAAGACAATGTGTATGTCGCATGCCTTCCGGCACTTTCCCAGGTGACACAACATCAGACACCTGTATGTAAGAGCTCAGTCATAGCATTGAAAGGATGCAGATGCATTGAGCTCAGTCGATACTATGCTCTGCAGGTCATGTGAATGAGCACTTTTGTCTCTTTGCTGCCTTCATCACAGCAGACACTAAGGGCAAGTGGGTGGTTTGTGGAAGTGAAGACAACAGCATCTTCCTGTGGGATCTCAACAAAAAGGAGGTAAGCTGTCTTTTGCTCTTGCAACACAGTTTGTGTCATTGTGGGTATACAGGTTGCAGACCACTTTGCACTGGCAAAGGTGTGTGGTCAAACGCTGCTGGTGTGCTGGCATGCATCTAAGTAAATCTTGACAACAGGCTACACGTTGTGTATGATCAGTCCTACATTGTGCGTTGCATCATCAACACGCCCTGTTGACTCGTGTCGAATTGTCATCAAGAGTGAGCTACAGGACTACTTAGCTTGTGTGTTAAAGTGCAGTCAAGAACAAACATGCGCTTGTGGTCTGCATGCATTGCACGTGCAGCCAAAGGTTCGTCTTGTGTCGTTCCTTTTGAGTTATCATGCTGTGCTCAGACTGTCGAAGTTATTTGCAGATCGTGCAGAAGATTCCTGGCAGAGCAACTGGGGATGACCCTGGTGATGGTCATCATGACAAAGTCATTGGCATCTCTTGTCACCCAGACAAGAAGCTGATTGCCTCTGGCAGTTTGAGTGGGGACACCACCGTCAGAATCTGGCAGGATGCAAATTAGTATTGTGTGTTTTGTGCCTCAAGCAACTGGAACAAGCTGTAGTATGTGTGTGTCATGAAGCCAATTGCGAAATGTTGCATGTGAGGCTTCAGCCGTTCTATCAGTCCCACGGCACATTCACACATTTTGGTGATCACAACTTGTGCAGACTGAGAGCACGAAACAGTAACTAGAATCTGCTGTCATGCTAGTCATGCCACTGGTGAATTTGCACTGTTGGCCGTGATCATGCATGCATATGGCCGGTTGAGTTAAAAGTTATATAATAATTACCAATTGCAAGCGAAGGTTCGGGTTCAGCACATTTCTGTCATCACAATAGCGATGTGAAGGTACCAACTTTCATGGTGAACCTTGAGGCAAGATTTAGTCACAGATGCCCTGCGGATGGCCAGCGGCCAGCCAGCCAGCCAGCACGGTCACTGCCGATCACTTGTGCTGATCATGGCAATCATGTTCCCGGCTGTACGAAAAATTACCTCACGGCCTGTAAAAGGTCAAGAACATACCACGTCGTCCCTCCCCATCTGATTATACAGTATCTGATTATACTATGCAAGCCATGACTTTTGCTTATGATCAAATCCATGTAAGGTTACATGTGCCTCACATGCTGGTTTTAAACATGCAAGTATCTCCCAGGAGAGCGTGTCACGCCGGCCAAACAGCTTGCCCGAACGGGCTGCTTGCGCAGAACAAGGTCCAGCGCCAGCTGCGGTGTCAGGCAAAACTCGTATTGCTTGTCATCGGACGCGTACAGTCTGTTTGGAGTGTTCAGTCCACCACATGTGAGTCGACGTCACAGATTTCAATATGTGTCCGCTCAGACCTTGAGCCAGCTTGCTCTGGTCAAAAGGAGCCATGACGCCATTTACAGATTCACAAGTGGGCCCTCCAGAATATCACTCTCATTCAGAACAGCAACAAACTGTTACAAGTCGGACGGCAGCCCACACGAAGATGGTGGCATCTCAGCTTGACGACGCCACAAGCTCACCCCAAGGGCGCACCGAGCAGCACCTTGAGCAAACTGCCAAGAGGGCTCATACGGTTGCGAGCTTGCAGCATGATGGTCAGCTGCGGTCCCCGGACAACATCCGTGAAGAGCACGGTACCGATGAGTTGACAGACGCTCAAGGCGTGTCGCGTAGCTTGTTTGGGGTCCCTCCATCCAGATCGCAGCTGGATGCGTTCTTTCGTCAAGAGAAACAACAGGTTAGCATGAATCAGCAAATGAGCTTGACTAGGTGTTCGTACACTGCTGAGGTGAGCATAACCACAAAGGGTTTTTTTGTGTGGCTGTGAGCTGACGGAGACCTGTTCGCAGAGCGAGAGTGATTTTCAAGAGAAATGGAACTTTGACGTCAGTAAGGATCAACCCCTTGCTGGTCGCTGGAAATACGACCGTGTATGACACTTTCCTGACTTAGCAGCATCAGCTTGCTGCCTGATTCTTCTGTCTCACACCTTAGTTCAAGCATGTACAAAAGCTCAGACTGGCCCTTTCTAGCAACTGTGGAAGCAGGTGTCTTGCTGGCATTTGCTTGTGGCACCAGCTCTCAGACAAAGTCACCTGAGCAGCCGTCGCTATAAGCTCCCAGGTTCTTCATTTGGATCACTGCGAGTTCCTGGTTCTAATGTGTGAGCTTGCAAGCTCAGTCTCTTGGTGTGCATTGCAAGGATGGGGGTGATGTATGGGGCTTTGGTTTGGGTGTGTCCTTTTTTACGTCTAGACTGTCCAACTTTTTCTCAGCATTTGATATTTGCTTTCAGTTGGAGCTGCTGCAGTCTGCCTGCTCTGTTATTTAACACTGTAGAGTATATGCTGCTTGTGCAGATGCACATTATATGCAATTTTTCAACCCCCTTCTTGCAGTGAGCAGTTCAGTAAAAACCCTTTTTGCATAGCAAACCTTAGGCTTCAGGTTTCAAACATGCCTTCAATATCTTTTTTGATGGCATCACTGACAAGTACACAGTGCCTGTGCAGTGAATGCGAGACTGTAGTAGCCAGTTCCTTTGCAGCTGTATACCGACCACTTACCTTTTCGATACGTGCCCTGCTTGAGCTTTGACCCAGTTTAGTCTGCCTTTCTGTCTGGGCTTTACAGTAGTTCTGTCTGTTTTTTGGAACATATCTGTCTGACCTTTCAACCACTTCTGGCTGAGCTTTAACCCCGTTTCTTCTTGATAAACCAACTTGCTTTGACTCAGCTTTCAGAACCCATTTCTGCTTGAACCCAATCACGTCTGGAGAACAATTTTGTGCAATGTTAATACTCTTGATGTAGAATCATGGAGATTGTACCAGACCATTCTGAGACACCAGCTTTTTTACAGTACTCTATCAGTATGTACTTGACCCAGTTTCTTTCTGAATTAATCCTGTCTGACTGCAGACTTGTCTCTGACCGTTCTTCCAAGCCACTTAAGCTTAAACAGAAATGCATGAGGAGATATGTGTCAAAATTTTTGCTTGTGGTCGCTGTCAAAAACATTCTACCTTGTAATGCATTCTTCTGACATCCCAATGCTTTGCAGCCAGGGTCTGTCTGAGCTTAAAAACACGATCTGTTGATTCCCAGAGTCATAGATCTGTCTGACATTAGACCAAGTTGGACGCACGTATGGCATCAAATATTGTTGGCTCTCTGTAGCGCCGCAGGCACTTACAAACTGTAAGTACTTATAATACTGTATTGACTCTGCCATCCTTTATGAACACAACATATTCCTTACTGATCAGCTGAGCTGCCAGCTCAGCCTTGCTTCAACCCTGAAAGCTGAACTGACTGTGTTGTCTCAACACGCCTACCTTTTGAATACGCTTTACACTTTCAAAGCGCATCTACTTGAAATTAAGCACATAACAAGTACACCTTTGTCACAGTGTCAACATAGTGGTCTCATATAGTCTTCAAAATTTGCTTGTATTGCACTTCTCTGAAAACATCATTGAGGCACCAAGCCCATTGCAAATGCATGCGGTGTCTGGGAAGCAGTTTTGCAGCTGGGGTCTATAAGCTGCAAGCAGGAGGCATATACAATGAAGCGTATGCCATGGCAGTGCAGCAAGATGCTAAATGCATGTATAAGCATGGGCTGCTGCTCAGCTGGGTTGATCAACATCAGACAAATGCAATGCAGCAGAGCGCTGGGTCTACGGTCAGGAAGTTGTTGGTGGTGCAGTATTAGGGACGGATTGCTCCTGTGGGTGTGCACTGCTGGTGCGTCTTGATGACAAGCGCTTCTGGACATCCAGCTGCTGTTGCAAATGTTCCTGCAACAGTGATACATGTTTCACATGTGATTTCCACCCATTGAGACTGAAAAAGTCTCAACAGTCGCCAAGAGGATGCCAACTGCTCAAACATCACATATGCTTTAGTGTTTCACCAGGGCTGCACAGCACAACACAGCACAGCACAGCACAGCGCAGCATTTCAGAAGACATGCCACATTGCAAAGCAAGCATGATGCCGCCATGACATTCCTGCAGGATGTGCATGTCCTAAAACTGACCTGCACTTGGTGGCTGGCTTGCAGGTTCCTCTCAAGCTGCTTCATCTTTTCTCGCAGCCTCTCATGCTCACCTTGCAGATACCGCACCTGTGCATGACCATCGATAATTTTGTGGCCATTTTCATTACTGGGGACCATTTTCACTACTGGGGACCTTTTTCATTACTGGGGACCATGCTGGCTGCTGATGAGCCCAAAGTAACACATCACAGTATGGACAGTAACATCCTGCCTTGCATACCATGCATACCATGTTTGGTGTCATTTTACACCAACGTTTGCTCAGGAAAGTTGACTGACAGACAGGCTCAGACAGGCTCATAGACAGGTAGAACAGGCCAAATGAATCATCCCACCACCTTTGGATGGTCAGACAGACAGACAGACAGACAGACACATACAGACCTAGCAAGTACAGCCATCGTTTGGCCTACCTCCTCCAGATGAAGAGTGACAGGAACCACACCCTCATCCTTGCTGCCATTCACCACTTCTCTGGCAGCTGCCCGAGCAGCTACTGCACTGGTCCTAGTCAGCTCATCAGTCAGCACCACCGCCTCTGTCTCCAGCTCTCTGCATCTTTCCTGAGTCGCCTGCAGCATGTTGACAAATGCAGTAAGTGGCTGATGTCAACATCAGCCAGGATCAGCTTCTGTGCATTGCCCGGGAGAGGTCACTCCACAAACAGTGACCCCACCCCCAGCTGAATCCCCAGGAGATGTGTCTGCCTTGATTGGCCTGCCATGAGCCCCAAACATCAACAAGATCATGACTTGCATACCCCGACAGATGTGTACATTTCAGGTTCATACCCTGAAAAGTCAGCCGGTGACAGGAAATACCACAGAGTACTTGCGGCTAGTCAAGGAAGATGTAAGCTGGCAGCACAGACAGATGGCAGAAAGGGTGCAGCATCAACAAACAAAATGTGACAGGGTATCTGAGCATTTGGGTAGCCAGGGTGATGCGAAATCCTTGCCCTTGCAGACTAGAGTACTGCAGACAGGCCAATTTCAGGAGGGCTCCTCATGCCCCACCCTTCATCAGACAAGGGCACTTGACTGCACAGCTTTCAGGTGAGCATTCAAAACGCTGTTGACAAATCAGCTCTTTTCAATCCCAAAATGTCTATTTTGTGTCAGAAACGTCATCCCTACACTGAAAATCGAAACTCAGAAACGTCTGAGGACAGTAAACACATTTCTACATTGTGAAGATGCTTGGGCAGCCCGGTATAATACTTGGCTTCTCATTAAATTGACGCCGAAAGGCGAAATCTTATCTTTTCTTTTCTTTTCTACATTGTGGACGTGTTTGTGCCCACCTTGAAGTCTGTGGACATGACAGCCAGCTTGTGGTCCATGGCATCCGCCCTCTGATCAGCAGCAGCCATGTGGGCAGTCATGCTTGCTGCGTCTGCCTTGTGCTGCCTCTCCACTGCCAGCAGAGTGTTCTCCCTGTCCTTGGCCTCGTCCAGCCTCCTGTTCAGATCCAGGATGCTGTTCCGCAACTCCTGTACACAGGGAGCAGCCTCTTGTCATCATCCCTGGATGATTGAGAAGAAGATAGAAAAGGAAAGAAGCGAAAAGAAAAGACTACACCTTTCGGCGTCAGTCCAATGAGAAGCCAAGTATACTACCGGGTTGCCCGGTTTGGGGGGGGGGTGACACAGTGTTGTGTTGTCTGATGATGGCATGCTGCAGTTGCAATGCTCTGGACGAGCCTGTCAGGACAGAGCTGACTTCCACACGCATCTGATGCCTGTTGGCTAAGCCTGCTTACTATTGTCAGTAATGTTTTTATGAATGTGGTTTGCTGGTGACGTGTCAGTCAGGCCAGGTAGTCTAGCTTGTGGATGCATATCGGGCAAGGGCCTGTGAGAGAACAGCATACACTGATGACACTGAGGTTGCAATGACCTTGTCCAGTCTGACAGACCACATAGTCACTCACTATTGCTGGTGTGCCATCACAGAAGCATGCACAATAGACTACTCAGGGCTGCATTTACCCAATCCCAAGGAAGGACATGTGATGTGTAGAATGATTGAATAAACATATGAATGGGTGAATGGATGCTTGAGCGAGGACATAGACTTATGATGCCAGCTGCTGCAGAGAAGCGCCTGATGTGCCTGATCTCAGGATATGACCCATTGATATCATGCGAAACACTATGTGACTACAAACATCTGGTTTGTGGCAGTATATGACAAGGAGCAGTAGCTCAAACTGTGGCGCTCGGTTGTGCAACAGCGCAGTCAACTTTGTGTCGATCCTCGCCTTCATATGCTTGTTAATCTATCCAAGCAGTCCCAAGAGTGTCATGCATGCATCAAATCTGTGAGGATGTGAAAACATGGTTCCTTTGCAAGAGCATGAAGCTGGGGACGGACACGGGCCTTGGTGTGTGCAGTTGCGCAAAGGCTGCTCCAGCTTCATGCTCTGACAGGAGGGAGGCTGCTCAAAAGCAGCCAGACAAAATCTGCTTAGGAGTAAACACTTCTTACCCTTACTGGAAACAAAATCTGCTGTACTCAACAAAGTCTGCCCATGCATCACAACACAAACTTCCCACCGGCAAACCCAACACACCTCACCATTTGGGTTTCCCTTGCTAGAAACACAGGCGCACCTTGTTGTGCAGCTCAGTCTGGCGTGCATGCTCCACCTCCTTAGCTGCGCTGTCCAGCTGCTTGTCCTTGGCTCGGATCTGATTGCAGCCCGCCTTGTTGTCCTTGTTCACACTGGCATTGTCTGCCTTCAAGGCCCTGACTTCAGATTCCAGGCTGGCAACCTGAGCAGAGAACTTGGCATCCTGCAGAACCATTGGTAATCGGTTGGAACACTCCAAACATACCAACTACGTTACGACCGTTACAGCATTGCGTAGTAGCCTTAGCTTTACATCCAACACCTGAATACAATTCAATACTGCAAAGGAAAAACCAACAATCTCACTGCATCTCAGTGACATTGTTGGCTGTGAGTTGTTGCTTAGTCCACACCCGGACTGGCAGCATGCCTTGGTGTGGCTGTGTGTTGATTTTGTGGCTGTGTGCCAGTGTTGCGGCCTGTGCTGACTTTATGTCTGTGTGTCAATGCTGTGGCTGTGTGTCAGTCTTGTGTCTGTGTGCCACTTCTGTGGCTGTGTGTCAGTACTGTGGCTGTTTTTAGTATGGTGGCTGCGCGTCAATGTTGTGCCTGTGTGCTAATATTGTAGCCGTGTGCTGACTGTTGTTCAGCTTTCCTGATGGGTTGAAGACAAAAACAGTTGGCGGGGGCAGACGGTTTGCAGGTCTACATGCTCAGCAAGACACAAGTGATTGTGCAGCTTCCAGACATCCCAGGTTAGCTGTGTTGCAGCTGCCACTGGGCAGCGCTGGTCGTAGAAAAGACAAAGAAAAGACTACGCCATTTGGCGTCAGTTTAAACGAGAAGCCAAATATTATGCCGGGCTGCCCAGGAGCGCTGGTGGCATGGCAATGCAGCTGTGCGCAAGTCATAGCTACCGCTCAGCGCTCCCAATGAGCAGCTATTCCCTGAGGCATTGCTCTCACAGCTGCAAACTTTCAGAGCAGGATATGCAGTGTGTATGCTGGCCAGAAGAAATGTCCACTTTGACAGAGATGTTTGGTATTGTCACACAATCCTTTGCAAAATACTTGTACTGAGCACATGATGTATATCCTTAGCCATAAGTGACCACTGCCTTGCAGCAACAGCGAATGCAATGACGGCAACTGCAATGAGAACAAATGCAATGACAACAGATGCAATAACATCAACTGCAATGACAGTCCCCTTACTGTAGTACGTATTGTGTTAACCTATTCAAGGCAAGTGCGCATCAGTCTTGGGCTGATAACCATGCACATCAAAGGCAGCAGTCGGTGCAAAGCAGACACAGCAGTAGCATACCTTGGGCATGTTTGCCAGCTTCTGAGTGAGCTTGTCGGCCTGGCGTGCGGCAGCCTCTGCACTGCTGTTTGCCTTGGTACGCGCCTCCTCGCTGGTCTTCAACTCTTTCACAGCCACAGCCAATGCCTCTGCAAAGCATAACCATCATCTGAATGCTGCTCTGCACACTTTTGTCCAGAAGAGATCATCGAAGAGGTGATCCCAGGCTCATCATGTCATATCAAAACTACCAGAGCCTGGTGTCTGCCTGCCTGGTCGTCAACAGCTGACGCCCAAGACAAGACAAGACAAGACAAGACAAGACAAGACAAGACAAGACAAGACAAGACAAGACAAGAAAAGACTGTGCCTTTTGGCGTCAGTTTAGTGACAAGCCAATTATTATACTGGGCTGCCCAGAACCCATTGTCTGAATGCTGCTCTGCATGCTCATCATGTCATACCAAAGCTACAACAGCCTGGTGTGTGCCGGCCTGGTCATCAATAGCTGACGCCCAAGGCAGGAAGGTCAGTGACAGCATCACTGTCACGGCCCACAAGATTGTTCTGGTTGTCTATGCAGGTTTGAGGGTGATTTGGTGCAGCTGTGTGAGTCTGGCTACCAAGTCTGACAAGTGGTTTTTGCATGTGTGACAGGTCTGGTGCATACAGGAAGGGGACAACAGATTATGGGTCGTGCTTGCATGTCACCCTAAGACCATGCCACCCTGAACCACAAACCCTAAGAGTGTATAACAATCTTGTTTGCACTGTGTTGTGCCCTAGATCTGGGCCAGGTCACAAAAAAGACAAATGTGTAAAATATCTTATTTGGTGCTGAAGAGACAAGTCCATTCTTTTCCGGCAACTGACAACAGTTGGGTAAAGGATTGGGTAAAACAAGACAGAGAGCACCTACGTTCAGCCTTGACAGCCCTTTCATGCTGCTGGGCCAGGTCTGCAGCCCCCTTGGCCAGTGCCTTGTCCTTGCTGATTGCTGCTGCCTTCAAAGTGCGCACCTGCAAACGTCAGACCAGCACTGTCAGTTTGATGAATTAAAGGTCACAGAACAGGCAGATGACTGACAAACAGACAGACAGTAAGACAGGGCGCCTTGTTTGTCATGCATTATCATGATGCATGGTAAGAGCAGCACATCCAATTTGGAGGTTGGAACAGCAGTTGTTTTGTCATTGGTATGATGTATCAAGATGGCTTATGCTGGTTGATGCCCATGACCCAAAAGGAAGAGCACGACCCTTGGAATGTGCAAACGACACACTGGAACACCATCAGGAATGGTGTTTGCATGCGCATGGCTCATAAGCGCACCTCTTCTTCAGTCTCTGAGTGCTCTCGCTGCTTGGCTCGCAGCTCGTTGCGCAGGTTGTTGAGCTCAAACTGCAGACCTGAGCTTCCAGGAGCGTCCAGGCTGCTGCTGCTGGACTTCAGATTACTCCCAACCTGCATCAGACAACTGTGTCAACAAGCTGGACTGGGTCCACTATGGCCTATGGTCATAGCTCTAGGCTGCCGCCTTAGGAGGCTCCCGCTATGATCGCTGAAAAGCGTACACTTTGTTTGGGCTGTATTCAAGTTATGTTGTCATTGTGAGCTGAAGTTCCAGACCAAAGGTTTGTTGTGCATTCTGCCCACTTGTGCTGTGACCTTGCAAATTGCTGCTGAAGTGCATAATTGTGTGAACAGCCTCAGCAAGCCAGCAATCACAATTTTCACACTGAATGGCAGCAGTGCTTGTCATCAGAAGCCAAGTTTACTCCAGAGAATACAGTGGGCACAAGCAAACAGCTCAATGAACAGGAAACAGTCTCACTGACAGGTTTGATTGCTGCACTGCATGCCTTGATGAAACTCTGTAGAAAAAGTTGCCCTGCTGTGCACATTTTGCTGCAAATGTACACAACATGCCAGCAAGGCATGCTGATGACATGTGCTGATTGTACAGACATACAGAAGTCCATGGCAATAAGACTGATGATGGCTGTGCTCACTGGAGTCCTGGGTCGAGATCTTGGGGTGCTGACAGACATTGTCTTGGCCAGGGGGGACATGCCCTTGCTCAACTTGGGGGTCAGACTGCCACTGCTGCTTGCTTTCAGGTTGTTGACTGGCCTCAAGACACTGCAGCAAGTGCATGCGATGTTGAGCTGCTGAGCCCACATTGGCTAGTGCAGATTTTTAGCTTATGGACCAGCTTCAGCATTTGCGAGCTCCAAAAACACAGCTGTTTTATGTGACACCAGCTGAAGTGATGCTGCACATACTCTGCATGCATCATGAAGCAATCTTGCCTGGGTGGTGTGGCTCCAGCTGTTGCTGACTCCTCACTCATGGCTGGCTCTGTGCTTTGTGACGCAGCTCAGCAGTGTCAAGTGTATGACGTCCACGTTGTTGGCACTTAAGGAGTGCTGCCTGCGTGCGTACGCGACGAGTCAGCTCGCTCGGAAGATTGTGAGGCTGTTCAAGCCAGCAGCGAGCCTGCAGGCCTGTGGGATGTTGACATCTACAGACAACAAGTACTGGGCTGTCGGACTTGCTCACCGCAAACCGCAGTACCTGTAGCCAGCAGCAATACGTGAACTTTGTGTTCACGTGATGACGCACTTTTCAGCCTTCCTGACAGCGTTTTTTGTGCGATCCAACAAGTGTGTCGAACTTGCTCAGCGGTGCACAGGCAGAATGTTTGTCTGTCTTATGCCGCTAGGCAAGGTAGCCAGTGAACCTCACTCAACGGTCAAAACCGCTGAGGTCCGTTAAGCTACCCAAAGCGTCAAGGTAGGCTCAGACAGATGCCGGGTTTCGAACTCAGCAACGAATGTTTCAATGGCATCGGGGCCGCGTATGACACTTTCCGGGGATTGGGGAAGCCCCAGAATTGCCTGACTGGACAACTCTGACAGGGAAAGGAGCAGCAGAGTCAGGCAAGTACGGAGGGCCTCGAGCGGGCATTCAACGTGACATTGCAGGAAAGAGCTAGTCTAGCTTTGGGGGTGTTGCTGTGCCTCCTAATTGTTGATCATGTGCAATGAGACTCGCCATTGCATTCTTGAGCTGCACACAATTGACGAACTGTTTGGTCAAGACTCCCGGTAAAGCTGTAAGAGCCAACATGGCTACTGCAGGTATCTGTCCCTCTTTTTGCATGCCTGTACCACAAATTCGAGTTTACCCAAAAGCAGTCACGTGGTTCATGTAAAGCAGAGCACCTTTTACATGCAAAGTGCATGTGAGAAAGACAAACCCGCGAGCACCTTGTGAGGGTGGGAAATGCAAACCCAGCCATCATGTTGCAAAGCGCTTATTCGCATGTTCAATGAATCAGACAGTAATGATGCACTCATGTCTGTCAATTTTACATTGAGGACCAAGGTCTGACAAACACCGACTTCATGGTCACAGGCACTGATGTGCTGCCTATTGGCATCACACAGACCACTTGCAGAAGGCTGCCCCTCAAATGTGCGATACAAGGGTCCTAGCAGTTCCAAACCAAAAGCTTACCTGGCAGAAACTGTGCTAACTGGTGTGGTAGTGGCATAGGAAGTAGGCCTAGACTCTGGTACCTTGGCTGACTGCAAAGAAAGCACTGCACCCCACGCAAGCATTTTACAGGTAATGACACAAGTTTACATACACTCAGCTGTGTGATCTAAGCATTGCCTCTTGGTACATCATCACTGAGATACCAAGCACAACGTCAGCATCATGTGAACAGTACAAGATTTTTCAGGCGTACTTGTAGGATATTCTGGTATTGAGTGCAGCAGCAGCAGAGCTTACCATAAGGTATAGGACCTCACAAGACACACAGCAGAACCCCATAAAGACACGTTTCTGATAGTATAACCGTACGAGAAAACTATGGCTGTGCACATCCTGCAGACACAGCAACATCAGCACAGCTTCTTTTGACTCAACACAGCATCAGATGTCTATGTTTTTGAGTGGTGCAGAGCAGGCCAAGCACCAGCACAATGCAAATTGCCTATGATCAAGCATTGCTTTGCAGGCTGAAGTTGTGCCTGCAAGCAGGATCATATGCACACACGCGACACATGCAGATGGTAGTTGTGACCTGGAAACTCTCATTGGTAAGCTGGAATCCTTACGCAAGGAGCTTCACAATAGATGATATGTGAGGATGAGCAGCTAGGCAATACCTTGTGAGTGGCACTGCCGGCAACTAAGGTAGAGTACATCTGGAACCAATGGCTGAACAAGTCTAGCATCAGAAGTGACAGGAAAAGGATGAAGACGTTGGGGTATGTCTTGCAAAGCAGCATCAGGAGACCAGCTGTAGACACCCTGCAGGCCATTCAGCTCAAGCTAAATCTGTAACATCTGCCTTGCGTGTCAGACCTCTGTTCCGGCTGGCAGATGCATGACACACTATGAACCCAGCTGACATGACAATCTGGCTACATGGCAAAAGCCAAGTGACTTCTGTGCTGTGCGACGAAGCAGCCTAAACCAAAAAAGATACCTGTCTGTCACCATATCTAGCACTGCACCCAGAGTTGATGTCTGCTTATACTTCCTTGCAAGCCTGCCATCAGTCTCATCAGCAACAAAGCTGCAATAGCATACTTGCTGAGTTCACAAGAGCAGCAGCGCTTGCTCCAAGAATGCATCACAATTGCTGCAGTGCTTACAGCAAAGCAATGAAAGCCTCAGTAGCTGAGCCAAAGCAGGTTTACCAGCACCCACCCAAGAAAGTATAAAATGACAAAGACAGATGGATATTGCGGCGCTAATAGGAAAGCTGTCAGGGTACTGGCTATTCTTGCATAACCTGCAAAGTAGTCAGCTGAATCGCCTGTGTGATGAGGCTGTAGCCGAGCAAAGCAGCAAGGTCTCTTTTGACTCAGAATGTTAGGCAAGGCACTGTTTGCAGAAGTTCACTTCCGAGAGAAGCTCACCAATCAAGTTTGGTATGTATATCCACACGTTCCCGTGCCGTGTGTAAAACCAATGCTGAGTCAGGGCCATGGCTCAAAGGCTATTGTTCAAACAAAACCATGAAGTGCGTTCTCGCCAATCCTCTGCCAGCGTAGACGCCAAAGAGGTGATCTTGAGACATGCCTTAGCAGACCATCACTTTGACCCAAGTGACCCGTTGATCGGCAGCAAGAGTTTACAGCGCCAATAAATTCTACCAGTGTTGAGTGATCGATGCTTTGAGCTCAAGCAACCAACCCCTCATGCGCTCATGGAATGGTATGTCGCAGCCAGAGTCACAGCATGCAGGCCTTGAGTTGCGACATGAGTCATGGACTGCTATATGTCATGTATGACAGTCGACTGCTGGCGCTCAGAGCTCATTGCGCAGCCATTTACAACTGTCGCGAAACGCTACGGCTTGGCAATGCGAGTCAAGGCATGCAAGCTCGGGAGCACTGGTTGGGTCGTGCACCTGCCGGACATGCCAAGCACCGTTGCTCGTCGCCTCTGTCGATAGCTCTGCACAAGAGACTCAGCAGGGCTAGTCATGACTGACACGGTGATGAACATGTCGTCCTCAGCCAACGGGCGTCTGAATACTCAGGACAGTGTGCGACTAAAAGCCTTACCCAAGATCAATGCCATCCGAGAGTGGTTTCACCACGAGGAGCTCTTTATTGATAAGGTAAGCGCACTTGTAAACTGTCTATGCGACTCTGATATGGTACTTATACTTGGATAATGACTTCTTCACCTTCTCAGGGGTTCACAAGACAGGACTGGATCTATCACAGGTCTTGGCGTCGCCATCTGCCAGAGGGCTTTGCGTTCATCAGAGTATTGCACTCATTGGGCTACCCTGTCTTCTTCTATGTGGGAGTCTCCCTTCTGGTCTGTGTATATGCGCAGTGGGCTGAGGTATGTGCAGTTCTCATGGTCAACTGCTCAGAATGGCTGGTCTGCTAGATATTGTAGTGCACAAGCTTGATGATGATTATGGCAGAATTTTGATGGCTTGAATGCAGGATGCAGGTGCACCCAAAATCTTCACACAAAAGAATGCTGTACGCTCACAGAGATACTACATAGCCCTTCTGCTGACATCCTTTGCAGTGGGCCTGCTAATTGTCTTCAGAACAAATTCAAGCTATGCTAGGTCGGCTCAACTGCCTGCTTCCCTGTTTCTGACTCCTCAATTACCAGGATCTGTACACTGCACATGCAGCTCTGCATCATTGCAGACAGATCTAGGGTTTGTATCTCTGCCCATACCCACAGACGCTGCTGCTGATCACAGATGGTGGGAGGCCAGGACGCATTGGGGCGGCATGCTGGGCATTACCAGAAACATAATGCGCCAGGCAAGTTGAGGCACACCTGTTTTTCAGGCATGTTGCAAGGCTTACGCTGCTAATACTACCAAAACTCACTAACAGCCTAGATGCTGTCGAAGCATCCGTCCCGTACGCACCTGGCAGATGATTTGCATCAACTGTAAGCAAGTCTGATCAGTCAGCCAACAGCTTCATGCTGTGCTTGTCAAGCTTGGCCATTGCAGTACATCCATTCGTTTGCGCATTAGTTCATTCATTTGTCTGTTGGTTCATTTGCTCATTCTTCTGTCCGTCCATCCATCCATTCATCCCTCCATCCATTTGTCGAGGCATCAATTCATCTATTCAAATGTGTCTTCCTCTTGACTCAAGCTCGTACAGCATGCAGTCGCCACTGTACGAGCTCCTGTTTTGCTGGCATTTGGCTTGTGTGCTGAGCATGACATCAGATCATCTTGTACATGTGCCTTGCATGCCAAGGTTGTGGACATACTGCAGTGCACATGCTGGTTTCCTGAGGAACAACAGGACAAACTTGCAGCGGTGGCCAGGTGGACAGCTGTTCTCATCCCCTTGCTCAAAATGCACTGCCGTTGGCAAACAGATGTACATATACAGCTCAAGGTCAGTCACAACAGCGATAAGTGGCTGTTAACTGGATTCCTCATGAATGTTCCAAGCTGTGCTATGCCATGCTGTGCTGTGCTGGGCTGTGCTGAACAGCGCTGCCTCTGGCTGTAGTGTCATGCTTTGGCCAGGCTGTCTTTTGTTACTGTGTCGCTTGGCCCAGACTGCTGGTGCTGCACGCACTCGTATCAAGCATGCACTTGTATCAAGCATGCCAAGTGCACATGCCAGGTCATGCTGCATAAGGTTTAGTTACGATGTGTAAGATATAGTCATGCTGTGCAAGACGTACTCATGCTGTGTAAGATGTAGTCATGATGTGTACGATATAGTCCTGCTGTGTATGATGTGGTCATGCATCTGTGCCTGTAGGATAGGCTATTGCCGCATGAGCTGGCTTATATGATCAGTGTAAAGCATCCACCCAACATGGCAGCAACAGTCTTGACACAGCTGGTAGCTTCAGCAAACCTGCCTGAGATGCTCCAGATCAGCGTGGATAAGCAGATTGTACAATACATAGACTCAGTTGCTGCATGCGAGAGGCTTCAGAAGCAGCCAATTCCTGTCGCCTACACCAGGTTAGAGATTTGACACATGGCACCCGTTGGAAAGGGCTGATAGTATTGTGTCTAAACTTCGTGTCCATTGTGTGATAAGCTGAGTGACAAATGCTGAACAGAGGCGTGGTCCCCGGCATTGTCCTGGGCAGTGCTGTGGGGATCCTTTGGAAGGCTTTTGTGTTTCACCAATGTTGACACAGAGTTGACAGATCTTCATTGCAAATTGAGAAGTGCCTCACTCAGAAGTATCAATTCCCCATCTTTGTAGTAACAGAGTCCCTGCTGGGAACAACTGACATTTGGCTATTATACAGTGAGTACACCAAAAAACAAACATGCCTGGTGGTGTTGTCTCATGGTGCCGTCTCATGGTGTGCCACTTTGTGTGTAGCTGCAGAATGCAACATGCCACCCTGCCATTTACACTCAAGGTTGCTGCATTGCATTTGCACATTTGCATGGCTGTATGTCGGAGAGACAAAGCTTGTCCTGCATGTGCCTTGCTCATCATGAGCTGGAAAGTGTTTTCGTTATTATCATGATTATGGCTGATTAGTTGCTGTCATGCAGGCATACATCGAGATTCCTGCTCTGGTGGCTCACCGGATTCCCATTTGCTGCCTGGTCAAGCTACGGCTGGGTGACCCCCTTTGTGACAGCTGTGGTCACCTTTCTGTTACTGGGGACAGAGAACATTGGCATACAAATAGAAGAGCCGTTTGAAGTGCTACCCATAGAGGCCATCACTGCAGCATGCATTGCAAGCGTGCATGAGATTTTGGAAAGACACCATGGTGAGATGCCTGTTTGCATGCTTTGGTACTCATGCTGAGGCGCCTTTTTGCTGCATGCATCCGGGCTTTGCACATAGATACTTATTTACTGTATTGATCTGGTTTTCATTGTATGCAACCTGTCTGTTGCTGTGACTGCCAGCCTTCCTGCACAGTGTCACATTGCTTGTTATACAAGGCTGGCATATTGCAAAGATGTATGTGGCTCTCAGTGTCCCTGAGAGGCAAAGTGGTCACAATATAGTGTTGTACCATTGGTCAGTGCTTGGCTTCGTAATTGCCCTGGTGTTGCCATGCCATGCTATGCCATGCTGCGGTTGAGGCTTGATCCTAGATTTGCTGATGTCACAGTGACATGATGAGACAGTCTCATCAGACAGTCACTGGCCTGTGTGCTCTTTGTCCTAAGCTGTGCGACCCATTCAAAGTGCCTGACTTGTGCATATGCTGAAAACCAGATACACCTTTCACAAGAGCTTTGAAGTTGGTGCTTTGTGCTGCAGAGTGTAAGGAGCTATTGAGGCGCTGAGAAGCACAGCCCAGCATGGAATCTACGTCTGGCCTGGAAGTTGCAACATACATTGTATTGCCAGGTCATTGATGTGGTGATGTATTCCGGTTGAATGCTCTCAACATGTGTGCAAATGCTTTTCTCATACAATCAGTGCAGGTCTGCAATGCGTCAGTTGCAGAATGGCAGTCAGAGAGCAGCACAGATTCACATACTCAAAGTTTTGCAAGTGACGTGCTTGGCACCTTTGAAGTTGCCCATTGGCAACCATGGAAGCAGCTCAACCAGTACCATGAGCACTGATTTTATTTTACAGCTTATGTACAGCTATCATTTGTCTACTTTAATCAGAGGTGGTGACGTTGTATAGCAGATCTAGCTGAATTCTTTTTCACCCTGCAGAGGGCTTTTCTGCGTTTTGTGACTTTTTCAGGATTGACTGTCTGGCAGCATCCTCCTGTCTGTTTGATGTTTGGCTGCGCTTACGACGACGCCTGCAACCAGGTGCTGGCTGTACTGTGTGTATAAACACTTTGTGCTATGATTCATCTGTGCGGCTTCAGACAGCACGATAGCATGTCCCAGTCAAACTTCTGACACAGGACTAGCACTGGTATTATAGTTGAGCAAGCAATTGTTGTGGTCGTCAGTGTTTGGCATTGGTTTGATAACATCATATTATGTCATTGGTTTCAGTTATAGGGGGGGGGGGTGAAATGAGCGCATGCGTATGGACCAACAGAGTGCTCAGATCACAATTGTCTGCCAGTGCAAGCCAACCAACAGCTGATTTTGACTTGTTCAAAATTAAAGGGTGCCTGCTTTTGCCGCTTGCACTAAAAGCACCATTCACGTTCCTCAAAGTTGTTATCCATATCATACCTGTGCACAAGAAGTTCTGGAGCCACAATAGAACTGTGCAGACATTTTACTCATCAAGGCGTAACAAACTGCCTTATGCCGCGTAACAGCCTGCCTTGTTCCACGTAACAGCCTGCCTTATGCCGCGTAACAAACTGCCAATTATGCGAAGAACTTCTTAGAGAACGTCTGGCAGAGCGTTGCACAGCACGCGGCGATGGCGTCCTTTCGCGGCGCAAGCAATCAGGCAGAGTGGCAACGTCCCCCACAGCAAACTCCACACTCACATATTGCATATCTGCCTAATGCCGTGCTCCATCCAGCACCTCTACTGATGCCGTCCGGACGGCCAACAGCTCATTCAGGAGCATTTCAGTCAGTCTTGCCTGGGTCTGCGCGACCACCCCCTCCCCCTCCTCGTAGGGGTTTGTCCAATGCTCAGGCAGCGCTGTCCCTGGCAGGTCAAGCTCATATATCGCTGAGCCGTGGCAGTTCGCTCCAACCTGCTGTTTATCAGGTCAGCCTAGCAATTGAGAAATCGCTTATACAGAAGCAGCAGGGACGTATAACAGAGCTGAACGGTATGCATCCTTTCTTCCTCTGAGACTCAGAGTGCTCACTTTTACCTGCAGGCTGCAGGCCACTGTGGGGCAGTCTTGCACCCATTACAGCAGCAGCAACGGCTGTTGGCTGGTCAAGTGCAGAACCAGCCACAGCTGCCCTTTCACGGTCAACAGGTCTGGGTGCAGGCTGCATCTCGTCAGCCATCCTACTCCCAACAGCAACAAATAGCGGTGCCCCAGCAGGTGGCTGAGCACCAGCCAGCCCTTCAGCAGCCAGTTGTGGCCCCACAGATGTGCAATTACAGCACACCTTCACCTCAATACGCCCATGCGCGGCCACAACTATGGCAGCAGCCATCTGTGCAGCGTGTGAGTCAGCAGACGGCATCACAGAGGGTCTTCAGCCATCAGAAGTCATCCCTGAATGGCAACGCCAGGCCCTTTGTGGGGTCTGCAAAGGCTTCAGCTCCAACATCTGCTGCAGCAGAGGTGCACAGCGAGGCAAGTGGCTCTGATGCCAGCAGCAGCCACACTAGCCCTAGCGCTAGCTCACCCCTGCAGGGCGCTGCAACAGGTCAGATCCTTTTGCCTGTCATCTGGTTTCAAGCCATTGTCAGTAACCTGTGTAACACATGCATCAAGGCTGTGCAATGACATGATGTTCTGCATCGCAGTGGTTGCACACCTTGTGCCTGAGACCGCTTGGTTTTTAAATGTATACCCCATTCCTGCATTGCAGATCTGGTCTCAATGCTGCATGCTCTGTTGTAGATCTCCAAACCTGTTTGATGGGTTGACATGACATGAAGTAACTTGGTTGTACAGGCCGGCTAGACCAGCGACGTGTGGACAAGCAGTTGAGTGCTTCAGCCCGGGCCTACGTCCCTCAGAAGTCATTGAAGCGCGATGCACAAGAGGATGGGCAAACAAATTCACAACTGCTTCTCCATGATGCAGCACAGGTGTGTCCAGTGTCATGCTCTTTGTGCCTCTGCCACTCATGATCTAGCTGACCACATTGCAGACGGATTGGTAGTGTACCTGGGCATTCATTTCAGACGCTCACCTTCTGCCCTCCTATTTCATGCCAGCTGCTTAGCCTCTGCTTGCACGTTTACCCATGTAGACTTGGAACTCTGCTTCATGCTCGGCACATGTCAACCATTGCCAGATGTGGCCACTTACTGTCTCCAAGCTTCAGGGCGCATTTCTCACCCCTCCTTGCATTCAACTCCACAGCCTTTCTCCAGTGGCAGCTAATAGAACATTCATCAACACAGCTAGAGCATATCACATACGATCCAAGATTCAGCACGCATCTGCCCAAGCAGATATGCTATAGATGGAACAAATGGAACTGAATGACTGAATGCGTGCGTGCATGTGTAAGAGCATGTACCCCGTTACCCTGTTACCCTGCTGACACAACGCTTCATTGTGTTATATCTGCCTGCACGATTCTGCCTCAGTGGTCAAGTCTGGTCTGCAGCCTGAGACAGAGATTGAGCGTGTGCTTCACCTGTTGCTCCCTGAGCCCACTGCTTTGAGGGGTCAGCCCACACCCAATTCTGTAGGCCAAGACCCTCTGTGTCAGCAGCTGCTGAAGCAAGCGCCAGAACAGCCGCAAGAGCAGCTGCCTGAGCTGGATGAGTCAGCAGGAGGGACAGGTCCAACCTCAGGTACAGTTTTCAAAATTTGTGTACAGCATGCCCTGTGCTTTATGGCAGCTGCACTGTTTGGTCATGTTTCCAGGTTTTAAGATTCAAGGTTTACAATCCAAGCTTCAGCCCTGTACAACGTCTAAGTCATTACAACAAGACAGACAGATTACACAGCAAAGTCAGGACAGCAGGCCCAATGGTGTTTCCCTGGCAACAACTGAATCATGATCACCCCAGAGTGTAATAACTGTAGATGATTGGACTTCTGCATACTGCTGCAGGGTCGCTCCCATTTGCCGGGAGGTGCACCCCTGTGCTCATGACTGATTATATCTAAACACCGCCACAGTGTGTCTTACCTTGAGTCATCCCTTGACCACATCCTTCATGCCCCTGCAATGCCTCAACACGTGACAGGGCATCTCACTTTGCCCTAGTGCAGTTTTAGAACAACGCTTCTGTACTGTTTACTACTGAAATACTGCATACTAACGTTGCACTATGACCTATACACCGCTACTGTACTATGTGCTACAACTGTACCATGTACTTCCAGTGTACTGTGGACGATGCATGACCATAACAGTCGCATCCTGTGCTGCATCACTACAGGACAGCAGCCTCATGTCCAGGTACACTGCTGCAGTCTTGCCTGGGGACTCAATCATTCCAAGTCCCTGCTGTGGCACAGCCCCCTGCAAGAACTGAAACCTGTTCTGGCTGTGATGTGCAGGCGGTGAGAGTGTGAGCCCCAGGTTGGTGTCATCTGGTGATGCTGAGGCTGTGCCACCTGTGCCCATGGACAAGATCCCCTTTGCAACTGATGATGTTGTTGCGCCAGCATTGAGCACCAGTGCTCTGACATCTGGAGCTGCTGAGGGTGTGCCATGTGTGAGCATACAGAAGGGCCCTGTTGGGAGTGAAGATGCCCTGACACTGTCATCAAGTATCAAGGTAGCCAATTTGACTCAATAGCCAATTCTTTGGGGATGTTTTAGGGACCCTAAACCCTAGATAAAAATAGCCATTTCAGTAGCCAGCTTGCTGGTACAGTAATGCCATGCTGCTTGTTACTTGTGATACTACGTTCACCGCTTGTTCTGACCTACGCTCTTGCTGCATGTGACAAGTTGCAAGCCAAAGAGGACTGCAATAGTTGGTGTCACATGCTTTTGCTGCTCAGCCTCATAGCTGTAGTCTGTTTCCTCTTGCCGGCCAGAAGCAGCCGCAAGGACTTGTCTGAAGCTCAGTCATGCGGTTCAGTCAAGTAGCAGACTAATACTGCAGCTACACAAACTACCACAACAGATGATGTCATGTGGGTCAAATGTCATTTTTGATGATTAGCGCTACAGATCAAACCAGTTGCGGCTGACGCAGCACTCTGTCTGTCACATGTTGGTGGACTGCGTCTTGTTCTGTTCAAGATCATGTCTGATGATGCATTTGAAATGTCTGATGACGCGTTTAACAATGCAGGCTGGTGTACTAACTGAGGGTTCTGTGGATGAGTCAGCTGCCAGCTTCACGCTGGGTGCATACAGAGGTGTCACTGATCATGGCCAGCAAGCCAGTGGCAGACTGGATTCAGACGCTTCACACCCGCAGACAGACACTGCAGTACCCCATTCTGCTGATGGTGCTGGCTCTGCAGATCCATATGAGCCAGCGGTGGCCACAGCTGTGGACCTGGCTGACAGTGACTGCAGCACTGAAGATGCATTGGACAAGGCCTCTGCACACAGCAGTGGATCTCCTGGAAGAGCAGCCATAGATGGTGCACCTCCTGTGCATGGTGACACTGACAGTCCCACCACTGCAACAAGCAGCAGCGGTGCACGGGCCGCCCAACGCCATGCGTCCACAGCTGAGGCCGCGGATCGGCCTTCGAGCCTTCATTAGATGCCAGCTTTGCTGGTGCTGCTCATGATGCCTCAACTGGAGCAGACAAGCTGGCTGCCAGAGGAGCAGTCAGCAGTGGGGATGAGGGGTCCCAGCCCATGGTCAGTAGCTTCCCCCAGGATGGTGAGGGTGCTACCCCTGCTGAGAGTCCTAGCAGCTCCCTTTTGGATATCTTGGTTGAAGGGGAGAGGGGTGCCCAGCCGGTGCCCAGCAGCCTCCCCCAGGGTGCTGAGGGATACCCCCCAGCAGTGAGCAGCAGTGCAACATCAAGAGCAGAGCAAGCCTCAGCCTTTGCCTGGCAGGCTGCACAGCTGCAATCTGTTACTCATGCCACCAATGCTGATGAAGCAGCGCCTGTCAGTGGTACGCATGGAGAGGACACCGTACAGAGATCTGGGAGCAGTGAAGAAGATGTGCAGTCGGTGGTCAGTTTCCAGCAGCAGGCTTCTCGCTCAGAGCAGCAGCAGGACTCAAGCAGTGTCACTCACGAGGGAGGGGTTCAGTCCATAGCCAATGCAGAGCAGTCTGCCGAGAAGCAGGACACATCAAGCAGAGCTGCCGTTGAAGAAGAGGCTCAGCTGACGACTGCAACAACTGCACCTGTGCAGCCTCATCAGTCACTGCAGCACTCTGCTGGTGAAGAAGAGGAGCAGGTGCTAGATGATGCCACTGCAAGGGAGCAGCAGGCTTTTTCCAGTACCTCCAAGGATGAAGATGACGAAGATGCTGCTCAACGTCATATCAGTGAAGAAGAGCAGCAGCAGCTTCCAGGCAGGTCCACTGGACATGACGCACATGACCATGCATCATCTGATGTGGAAGACTGCAAGGTCCCAACCAACCCTAGCAGGCAAGAAGAGGAGCGCATGGCCCTGTTGGAAGGACAGTTGTCCAGCAGCCCTGATGCTGTCAGGGAAGAGGAAAAGCAGGGTCCTTCTCAGCTTGCAACTGAAGAAGACAAGCAGGGGATTTCTTTCTCCAGCGCTGTCAGAGAAGAAGAAGAGCAGGATTTGCATCAGTCTGCAGCTCAGGAAGACAAGCAGCAGTCTCCTCCATCTAGCCCTCCCAGTGAAGAAGATGAGCAGGCCTTCTCTCAGTCTGCATCTGAGGCATCAGAAGAAGGGCAGCGGCCCACCGACCCTTCTCATCATGCTGAGCAGTCTGCAGACACATCCGGTGCTCTTCTTCTGTCGTCATCTTCACCAGCTTCCGAAGAAGAAGCTGTCCATCAGCTGCAGACCAACAGTGCTTGTGATGACATGTCTTTCAGAGCTGACTCATCTTCGCAGAGAAAGGCAAAGCCTGGCTTTCTGGCCAAGGCCTTGTTTTGCAGTGTTGCATGGCCAGTACTGGTGTCGATAGTGGCCTTCAGCAGCTGCATCCAGTTGTATGATGCATGCAGCATGACTGAGGTGCTTAGATACACTGTCTAGCCAACCTCCTTTCTTTACTTGCTGCTTCTCAACAGAGGGTGTGTTGTGTGTAGCTTTGTGCTTTTTGTTTGGCCAAGACCTGCAGCACGCAAAGCAAACCTGCTTACGCGCTGGCTGCAATCCTCCTTTGCTCTGTGTTATGGCCTTCAGCTACCGGTAGACTGCTCTTGAACAACACAATTCAAGCATATTGCAGTTGTGGTTGGGGCTTTTGCATGCTTGATAATTTCTGTAGTGAGTGACTCAGCTTTCGTTCACAGTATGCATGACAAGCCACAGAGAGTGTGCTTGCTGAGCAAGCCTTGCTCTTCTCGTGTATCCTTTCTGCCTCGAGCAATGTGTAACGCACACTTCGTGTCGTCCATCTGTACTAGAAGCTGTATTGGAAGCTTCTCTTGATCAATCGAATCTCACATACATGTTCATGAGAGTGCATTGATTTGCAGAGCCTAATAAATTGTGTGATCAAGGAACATATGCAGTAATGCAAGTTTGTCTCAGGCTGTGCAATGCATTGAAATGCATCTTAGAGGCTACAGTCATGGCGTGTGAGAGTGCTGCCGAATTGGCTTGCATAGCTATAAAATGAAAGTTTGGTATTCTTTAAGCTGACAAGGAGTTATATACATACACAACATATAATTAACACCAAATGTCTCAATGCTAGACTGCCTTTGCATGGTATGCTGATTCATCTGCTGCTGCAAGGCGTCTTCAAAAGTCATGTGGCAACACTGTCTGACTTGCATGATGTTGGTGCATACATACATGTAGCTACCAAACTGATTGCTGTACTCCTGTTGATTGCTCTAGTCCTGTCCGCTGTACATGTGCATTTTTACCTTCTCAAACAGTTGTATCAGCCATGAACGACAAAAGAGATATGCAGAACTGTCCCCTGCCCAGGCTGTGCTGTGCTTGCAATGCATAAGACCTAAAAGTTATTGCTGTGGCACTTACGCAAAAACAAACAGCAAGAAAAATCTTGTGTCATGACAAATGCACTTGATGGTGTGGCAGAGTTATGATTCACATAATTTTGCATGCTTGTCAGGAGGAAGGCAATCCCACCAAGGCCTTGCCCTGGCAAGTCTGA